>ERZ802831.190-NODE-190-length-31928-cov-42.5476_pt1 | contig 31928 bp, 41 predicted proteins | sample MGYA00345655_ERZ802831 | MGnify/ENA primary metagenome ERZ802831 (study PRJEB30503, sample SAMEA104212376) | marine metagenome | biome: Westerlies Biome; feature: [SRF] surface water layer (ENVO:00010504) within the epipelagic zone...; material: water...
GCAATCAATTCTGTCTGCGAACCCAGTTCACTGGTCGTGGGCATTTCGACAACATTCAGTTTGGAGGGCTATGCTGATGGATGGTGCTGGCGATGGAAGTGCCTAAGCCAGCAATCTTTGCAAACTAGTTATTTGTTCTTATGTCTGATTTAGAACAAGATCAACTCCTTGAGCGTTTTATTGCCTTGGCTCGAACAGATGACGATCTTCGTGATGAAATCAAAAGTGCCTTAAATCAAGATGAGGTGATTTCAATCGCAGAACGTCATGGTTTTGCAGTGGATTCCTTGGCAATTCTAAGAAAATGGAGTCAGCACACTGATTTTTCTAAACCCACATGGATGGGATGGTTCGATGAATAAACATTAGCTGTTGATTTCCGAGTAGCGCGTTTGATGGTTTCCTTTTTTCGCCCAATAGGTTACGAACTCTTCTCCGCCTGGGCGTGGAACACTTGCTATCGCTCTCAAGATTTTGAACGAACGATTCGGACCCATTGGCCAATTGCCAACAGCTTTAATTGCGCGGACTTTTCCGCCCATAGATTCAATACAAAGTTCGAATTTTTCTAATTGTGTTTGATCAACAGTCTCAAAAATAAAATCAGTCCCGTCGCATATTAAATGCTGTGAGCGAATCCAGGCTTTAATTTGTTTCCCATGATCAAGCATTCACGATTCCTTCTGTTCTATCCAGCTTGTTGAAATGAGTTCTGAAAAATTTTCGATCCGTTTGAACCGCAGAGGTCCATGCTCAGAACCCCATTGTGGTTGATCGGTTGCAGGATCAAAGCCTCGATCACGACTGATCCAATTGTTTGCATCAACTTCGACTTCGCTTACTAAATAAGTAAGAGTGCCATTTCTAGGGACCAAACATTTTTTTCCGGGTTCTACGGATCCGATATATTTGCCGTCGCTTTCTTCTGTGAAATGCATTGCGCATCCGCAACGGCTTTTAAGACTTGTTTGTTCAAGGGATTCAAGTAATTCAGGATTACTTCCGGAACCAGCCAATCGGTCCTTATTGGCAAAATCAAAGTTTTCAACAATAAAGGTATCGTCTTTTGTTTTTAGTCGATGAATCCCTTGGCGATAAGGGTTCCATCTGGCGTAATCATAAAATTGCTCAGAATAAAATCCAGGTCCTTCAAAAATTTCCCAGGGCAATGGACGAAATACTATATTGATGCGAGCAAAATCTTTCGGATTGACTTGTGCCTGCTCGTAATTGTCATAAATTCCTGCGAGTGTTCTGGCAAATCTCAGCTGCTGTTCTATTTCCATGATTGACCCCTTTCTAAACTTTAATTCTTCGAACTTCTGAAGCGAAAGATGATTGGAGAATTCCAGATCCCTCTGATGTCTTTAAGACGGAAGATCGACAGCGAACATGCTCGGATACGAACCAAATCCTTTCTTGAGCGATGGATTGCTCGTAATTAGTTTCTAAAATAAACGTTCCATCATTGAGGAATCGATAGCTGGATTCTGCAGGGAAAGATTCTGCATACCCGACGCTTCTAAGAAGATGACCTGATGTTTGATCTTTAGGGATCGGAATGATGATGCATGAACCTGAGGATACAGCTGTTGGATCATCTGGTTCCCAATCGCTTTCTGCATTCCATTCCATTTTAAATGGAGAAATATAAGCGCTGTCATCTGGCTGAGAAGAATTTTTTATTGCCTCTTTGATTTCCTTGTTGTCCGTATCGAGCTGCGTAATGGTGATCTCGCTGAGAACATCTTCGAATTGTTGAAAAGCCAATGAATGGCCAGATCTCATTGATCGCCATTCGCCCAAGCTTTGAGCAACAAATTGCTCAATATTCATCTTGATGGAGAGCTGATCGACTGTCGTGCTGTGTATTTGGCAGATTGCTTTGCATCATGTTCACCAAAGAGTCGACCATCATGGACATGGCCATTGGTACCGATGACACAGACTCATTGAAGGCTTCGCTTTGATTGTGTTGTGGACCTGTGCTGTGGCTAAGGATGGGCATTTGTAAAATTAAAAGGACGGTTGACGAAATGCTTGAGAGATCGTGACCCGTTTGGGAATCGACTTGCTAAGCCTGACCCAAATCATCGCCGATCTCTTTGATGTGTGGCCGATAAAGGCCCTATTCGTTAAGCCTTCGCAATAGAAGAGATCCGTCCACCCTGCTTCAGGATGCTTTGGATCGTTGCCGACATGGAGGTTTGACTTACAACCGACTTCTGAACAGCACGCCGGTTGGCGCCAATTTGCCGCCCGGACGTCCATGTGATTCTGAGAGCATTGGCATTGCCGACGCTCTTGCGATCAATGATGTCTGGTGAGCTTCCCGTTGAGAGGCTGTTCAGAAGTTTTGATCCCTTGACGGCACCATCAAACCCTGCATAGCCAGCGTCAACAGCTGCAGCACGTGGAAAATTAATTGTTCTGCCACCGCTAACGGTTTGAGTTGATCTGTTGTGGGGTACTTGATCAACACCGAAAACTTGCAGATATTCATCGCTGTAGGTGTAGCTAGCAATTTCAGCGTCGTACCCCTGATCGTTCATTAAACGAACATGAGCCATCAGTTCTGCTTGATCATGCGGAGCGCGTCCTAGCAGGTGTTTGAAGTTGAGCTCAACAAAGCGGTAAGGACTGCTCGGCTCAAGAAATAGCTTTCTGTAGGTTTCGGACTGTGCCAAGGCAGTGACGAAACCTTGCACGGTGAGATCACCATTCATAAACAAGGCTTCGAGTGACTGATTCACATCAAGCTCCATCAGATGACGGTTGCCAAAGACTTGTTTGTAGATCGACTGAATAACCTCATCGGCATGGCCGAGGTCAGTGTTAGCAGGTGCGACCAGTGTTTTGGTGTCCGTCATTGTTTGATGAGAGGGGGGAGGGAAGAGTGTTGGATTGCCCCCCCCACCCAGTGGGGAGGCTATTGAATGAAATGCAAGATCAAGGCGTCAGTTACATCACTTCAGTGATAGAAACAATCTTGCCGCCACGGGCATGGATGTATTTCATCTGGCTCGACATGTCTTTGCCGGATACCAGATAAGTATTTCCTGCAGTGCGTTGACGTCCTCGGGCTGCTTGAGCACCCACCACAATCCGGAAACGCTTCTTGGTGGGATCAGGCGCACCAGATTGTGTGCCAGTCCGGTTGATCCTTGTGGTGGTGGAGCTCCAGCCTCCAGGAACCATGCCGGTTGCAACAGACGTTACGAGGGACGAACTGGTTTGAACGGTGTCGCTAGCCGCGAAGCCTTCAGCCAGTTTCAGGTGACGGTTGAAAGCCACTTGAGAGCGGCCGTTTTCAGACAGGATCCGTGCGAATGGAACGGTGTCTTCCCCGAAGGTGCTCTGGTATTCCTCGCAGTCGACGTAACTGGCGATTTCTGCGTCGTAGCCACCCTCAGCCAGGATTCTTGTGTGCTCACTGATTTCAGCCTGAGACTTTGGAGCGCGTCCGAGGAAGTGCTTGAAGTTCAGTTCGATAAAGCGATAAGGGGCGTTGGTCTCAAAGAAACGACGCTTGTACTCAGCCGACAATCCAATCGCACGGACAAATTCACGGGTGCTCAAATAGCCGTCGATGAACCTGCTTTCCGCTGAGATGGCGCGCTCGAACTCCATCAGATGGGGGTTTCCCATCACCTGCTTGTAAGAAGCGCGAATCAAGGCTGCGAGCTGATCTGGGCTGTCGCCTGGGCAGCGCTGATACTCTTCCTGCTCTCGTTGCCCCAAACCGAAGAACACATACGAGTCACCGCGCATTGGTGCTGTGTCTAGTCCGCTCGTGACCCCAGGGGCTTTGCTTGCGAAGCGAGCGCCGCTGCCTGCAGATGGGCGGATCCCAAACGGTTGCGATGGGACGCTGATCCGAGGGGCGGTACCGCTGCCAAGGCTTGTGGTTAAAGCGCTGCCTCCGCCACGGGCACTGTCGCTACCGGCAAAGCTTTTCTGAATCGCCGCGAGCATTGGGAATGCTGCGGTGGAGAGATCCGCCGGGGAGCTCCAAGACCGTGCGTAAGGCACCACGTTGCTACCAAACACTTCGAGGTATTCGGCTGAATCAACAATGCTGTCGATTACAGCTGATTGCCCGTGCTCCGCCTGCAGGGAAATTTTTGCCGACATCTCTGCTTGGGAGTGCGGTGCCCGTCCAAGCAGGTGTTTGAAATTCAGTTCAATGCCGCGCTGAGGGGCAACGGATAAGAAAAAGCGGCTTTTGTAAAAGCTTGATTTCGCCAGTCCGCGAACAAAGTTGCGAACGTCGAGGTCTCCATTACGTAGTTGAGCTTCCAGCTCGGCGCAACGCTCGAAATCCATCACATGGGCATTGCCAAACACCTGCCGATAGGCGGCTGCAATGACGTCATTCAGAGCCGATGAATCATCTGGGCTGTAGCACTCTGCGGTGACGCGGTGAGGGCAATCGGCATGACTGCGAGGTCCAACCCCGATCGCTAGTTGATCGCATGATTGCTTGAGGAACTCACCAATCGTGAGAGCAGGTTTCTTGCTGACCCCTTTGCGCTCAAAGCTGACGGGGCTGCTCCATTTGGTTTCTGCGCCGAATCCTTTTGAGGCTTGAGTTGTGTCCATGGTTCAGGGGAGGGGGGAAATGGTTGGAGAAAGTGACGTCGAAGAAAATCCTGAATAGTTCAGGTCACCGGAGTGATGCTTGCGATTTTTCCGCCTTCGCGGTGAATCCGAATGAATTGCTCAGAGAGCTTGTTAAAGGGCACGTAATAAACGCGGTTGCTGCGCACATAGCGGGAGATGCGGCGCACATTGTTGGCGCTGTATCCCGTCACCTCGACGCGATAGGTCATGCCTTCTTCGCCTGCGCCCACGCCAAGACGGGTCGGAGCGTCCTGGAGATTGCGGGACGGACGGAAACTCCAGCCTGAGGTTTCGCTGGAGGATGGTGGAACGACCGCAAGAGGGCGGTTTTGATAAGCAGCACCGCCAAGCTTGCTGCTGATGCCGGCAAGATCACCTTTCAGGCTGCTGCTGCTGTTGCCCCGCAGAAGTTGGAAACTCCAGGTGAATTCTTGAAGGGTGGTGCAGCTTTCAGTTTTCCAGCCGCGTTGGTAGGGAACGATCCATTCTCCGAATGCGTTTTGGTAGTCGTCGCAATCCAGAAAGCTATCGATATCTGCGTCGTATCCCTTGGCATCAAGCCGTTCGGAGTGGTCGCGCATCTCCTGGAAATCGATGGGTGCGCGACCCATGAGATGACGGAATGCCAACTCGATGTAGCGGTATCGAGCGCATGTTTCGAAGAGACGACTGCGATACAAATCACTCTTAGCGATCCGGCGCACGAATTCCCGAACGCTGATCTCACCAAGCTTGAATTGCGATTCAGGAACCAGCTGACGCTCGCTCTCCATCACATAGGCGTTGCCAAGCACTTGCTTATAAACAGCGCGAATAATCTGCTCCTTCTTGGCGTCGTCATCGCCTGGGAGAAGTTCTAGTGGCGCCTCACTCTCTTCGGAGAAGCGTTCTACCCCCAGAAGCGAGGCAGGTCCAAAAGGCATGAATTTTCTCGCGTTAGCACCAGGCAATACTCAGTCAAAAGTGCTGCTGTGGAGCAGCTTCTTTATAAACCTCAATCAAGTGTTGCCAAGTGTTGCGTGACACATCAATTGCTTGCCCTCGCAGGGGTTTTGGGTGGCTTTTTTGGGTTGAGTGGTTTGAGTTCGTTCAGTGCTGGGGGCTGAGAAGCGATTCCAGGCTTGTTCGTGTAGTTCCGCGCGTTAGCGGATTCCAGTGATCCAGTTCCATTGCCGATCGATTCAGCAGGGTGGTGATCTGATCATTGAGCCCTGAGCAATGGCTGAAGTCAGCCCCTTTGATGGATTCAACGCTGTCTAAAGCAGCATCTTGCAAATCAGCACCACGGAAATCGGCGAGATCGAGTTGGCTCGTGCCAAATCGGGTCGCCCGGCACATCGCACCACGCAGCGTGGCGAAACGAAGGTCGGATCCAGCTAAAGACACGCCATCGAGCAGTGCACCACTCAGGTCGGCACCGCTGAGGTAGGCCCCCATTAAGACAGCTCCCCGCAGATCAATACCGCGCAGATCGGCATTGTTCAGAAATGCCCCATTGAGCTTGGCCCCAGGGCCCACGGCTCCGCTGGTGAATAGGTCAAAACCATTGGGCACTGTCGTGGCAGTGTCAAAACGAGCAAGCCTCAGGTCGGCTCCCTCCAGTTGGCAGCGACTTAAGTTGCTGCCTCGTAGGTCGCACCTGCACAAATTGGCGTTGCGAAGGTCTTGCTCGCCAAGATCTTGTTCGCTCCAGTTGGCTCCCCGTGCATCGATGCACTCGCCCTCGAATTGTTGTGGACGAACTGTTTCTGGTGCAACCCAGGTGCGCAGATTGAGAGCCACCGTTCCAACCATCAGAGAGTCAGCTGCGAACCATTGAGATCGCGATCGTAAGCAGCACCCTGGTGATCTCGAAGCCTCCAACAACGAAGAGGCCCAGCCAGACCTTGAGCAGCCACGCCGGTGGTTGTCCGTTAACCCACAGCTCAGAGACTTGCAATGTTTGGCCTTGCATACCGTCAAACTGTGCACTGGGAGCTCTCTCTTGCAGAGAGTCGCGCCAGTCGGCTCCGTAGCGGGGGAAGCTCTGATAGATCGGTGTCTCTCCCAGGGATTGTCCTGGCAAGACGCGGGAGCGTTGCTGCGGCACAAGGTCGTAACCGAAGCAGCTCATGTATTCATCGCTGTCAAGGAGGGTGTCCACAAAGGTGGTGAATCCTTTCTCCCCAATCACGATCGACCAGGCCAAGCGCTCAGCCTCGCCATGGACGGGGCGGCCGAGCACACGACCCACCACTTGATCCACCATCCGGTAGTTCGTGCTGCACTGGTAATAGCCCTGCTGAAACCGTTCAGACAGCAGCAGGCCTCGGATGAAATCTCGAAGTGTGATGTTGCCGCTTCTCAGCTGTGATTCCAGAAACGGCTCACGATCGCTTTGCATCGCATGAAAAAAAATCTGCCGATAGGCCTGTTCGATTAAGCCGTCGATGTTGGAGCGATAAGTATCCGCGCCGCCTTCAGAAGAACCCGTCAGCTCGGTTCGAACTGTGTTGGTATCCCCCGCCAGATTGCTCACCCGTGCGTTCTGCGTTGTGAGGGGATACGCCTGCAGGGGCAAAGCCATTGAAATGACGATGGGTAAAAATACTCGGTGTCGATCTTCGTCTTATTTGCCGGAATTTGAACGAATCTCGTATCAGGACTTAACTGCAGTTTTGTTGAGCTGCTCTAAGAGATGGTCAAATGAGTCGCTAAGGAGTGGAGCTTCGATTGTGCCTGAAACCTCCTGTCTTGAAAGGACTTTCAGCTGTTTGAGGGCAATATTGAGCCCTTCGATCGGCACCCCGACGTGGGCGTAAAGGGCACGTAAAGCTCCCATTCCTTCTGCGTCTGTGAACAGGGGGCGTTTGCACGCAATGGCATAAACGATCACGCGAAAGAACTGCCAGCAGTCTCTCCAGCAGGCCTCAGCCCGTTCTGATGGGAAAAGCGCACCGCCCGATTGAACGAGATGCGGCTGCTCTTTCACAAGGAACTCACGTGCTTGCTGCACCAGGTGATTGGCTTTGCTCTGGAGCTGCTCGATGAGCTGAGCATCAACCTTCGAGGTTTGACAAAGGTGTTGGATTTCTGTGGGTGATAGGGCGCGTTTCTCTTCATCCGCCATTCGCAGAATTTGGCGATCAAAAGCTGGAAGAGAAGAATCGTTCTGTAGACCCAACACCTGAGCTGATGCGATCAACTGCTTCAGCACCAGATCATTTGGCATCGTCTTTGATCAGGACTGAAAGGACGAAACGGGAGTGGCAATGAGCCCACCTTGCCGCTCCAGATAAAAAGCCCAGACAAGGTTTTCCCCTAATCCTGGGCAATGTTCGATCGCGATCTGCGCCACTTCATTGGACAATCCCATGGCTTTCAGGAGTTGCAGCACTTCAGTTGCGGAACCGATGCTGGTGCCACGGATTGCGGACCCCACGACCCAGGTGAGTTTTGTCTCTACAAGTTCACCTTCATTGTCTGCGCAGGCCAGCAGAAGGTTGGCCGGACTGACGATTTGTTCAAAAGTTTCCTGCCAGAGCTGAATGTTTTCGTCCCGCAAGTTGATGCGAAAGCAGTCAGGACCTGCCGGGAAACTCAGCTCTCCGTTGGCATCGGCATGCTCTTGAAGTGCCTCGATTCTTGGATCTGCGAGACAGCTCATCCGCACTGATCAGAAGTCGTTCATTTAACCAGTGCCGCGGGGCTTTCCCTTCGAACTTGTCGCATTACAGATTGCGGTGGGTCAATGGCTTGTCGTGATTGAAGTCTTCATCTGAGGAAGTGCTTTCCCGGCGTTATTCCGTGGAAAGTAACTTTTGATATTCGTTGGGGTGACGAATGACGGCAACTCATATTGATAAAGCTTCCATTTTTTTCTCAAAATAATTTTTGGGAAATTTACGATTTCGCGAATCTTGCTTGTCGGCATGGAGACTGCCTCGTCAATCGTTTGTTTCGACTGATTTCTTCTTGAGTAATCCCGTGAGTGTTGCCAAGGCAAACATGGCAAGTAAGGCAATGCCCAGCATCACGCTTGCTCCCTGTGTAACCCCTGCACCGACGGCAACTAGGATTGAGTCACTGATTAATACGCTGATCACAAGGGCTGGAGCAAAAATTCTCCAACGGGTTTGGCTGATGCCAATCGCATAACTTAAAAAATCAAACAAGCCAGTCATTAATAGGCCTGTCATGAGAAAGAAATTCCCTTCCAGTTGATTCTGGCTGAACCCATCAATCCGCTCCATAGCCTTGTGGCCTACCAGGCGACTTACGGGAGAACGTCCCCAAATTCTCGCAATGAAAAATGCTGCGTTGCAAAATACAAGATCGGCAAAAATAATCGTGAGGTACCCAGTTTCAAATCCCAGTAATGAGCCGGCGAGTAAGGAATAAACCGAGCTGGGTAATGCTGGTAAAACGATGCTAATCCCGCGAAGAAGTGCTATTCCGAGTGGGGCCCAAATGCCCATGCTCTGAACTGCTTCTTTAAGCGGCTCGATTCCATATTTTTGTAGATAATATACTATTAGAATCAATAATATAGTGATCAAGGCTATTTTTATCCCGTTCTTTATCCTTGGCATCGGTTGGTCTATATCTTTTGGTAATGACTGTAGGCCAGTTGGGTAGACGTTCCACTGATTGGTAACGCTTTATTCAGTCAACGGCTTCACTTCGGAGATACAAAAGTTCAGCAGAAGGTGTGACGACTCGTTGATGTGTTGCCCGTTATCGGGAACTTGTTCTGCCAGTGGGCGTGGACAGTAGGTTCATCATCGATACCATCAGCGAAATACTCGAAACGAGGTTGTCTCTGGTGGCTAAGTCCTCCCTGCGGTCCGAGTTCGAACAGCAGCTCTGCGTACAGCTGCTGGGTCTTAGCGAAGTGGTTGAAGTTTTAGTGGAACGCGTCCTGGACTTGGAAGAGCGTCTGCAGTTGGTCGAAGGTCAGCAACTCGATGCAGAGACAGATTTCGAGCACGCTGAGCAGGCTGGTGAATTGTTGTCTGCCAGTGAGTTGAAAGTGCGTTCGCTCCGTAACCGGTTGACTCCTTCAACAGTCGTGCCTTTCAAGCCTGAGGCCGTCATCGAGGAGAAAATTGAAGGTCTGCGCACCGTCCAGCCATCTGAAGATCAACCATCTGAAGATCAGTCGTTTGAAGATCAGTCCATCGAAGAAGTCTTGCCGTCCGGTGAGATGCCAATTGAGGCAGCTTCTGACGACGAGATGGAATATGTGGATGATCCTCAGATTGATTTGTTGTCCGCTTGAATTAAGACAAATCCAGCAAACGAATCCTGAAGATGGCGACCTGTTGGGCCATCTCAGGGGAGCTAATCACAAACGGATGATCAGCCATAGCCTCGAGCACAGCTTTGATCCGTTCATCCGGCGAGCTTGATGCGTCGCTGGAATCACTCAACCTCTTCCAGGTGCGATCAAACACCATGGCGAAGCTGTCCGCATTATTAAAAACGCGGTCGCTATCTGCATTGGCCGCCACGAAGGACACAATTAATTCAGCATCATTTGGTGCCAGGAACCTGATTTGAACTAGGGCTCTACGACAATTTCGCCCTTAAAGCATTCAAATCGGTTTAGTAGCTGTACAGAAAACACCTTGGAGGGCGTTGTCTGGCTGCTTTTAGGCCGCAGGGTCAGACCTTGAGGTTTGCCGAGCAGTCGTACGGTCACTCCTGGAGGGTGACACGGGGCCATGACTCTATTCCTCGCTTGAATGCGCGCCATCAAACAGCAGGACATCGCACGTGATTCCCTTATTTCAGAGGCTGAAGCTTTGTCGGTTTTTGGCTTGGAATCAACCGTGAATTGCCCGGTTAAAGCCAGATGCGCCACTGGACCATAAAGCCTCAATGATTTGTAACACTGCCATTAACTTGTGTAAAGCGTTTCCTTGGACGGGATCGCCAGTTAAAGACGTTTTAAGAGGAACCTGTGGGAGGGGGCCTCTTTTTTTTGGGGTTTCGAGGTTGGCTGAATGCTTCCTCGACAGAATGGAAGCAGCAGCGATAGCCCAATGAACTACGAGCAGGAAGTGATCTTCAAGTGCGCCATCAAAGGCACTCTTGGTGGCCTTGCAGAGAAGTTGACCGCTGAGGATTTCGATGAGTTGCTCAATGCTTCCCAGGATTGGAGAAAGCATTTGGTGATCGAGTCGATCACTGAGGTGGCAACGATTCATGCTGGACGTCGTCGACCTGAAATCGATTAATGGGATGAGCGCTCTCGGGACATGCCATCCCTGGGTCGTTGAAAGATGGTCAGGTTCCGGATGCTTGTTCCATCGCGGGGCCTCGGGCAAACTCTGAGTAGAGCGCCGCTGCTTCATCAGGCATCCCGCTGTCCCAAAGAGTTTGCGCTCTGTCTTGCATCCATAGGCCTGCTTCGCTCCAGAGTTGCCGCTTGAGGGTCTCCTGGAGATGCTTCGTATCGCTCTGATCCATTGTGATAACAACCATCTGATGGCTGTATAGGTGCGCTCTGGCTGAGAATCAGCAACGATTTTTACCGGACTCAAAGACTTCCGGATTTGTTCTCAGCTCGGACCAGTCATGCCCAAGTGGTACGAACATGAATGGATGGATGATTTGGAATGAAAGTCATCAGGTGTCCGTCCCTACAAAAAAGTTCCTCGTGATACACAACAATCGCATCGTCCTTGGGAACGGGGATGCGTCGAACTTGGGGAGGTCTGGGGAGGCCTCCCTTTTTTGTGCTTTTCGGAGAGTTCTGGTTTGCCTTGTGATTGAAGACTCTTAAAAAATCCTCCAGCGCTCCCAACCCAATTGGCGGATTTGTCGACGGATGCCAAGTATCAATGGCACGTCATCACAACGTTTCTGTTGCGATGACGTGCCTTGCATGGCGTTTAGGGAAATGCCAGGACCCAGATTTGAACTGGGGACACGGCGATTTTCAGTCGCCTGCTCTACCAACTGAGCTATCCCGGCTAGCCGCTTTCGCGACGACGCAATCTTAAATCACCGCCCGAGGCGTTTCGCTGGTGTACGTCCTAAACAGATGATTCCTCCGACCGGATGTCCGGCTTTGTTCAGGGCTTTTTGCGCAGCCAAGGCGGTTGCACCAGTCGTGAGAATGTCGTCCACCAGCCAAACCGTTGTTTTCGACTGCAGGGACGTTTGTGGGGCGGGGGCTGCGTGAAAGGCGCCTTCCAGGTTGTGCATTCGCATGGATCGATTGAGGTGATGCTGACTAAGTCCAGCCTGAGTCCGGTGCAGCAGCATTGTGCTGGGCTGCCCAAAGCCTGCAGCAATCAGATTTGGGAGAGGGTTGCCACGCTTCTTTTTCCAGCTTGGAATGGGGACCAACAGAACTTCCTTGGGAAGAGGGTGAACCTTGGCAAGCAGCTGAATCACTGCTCGACCAGTGCGGCTTTGAGGCTGTTGTTTGATCTTCAGCACGAGTTTTCGGAACCGACCTTGATAGGAGCCGAGTGCTTTCCATGGAAGAGGCTCAGTCCCGCTGGTATCTGATCTGCCGAGGCCGTACTCCTCAATGCAAAGCTCGCATGGCCAATGCTCGGCAGCGATCATGGGCGGATGGCCCTCCGCGAGACTCGCTCGGCAGATGGGACAAGACGGTTGAATCAGGAAGGATTGAGCAGCCTGGAGTAGTGCCTGAATCACTGAGCCGCTTGATCCAGTGCCTTCAGCAAAGTGCATTGAAAACTGTGGGTCTGATGGGGGATATCAGTGTTCCCCGCTCCCGTGCAGATCAGGTTTTTGGCATGGCACGCAGCATGGCTACCAATGTGCGGTGAGCATCCTCGCTGTCGGTGAGGGTGTGGTCGAAGGGGATTTGCAGGCTGCTCCCATCCACTTCCAATTCCATGGAATTCGGCGTCACCGCCACCATTCGAGCTGATTCAGGGGCATCGATGCCGCCGTAGTGGCGGGCGTAATCCAAAACAGCCTCAGCGTGGTCATCGTTCATGTGAGTACAAATGCGTGTACTTACAGCGGTGGTGAGGGGGTCGGCAGGCATGGTGAAGAGTCTTAGATAGTTTTTGTCTTAGCTAAACCGTTGCCATAGAAGGGCTCCAAGTCGGATACCGCTGAATGCGACGTAGCACGACAGTGCCACAAACAACAGCAGGGAAAGCACCTCTTGGGGTTTTGTTGGCATGGGCATGGGAATAAAATTCAAAAAGCATCGAAACCTGAGGGTCTCGATGCTTTGGTGATAGTTGTTTGAATTGAAGACCTTCAAATGGTCCTTCAAGAAGCCCTAATCAGCCCCAGGATTTTGAATTTTTGGACCCATACATTCTGGCAAAAGCGCCAGATGTTGGATCGTTCATCGCACGCGAGTAGGAGAAGCTTGAAACCTCGTAGCCACCCTCCGCTGTGCTCAGGCGTCTGGCATTCGTGAATTCCATCACCAGTTGGCTGCGCCCTTCAATCGTGGTGTCTGAAGCGGCATTGCCTGGCGTGACGCGTCCGAGGTTCACGAATGTGGAGCAGTAAGCACCTGCCGCTGAGGTCCAAGCGCGTAGATAGGGAACGGTATCGGTTCCGAACACTTCCAAGTATTCACCCGACCGTGTGAGCTTCTCGACAAGACCATCGAACCCATGCTCAGCAATCACGGTGATCGCTGCGCTCACTTCGGCCTGGTTGAGCGGCGGACGTCCAAGTAGATGTTTGTAATTCAGTTCGATGCCACGGATTGGCGACACCTTGAAGTAATAGTTCTGTTTGTAGAGGTCTGATTTGGCAAGACCTGCGACAAAATCACGGACCGAGATATCTCCATTCATCAGCTGGGACTCCAGCTCGGTGCAACGCTGATTCTCAGTAGGTCCAAGATTGCCAAACACTTGGCGATAGGCCGCCGTAATTGTTGCTGCTAAAGCTTCACTTCCTGTTGAGGCGAATTCATCCGCAACGGCGCTAAACGGACATTCACTATGAATTCGCGGGCCAATGCCGATACCAGTCGCCCTGCAAAGATTTTCCTTGTATTCAAGAGGAGTTTTGCCAACAAGGCCCTTCCTAGGAATCAGACCACCGCTTTCGTTCTCGCGGCGATACAAATTGATCGCGGTGTTTTGTCTGGGCTTCGCAGCGTTGTTCGCAACGTAGGAAACGCGGTCAAGACTGGTGAAATCGCGTGTCGGCTTGATGACGACCATTAATGAGCCTTACAAGGATTCGTGGCGTGAGAATAAAGCGATGAAGTTATTTAGGCCCTTGATACCCCAGGCTTGCAACAAAATGTTTGCCACTTCATTTTTCAGCTCGTTTTCGTTGAAATGATGCCTTCAGGCCAATGATTCTCGTCAACCTTGCTCAGTCGATGGTCTGGATTCGTTTAGCGAGGCGAGAGCGAGCCGGGCAACTCCCGCTGCTGGCTGCTGTTGGGATGTGATCACTGGCACGCCTAGACGACGTTCCCTGATGCGTCGCCATTGGGGATTTCGTGCGCCACCCCCGATGCTGATCAGTCGTTTGGGCGGCTTTGCTCCCAATGCCGTCAAGGTGTGCCATCCCTGCGCTTCGATGTCGGCAAGTCCCTCCAATAAGCCCTGGAGAAATAAGGCATCGCTGACGGGCCGTGGCTCAAGGATGGGCATCAAGGATGGATCATCGACTGGGAACCGCTCCCCAGGTCGCGGCAATGGGCGAAATGCAAGGCCGCTATTGGTGTCTGGGTTGATTTGCCGGCTGAGTTCAGTGAGCAGTTCATCGCTGAAGAATTGACGCAGCACCCCTGCGCCAGCGTTGGATGAGCCGCCGCAGAGCCAGCGTCCCCCGACGCGATGACATGTGATGCCTGGTCCGCGGATCGGGACTGTTGTGAAGCGCTTCATCACCAGCGTGGTGCCCAACACGGTGATTCCGTCATCATCGCCAGGATCAGTCGCCAGCACCGCCGCATTGGAATCTGTTGTTCCAGCAATGATTTGAACATCGCTGGGTAAGCCGAGCTGCTTCGCTCGACGTTTTGAGATCTGGCCAAGTTGATCTCCACTGGCGCGAATGACGGGGAGTCGCTCGTTCCAAGGTGCCTGGGTGAGCGGCGCTGGCCAGCATTCGCGTTCCAAGTTCCACCCCAGCCGCAGATTGTTCCCTTCTTCTCCCCAACTCCAATCCCCTAAAAACCAACCATTGATCCAGTCCGCCTGATGACGCAGGAGGGTCGTCGGGCCATACAACTTCGTGAGTTGCAGTGCCCGCGCGAGGCTTCCACTGCTGCTGGAGGCTGGTCCACCTTCGGGTACAAGCTGATGCAGCTGTTGCTCAAAGCCTTGGCAAACCTCTGAATACAGCAGCGCTTCACCCTGGACCCGTCCCTCTAAATCACAGGCGAGCAATGTTCCTGATGTGCCATCAACAGCCAGCGCCTGAATGTTGGACCGCTGTTCAGCAGGGATTCCAGCAATCAACGTGGAGCAGGCCCGCGTCCAGTCATCGGGCCTATGGAGCCCAAGCTTGTAAGGAATCGAATCCGAGTACTGGAGGGAATGCCCTTGATCCAGTACGGCAATGCGAACGCCACTGGTGCCCAGATCAATTCCGAGCACAAGGGACGTCATGACTCAATCAGGCTTTGCGCAGTTCCTCGGCCTTGGCCGCCACATCTTCCCAAGGGAGATTGAGGTCGTTCCGGCCGAAATGACCGTAGGCCGCAGTGTTTTGGTAGAAGCGACCACCCCGTGCCTGAGGCAGATTGCGGAGTCCGAAGTTTTCGATGATGGCGCCTGGGCGCAGGTCGAAATGCTCTTGCACAAGGGCCGTGAGGTCTTCGTTCGACACCGTTCCGGTGCCGAACGATTCCACCAAAATTGAAACGGGCTTTGCCACACCGATGGCATAACTCAACTGCACTTCGGCACGGCGAGCTAAACCTGATGCCACAAGCGCTTTCGCCACATAGCGGGCGGCATAGGCCGCGGAACGATCCACCTTGGTGGGATCTTTGCCGGAGAAGGCACCACCGCCGTGGCGTGCATAGCCGCCATAGGTGTCAACGATGATTTTGCGTCCGGTTAAACCTGCATCTCCCTGAGGTCCACCCACAACGAATTTGCCCGTGGGGTTCACCAGATATTTGGTGCCGTCCCGGCTGGGTTTCAGGTTGAGGTCAGCGGTGGCGGGCTCGACGACGTGGGTCCAGAGATCTTCGGTGATGCGTTCGCGGATGCCTTGCTCATCACTCATTCCCCCCACTTCTGCGGTGTGTTGGGTTGAGATCAGAATCGTGTCGATCGCAACGGGCTGGTCGTTTTCATAGACCACGCTCACTTGGGTCTTGCCGTCGGGCAGGAGATAGTCGAGGGTTCCGTTGTGGCGAACTTCAGCGAGTTGGCGGGCCAAACGGTGCGCCAGGCTGATGGGCAGCGGCATCAACTCCGGGGTTTCATTGCAGGCGTAGCCAAACATGATCCCCTGGTCTCCAGCTCCGACCAAGTCCAGCGGATCGCCAGCATGGTCATCAGCTTCATTGACGCCTTGGGCAATATCCGGTGATTGCTGATCAAGAGCAACTAAAACGGCACAGCTGTTTGCATCAAAACCGCCGGCGCGAGCGCCGCTGTAGCCAATTTCTTTGATGACGTCACGAACGAGGTGGATGAAGTCCACCTTGGCTTTGGAGGTCACCTCGCCGGTGATCATGCAAAGCCCTGTATTGACAACGGTCTCGCAGGCCACACGGCTTGCAGGATCCTGTGCCAGCAAGGCATCGAGGACTGCGTCACTCACTTGATCACAGATTTTGTCTGGATGTCCTTCGGTAACGGATTCCGAGGTGAAGACGTAACGACTCATGCAGATCAATGGCTTGAAACGACTTTACGGGTCGGCTTCAAGTTCAAGCTCATTCCAATGCTCAAATTGATGCACGGCGGTCGGTAAGTCTGGGCGTATTTCCCATCCGCCCAGATAACCAATCACGCAGCCGATTCCAGCATCCCTCGCCATTTGGAGGTCCGTTTCCGCATCTCCGATCAAGGCACATTGATGAGGCAACAGTTGCAAGCGTTTGCAGAGCTGATGCACCGCTTCCGGATTTGGCTTCCTGGGTTGATCATCTGCACTCCAACAATCGACCACCAGAGAGCTGATGTTTTCGTGATCCAGAAATGTATGGATCCCTTTTGTTGTGTCATTGCTGATCACAGCGCTGGGAATCGCTGCTTTGTCGAGGTCTTCAAGAAACCTCTTGGCACCGTCGAGGAGTGGGCGCGATGATCCGTCATCGCTGAATTGTTGATCGATTCGTTGGAAGCAAGTTTCGGCGAGTGCCAGGGCTTCGGGCCAGCTGCAACCAAAAATGCAGAACACTGTGGCTGTTGAGGTGAGGTTGTCTTGGCGTGCAGCAACCGCAAGGGTTCCACCTGGATGGAGTGCCTTGTCGCGAATCCCAAAGGCTTGCCGAAGGGTGATGTTGAGTTCACTGAGATATCTCCCACCTTTGGTTTCACGCCAGAGATCGCAAATCACAGTGAGCCTTCGCTCGAAAAGATCGAGAAGGTGTGGCTCGCTATGAGAAAGGGTGCCGTCCTTATCGAACAGCACCCCCTGAATGGAGCCGATGGGTTGTCCCCTCAGCAGCAACGTGGCCATGGATGGCTCAAATCATCATTGATGCGATGGGCTCATCTCCTTCCTCAGCCTGCTCTTGAAGCATTTGCTTGTACCGAGCTGCCATTTCCTCAGCTTTTTCAAACACTTTCTGAGGATCGGTGAGCATGTCACCGGGTTCCGGCTCCAGTGCTTTGGTCGAGAGGGAAATACGGCCTCGTTCAGCGTCCAGGTCGATGATCATGACCTTCATCTGATCGTTCACATTGAGCACAGAGTGGGGAGTCTCAATGTGCTCATGGCTGATTTCAGAGATGTGCAGCAATCCACTGACACCTCCGATATCGATAAAGGCTCCGTAGGGCTTGATTCCGCGGACGGTGCCAACCACCACCTCGCCAACTTCCAGGCGATTCATCTTGCGCTCAACCAGAGCACGGCGATGGCTTAAGACCAAGCGGTTGCGCTCTTCATCCACTTCAAGAAATTTGAGCGGGAGGAAGTCGGCAACCAACTCTTCTTTCGGCTTGCGCGTGCTGATGTGGGAGCCAGGGATGAATCCACGCAATCCCTCAACCCGAACGAGAGCACCACCACGGTTGGTGGCAAACACCTCGGAGTAAATCGTGGCATCTTCTTTCTGAAGCTGGCGCACACGCTCCCAGGCACGTTGATATTCGATCCGTCGGATCGACAGCGCCAGCTGACCATCTTCGTTCTCTTCACTCATGATGAAGAATTCACGAATCTCACCAGGCAGGAGCACATCGCTCAACCCCTCAACCCGGTTGATCGATACCTCTTGTAAAGGCATGAAGGCGGCTGTCTTGGCGCCGATGTCGATCATTGCGCCCTTGGATTCCAGGGCGAAGACAGTGCCGTTGACGATGTCGCCAGGCTTGAAGTTGTAGTCGTACTTACTAAGAAGGGCCGCGAAGTCATCAATGGTGAAACCGGCTTCCTCGAGGTTGTTCCGGTTTGCTCTGCTGCTGGGATCGTCAGCGGTCGGAACGTCTTCGGGAATGCCGAGATCTTCGGCTTCAAAGGCTTGCTCAGCTGTCAGGGCACCAGCTTCTGCGGTGGCAGATGCTTCTACTGCTGGTGTTGCTGTGCTGGTGTCTGGGGTTTGCTCTTCTGTGGGCGTCGCGGCCATGGGGGGTTGGCGGTCTACCTCAGGTGGGTAGTACGAAGGATTCACGTCCAACGCCCGCCGACGTTGTACGGAGAATGTGTGACTCTACAGATGACCCAGCCTTAATTCTCGTTTTTAGCGGACAGCTGCGAGATGTTCCTGCTCTGTGTTCATCGTTTCCAGGGTGGACACAAAATCGTCGATTCCTCGGAATTGTCTGTACACCGATGCGAAACGGATGTAGGCAACTTCGCTGATTTGCTTGAGCTCTTTTAAAACTAATTCTCCGATCTCAGAACTTGCAACTTCTTTGGCAGTGCGTTGCTGCAGTTGAAGTTCGAGATTCTCAACGACCGTTTCAAGCCGTGCAGCATCAAGACCGGTTTTATCGCATGCTCGACTCAAGCCATGCAGAACCTTGGTGCGGTTGAAGAGTTCCCTGCAACCATCTCGTTTAATCACTGTGATCGGAACGGTCTCGACCCGTTCGTAAGTGGTGAAGCGAAAATCACAGTTAAGACATTCCCGACGACGACGCACACTGCGACCACCATCTGCAGCTCTGGATTCCAGAACGCGACTATCTGTGTTTTGGCAGGAGGGGCACTGCACGCCCAATCACAATCAAATATGCATCAACTTTAAGCATTGATTAGTGACTTGAAAAGGGTGGTAGGGCGATATCTATTTTTTTCCCATGACTCATCGGAAGATTTGAGCCGATTTGTTCACGTTTTAATCAATCGATCTGATCAAAAATAGCCGGCTTGGCCGCTTGGAAAAGCATGAAAAAACCCCGCCGAAGCGGGGTTTGAGTGATTGGATTACTTTCCGATCTTTGGTGGATCGCGGAAGGCGATCGCAAAGAACAAGGTGGCAATCGCAAAAGTGAGGATGAGGACGTAAGCGAAGCTTTCCATCTGAGTGTTCCTAGGAGGCGATCAGTTGAGAGGCGTCCCTGCAGGGGGCACGTAGCCCTCTGGAAGACGACGTGTGGTCTTGTCGCCCAGCTTGGCGAACAGGCCGAATTCCACCTGGTCTCCAAGGTCTGGATCGATACCAGCAAACACATCGCGGTACAGGGTGCGTGCCCCATGCCAAATGTGTCCAAAGAAGAAGAGCAGCGCGAAGGTGGCGTGGCCGAATGTGAACCAACCGCGAGGTGAACTGCGGAAGACACCATCAGAGTTGTAGGTCTCGCGATCGAAATCGAACGCTTCTCCCAACTGGGACTTGCGGGCCAAACGTTTCACGTCAGCAGGATCAGTGAACTTCTGACCATCCAAGGCTCCGCCAAACACCTGAGCAGTAACGCCTTGTTGTTCGAAGGAATACTTCGCTTCCGCACGGCGGAAAGGAATGTCAGCACGAACAATGCCTTGCTCGTCTTCAAGAATCACTGGGAAGTTCTCGAAGAAGTTCGGCAGACGACGAACTTGCAGCTCACGACCATTGCTGTCGGTAAACACAACGTGACCTAGCCATGAAGTGGCGAGGCCGTCACCGTTCACCATCGGGCCAACTCGGAACAATCCACCCTTGGCAGGGCTGTTGCCCACGTAGTCGTAGAACGCCAGTTTCTCTGGAATGGCCGCAAAGGCTTCTTCACGGCTTGCACCGTCGTCCATAGCTGTTTGAACGCGACGGTTGATCTCCGTCTTGAAGTAGCTCTGATCCCACTGATAACGAGTGGGGCCGAAAAGCTCGACTGGAGTGGCGGCTGAGCCGTACCACATGGTTCCAGCAACGATGAAAGCAGCAAAGAAAACAGCCGCGATTGCACTCGCTAAGACAGTTTCAATGTTGCCCATCCGGAGAGCCTTGTAGAGGCGCTCGGGCGGTCGCGTGGTGATGTGGAAAATGCCAGCGATGATGCCGACAATTCCAGCTGCAATGTGGTGGGCAACGATCCCACCGGGATTAAACGGATTGAATCCTTCCGGACCCCAAGACGGTTGAACCGCCTCCAGGTGACCAGTAATTCCATATGGATCAGAAATCCACATGCCAGGCCCAAAAACACCAGTGAGATGGAAAGCACCAAATCCAAAGCAGCCAAGGCCAGCTAGTAGAAGGTGAATGCCAAAAATCTTGGGAAGATCAAGGGCTGGTTCTCCGGTTCTGGGGTCCTGCCAGATCTCAAGATCCCAGTAGGTCCAGTGCCAGATGGCGGCCAGCATCAGCAGGCCTGAAAAAATAATGTGGGCGGCGGCAACACCTTCGAAGCTCCAGAAACCCGGGTCAACCCCGGTTTCACCAGTGATGCTCCAACCACCCCAGCTCCCGGTAACTCCCAGGCGAGACATGAAGGGCATCACGAACATGCCCTGACGCCACATGGGGTTCAGGACAGCATCGGACGGATCGAAAATGGCTAATTCGTACAAAGCCATAGAGCCGGCCCAGCCGGCAACGAGGGCTGTATGCATGAGGTGCACAGCCAAAAGGCGGCCCGGGTCATTAATGACAACGGTGTGCACCCGATACCAGGGCAATCCCATGGGACAGGTTCGGAGGACAAGGCTGCGCACGCGCAACCAGACTTCGCGATCGTAAGGGCTTCGGCCAGGTCGTTGGTTGAATCACGACAGGGCTGCAACGTTCCAGTGACAAGGATTAAGGCTTAAACCGTTCACAAAACGCAAACCTTCGCCGCATGATGGGTGTCTGTGTGCCATCTGCTCCCATGCCAGTGATCCGTTTCGTTCGCGAAGGTCGTGACGTGGAGTGCTATCCCGGTGAAAATTTGCGTGAAGTGGCTCTGCGCGAAAACCTTGAGCTTTATGGCCTCAAAGGGCAGTTGGGCAACTGCGGTGGTTGTGGCCAGTGCAGTACTTGCTTTGTTTCAGTCGTAGATGAAAACAATGCCGATGCTTTGACGGCGCGTACACCTGTGGAGGACAGCAAGTTGCGTCGCCGCCCCCAGGAATGGCGTTTGGCCTGTCAGGCCCTGGTTGAAAAATCAGTAATGGTGCTAACTCGACCTCAGATGCGCTTGCCAGAAGCCGAAACCAGGCTTGCCGCGGCGCGTCAGGCTCCGCTGCCCTTGGGCCCAACAGCGTGGCCTGCGGCTCCCGACGAGGAACTGGAAAACGAAGACGAGCCCGATGGAGAGTCCCCTCTTGAGAAGGGCGCGGCTGCTACTGCCGATGAAGAGGGCTGAGTTCACAGCGACGTTGGCCGCTTGTCGGTGATACCTTCGCGGTGATCCCACCAGCGGCCATGGAAACCAACGATCTCGGATTTGTTGCCAGCCTCATGTTCATTTTGGTTCCAGCAATCTTCTTGATCGTGCTTTATATCGGCACGAATCGCAGCGAAGCCTGAGATCTACGCGCGCTCCGGTTCCCGAACAAGCAGCACTGGGGCGGGAGCGTGAACACGGATGTAATCGCTTACGGATCCGCCGAGCAGCTTGTCAAGATCGACGAGTCCACGCGCTACGAGGGGGCGACGATCTTGTGACGCGATCACGAGCATGTCGGCATTGATGTCTTCGGCGACTGCACAAACGCTTCGACCGATATCTTTTCCTTCGGTGTGAACGGTTTTGAGGTCGACGCCAAAGCTGCGTGCCCTTTGAACCGCAGCGTCCAGGATGTCGTCTGCTTTCGTCCGTCCTCCGCGGGAGGGTGCTGATTCTTGCCGCACCACGTGCAGGCCGGTCAGCGTTCCTCCTGGGATGTCTCGCACCAATTCGCAGGCGGTTCTGAGGGCGTCGTCACCCACACCAGTCCCGTCAATGGTCACCATCACGCGATTGACATGCCGAACGTAGAGGTCATCCCTGACGAGCAGCATGGGCCGCGTTGAGAGTTGAAAGACGTATTGGCTTGTGCTGTTGGCAAGGATCGATTGAAGGCGCCCCAGTCCCCGTGATCCCATCACGATCAAGTCAGCATTCAGCTCGTCGGCCACTTTGAGCACGGTTTGCTTGGTGTCGCCATCGCGAACGATGCTCTGAACGGAGCTGGGATCAAGACCCATGCGATTGACAGCGCTATCGAGCATCGATTGCGCATTGTCTCGGTGTCCTTCGGAGCCGGCTTTGCTTTGTTCTGGCACCACGTGCAAAAGATTGACGCGTGCAGTTTTGAAGCTTGGGATGTCCTGCAGCATGCGGATCATTTCTTCCACATGGCCCTTGCCCGAATCGGCAATGAGCAGGTTCCTAAACATGATTGATGCGGCAGCCTTTGAAGAAGCCTATGGGCAGGAATGGTGTTGACGAACAAGCTGACGGACAGCGTTACGCCAACGCCGTGGAGGTTGCAGAAGCGTGTTTTGCCTCAACACACTGATCACGCGGGTGTGATGTGGCACGGGTCCTATGTGGCTTGGCTGGAAGAAGCCAGGGTTGAGGCTTTGGTTGCTGCTGGCCTCAGCTATGCCGAGATGACGACGCTGGGAGTGGAAATGCCAGTGGTGTCTTTAAAAATCAACTACAAACAGGCCCTTTGTCATGGCGACATGGTCGTGCTGGAAAGCATCAGCAGCCTCCCTGTTGGCGTCCGCTGGCCCTGGCGTTGTCAGATGCTTTGCAATGGCCAGCTCATGGCCGATGCATCGGTTGAACTTGTCATGGTGAGCGAAGGCCGTGTTCTCCGACGCCCACCCGGCCACCTGCAGGTTGTGATGAACCGGCTGCGCCAAGGCCCTGCAATTTCGGATGCTTGAATTAGTACGTGTGTACTAAGCCATTGAGATGGACCGTCGCTGGTGGTGGTTGTGGAGTCAATGCCCTGGGCTTGGTTCGGCTCGGATTCGCGCTCTCCGTTCCGTTGCCTGTGAGTGGTCGGTGGGTCCAGCTGAGCTTTGGAGCTGGCCAACGGAACGGCTTCGGACGCTGCTTTCTTGGCCCGAATCCTGTTGGTCGAGCCTGGAACGCTTTCGTCGATTGCACGGCAAAGCTCCCCAGATCAATGTCCCTGACAATGTGCTCCTTCCAGGGGATCGCCAATGGCCGCAGGGGGTGGATCGCCTTGATCGTCCCCCCGTTGTGTTGCATCACTGTGGTGACCCGTTGCTGCTTCAAGAGCTGCAGCAACAGCAGGCTGTTGCCGTCGTGGGGACTCGGGCCGCTTCAGCCCATGGCCTTGCAGTGGCTGAGGATTTGGGCTGCACGCTGGCGTCGATGGGCTGGCCAGTGATCAGTGGTTTGGCTGAGGGGATTGATGCGGCTGCTCATCGGGGCTGTTTGAACGTGGGTGGACGTCCGGTGGCGGTTTTGGGGACCTCGTTAGAGCGTGTTTATCCACGAAACCATGAGACATTCCAGGCTGAAGTCGGTCGCAAAGGGCTGTTGCTTAGCGAGTTGTCTCCAGGAACATCCATGAATCGAGGCTCTTTCGTTGAACGCAATCGGTTGATCGTGGCGCTTGCGAAAGCACTCGTTGTTGTGGAATGTCCTGAGCGCAGTGGGGCGTTGATCTCGGCCAAGTTCGCGTCTCAACTTCAATGCCCTGTTTGGGTTGTTCCTGGGGATGCACGTCGCTGGTCGTCGCGTGGGAGCAACGCGCTTCTTCGGAATCAAGCCTTACCGCTTCTGACGGCAGCTGATCTGGCCGATCACCTGGGAGCAGGACCGTTGATCTCTGCTTCAGCGAGTGTCGCTCAGGATGCGTTACTCGCGGCGATCGGAGATGGTGCATCCATCGAGACGCTTCAGCGGCGCTTGGGGGCGAGGGGTAATCAGCTGTCCTCTCGGCTTTTAGCCCTTGAGTGTGAGGGACAGGTGGTGTGTGAGGCTGGCCATCTTTGGCGGCGGCGCTGAACGTGACGACCGAGCAGTTCCTTGCTGGCAATGACCTGCTGGCTTGGCGCCGTCGCCAACTTCGTCGCGGTGGACGCTCCGTTGATCTCGACTGGTTGCTCGATCTTGGCGGTGGCGTGTCCTGGTCGGAATTGCAGCGACTCCTGATTGATTCCCAGGGAAGGATCACGATCGAGCAGTCATTGGAGGAGCTCGAAAAGCTTTGGCTGCTCCATTTAGAGCGGTCCATGCCGCTTCAGTACTTGGTTGGTGTTTGTCCTTGGCGAGATCTCCTGATCGAGGTGTCCTCCGCGGCCTTAATTCCCCGGCAAGAAACCGAGCTTTTGGTGGATTTGGCTTTGTCGTTTGCGGGGGGACGCCCTCCCCGCTCTTGGGCCGATTTAGGTACGGGTTCTGGTGCGATCGCCGTCAGCTTGTGCCGCGCATGGCCCGAGGCTGAGGGGCATGCCGTGGATTTGAGTGTCGATGCGTTGGCACTGGCTGAGAAAAACCTCAAGGCCCTTGCCCCACAACAATCTTGTCGGCTGCACCATGGATCTTGGTGGCTTCCCTTGCAGGCCTTTTGGGGACAGCTTGAGATCGTGGTGAGTAATCCTCCTTACATCCCCAGCCCATTGCTTGGGGAGTTGGATCCTGTGGTGCGGGAGCATGAACCGCATGTTGCGTTGGTTGCTGGGGAGGATGGTCTCGAGGCCATACGCTCTTTATTGATGGATGCGCCGCGTGCTCTCGCCCCAGGTGGCGTTCTGTTCTTGGAACATCACCATGACCAAAGTGAGAACGTCCAAGATTTAATGCGTGCGGCTGGGCTGGTGAACGTCTCTTCGGCGAACGATCTTCAGGGGATAGCCCGTTTCGCGCAGGGTCAGCGGGCTCTCACATCAGCCCTATGACTGTGCCCAGAAGTCCGTTGGTGCTTTCCGGGGCGGCAGTAGCGCGGCGTTTGCAAGCTTCTGAAGCGGTCATTATTCCGACGGATACGTTGCCGGGTCTGGCTGTTTTGCCCCAGAACGCCACCACCATATGGACGCTGAAGCAGCGGCCAGCTGATAAGCCCCTGATTTTGATGGGGGCCACGGTTGAGGCGTTGTTAGAGGGTGTCGATTCCTGTTGTCATGACGACGCCAAAACCATGGCAACCAAGCATTGGCCTGGTGCAATCACGCTGGTTTTGCCGGCTCGGGGAGATTACGTGGACTACCTCAATCCCGGTGGATCCAACATTGGTTGTCGGATCCCAGCCTGTGCCATGACCCAGAATCTCCTTTCGATCAGCGGTCCGCTTGCGACCAGTAGTGCCAATCCCTCTGGTCAGTCAGCTGCCACGACGGCCTTTGAAGCGGCTGAGCTCTTTCCTGATCTCGCGCAGCTCGGACCTCAACCTTGGCCAAGGCATTCCGGGCAGGCCAGCACCGTGTTGATCTGGAGGAGTGTTGGCTGTTGGCGCATTGCTCGCCGTGGTGCTGTGATGCCGGAGGGCATCAATTCAGCGGAATGATCATTCTTGTTGGCCTTTGTTTGGCCGTGATGACGTTTCTGCACTGGGTGTTGGAGCCGCTGGAGTTCGTCTTAACTCCAGTTCTTCAATTCAATTTGATCCCTTGGGTTTTGTTGGTGGTGGGGGTGTGGTTATTTGCTGCCCCAGTTAACAAAAACAGCCCCTAAAACTCTCTTAAAAGCCGGCTAACGGATTTGAACCGATGACCTTCGCTTTACAAAAGCGCTGCTCTACCACTGAGCTAAGCCGGCACTAGTTGATTCTACCGATCAGTGGTTCTCGAGTCTTGGAGATTGAACGGTCGTTCCATCATCCAAAGGGCCAGCTCAAGCCGAGTACGACATCCTGTTTTGGACAGGGCACGACTGATATGACATTCAACGGTTCTGAGGCTGATGACCAGTCGATCTGCAATGGCGCGATTGGAAAGGCCCTGCAATAGGAGAGCGCTTACACGGGTTTCCGATGGAGTGAGCGGTGTGACAGCAGTCAAAATCGGAGTGAGGCGACTGCTTAAAGAGTTCCCCCGTTCGGTGACTGTTGGATGGATCGACGAATGGGCAGATTGGCGACAAGAGCCGTCATGCGGTCTTCGGTTTCAAGACTGACGTCTCCTTCCTCGATATCGATCTCCACGTAACGAGCAACAACCTCGAGGATTTCTCGGCGCATTTGGGCCAGGAGTTCGGGATTGAGGTCGCTGCGGTCATGGGCCAGAACAAGTTGCAACCGTTGCTTGGCCGTACTCGCACTGGCGGTTTGACGGCCTAAGAGCTTGTCGATGAAATCTTTGACGGTCATCGATTCAAAAAAGTCTGGTTTGCATTAATTGGCGCACTCGGGCTCGGAACCCTTTGCGTGCTTCAGAAGGGTCCATTAGGGGAATGTCTTCGCCCTGAAGCCTCCTGGCGATGTTGTTGTAAGCCCTGGCTGCAGGAGAGCCGCTCTCCCCCAGCGTCAGTGGTTCCCCACGATTGGTACTCACAATCACCTGCTCATCTTCAAAGACCAAACCCAGGAGTGGGAGGGCCAAGATGTCGGTGACATCGTCGACAGACAGCATCTCTTGATTGGACATCATCTTGGGCCGCACTCGGTTTAAGACGAGTTGCACAGGGGTGACCCCTTGGGTGTTGAGCAGACCAATAACGCGATCTGCATCACGCACTGCGGCGACTTCAGGGGTGGTCACAACAACAGCCTCACGAGCCGCAGCGGCTGCATTTTTGAAGCCGTCTTCGATGCCGGCAGGGCAGTCGATCAGGACGTAGTCAAATTGCTCCTCGAGCAATGACACGATTGCTTTCATGTCTTTTGGCGTCAGCCATTCGAGCATTCGAGGATTGCCAGCGGGCAATAGGGCCAGGTTGGGCTCCTGCTTGTGTTTCACGAGGGCTTGCTCCAATCGGCACGTCTCGGCAAGCACCTCTTGGGCCGTGAAAACAATTCTGTTTTCGAGGCCTAAGAGAAGGTCGAGATTGCGAAGACCGAAATCGGCATCAAGCACGACGGTCCGCGCCCCAAGCCTGGCGAGGGCGATGCCGAGGTTGGCTGTTGTGGTGGTTTTGCCGACGCCGCCCTTGCCGGAGCAGATCAGGATCGTTCGGGTCGTCGACACCGGGATTCCGCTTTGTTTGGATCAGGATAAGCTCCAGATCCGTCGTGACAACTCCGATCAACCGTGTCGGAAGCTCAGCACCTCGGCTGGATCGATTTTGATCACACCGTTACGCAGGGAGGCTTGTTCCGCTAACCCTGGCTGGGGAAGGTCGTCAGGTCCTCGCGCCACTGCATCGGCGATTCGGAGCTGAAGTGGGCGAAGTTGCAGCGCAATGATCCGCGCTTGGGTCGATCCATCGGTGCCTGCATGGGCCACACCTCTTAATCGACCCCAGATCAGGATGTCTCCACACGAGCTGACCGTGGCTCCAGGATTGACATCTCCATAAATCAGAATGCTCCGATCGCTTTGCAGGTAGTCACCGGAGCGCAATGTGCCCTGATGAAACATCACGCTTGTCGGCGGTGTCGGTGGAGTGTCGCTTGGGAGTTCCTGGCTAATGAGCTCCCTTGAGCCGAACGGTTCGGACTGTTGAAGCCTTGCTTCAACACCAAATGCTCTGGCACTCACAACGGTGGCAGGAACGTTGCTGATCAACGAATCAAGCCGTCGCCCGTTCTGATCCACTTGGACCATGAGGTCTTGGATGTCTGTGTAAGTCAGCAGCCAGTCCCCGCAGTCGAGATCAACACACTCCGTGTTTGCAGCAACAAGCAAGTCTTGGATCGCGTCCTTCCAATGCTGGTCGCGATGGTTTGGGAGTTTTAGTTTCATTTTTATGCGGTCCAGTTCGATCGCGTCGTCCATTCAAGGGCCATGGTTTGACGTAGCTCAGCGCTGATGTCACCGGGGTGAATGAGCCACGATGTTGCGGCAGGTTGGGTCAGGCTTTCAACGAGGGGAGAGGCTTGCTCAAGCGCCTGAAGATTGGCTCCATCCCAAAGTCTTAATCCACCTCTGTAGGGGTGGTAGCCGCGGATTTGCTGATGGCGAAGTCCACAACTGTTTCGAGGGTCATGGCCTTGGCTTTCGGCTAGACGCGTTGCGATCGCTAATGATTTGAGTTGATTCTCACGGCTCAAATGATCAACTGCCGTCGCTTTCAACAAGTTGCGGTCTAGAAAACGAGCGCTGAGTTCTGCCACTGCTGAAGGCCCTCCCTCTTTCCATCGCTGCAGGTGATAACCAGTCCGCACATCATCGTTGGCCAGGAAAAGATCAAGGTTGATTTGGTCGGCGTCCCAAAGCCACTGGGCCATTACCTCGTCAGCCCAGACTTGTTTGGGACCAAGATCTCGTACCAATTGCACCAGGCGTTCCAGCAGCCAGTTGCACACCACATTGAGTCGGTGGTTGTAGACGCTGCGGTACATCAAATTGCGAACTACCAGGTAATGCTCCACGGCCATTAACCCTTTGGGGTGAATGGCGATGTCGCCGTCTGGCGCAAGGGTTAACGCCCCCAGAATCCGATCGAGGTCGAGTTGGCCGTAGCGCGTGCCAGTGCTGTAACTATCGCGAAGCAAATAATCGAGTCGGTCGCAATCCAACTGACTGCTGACCAGCCGTTGGATCACGGGATGGGGGCTGATGCCATGTTCCAATAAATCGGCTACAGAATCGGCAGTGCCGGCCCGCTCTTTTTCGAGGCATTCGCGAATCTCGGTGTGGTCTCGGATGATCCGTGCAGACCAGGACTCATGACGCAGCCCAAACATTTCTTCCCCCGTATGGCTGAGGGGGCCATGACCTAAGTCGTGAAGCAGTGCTGCCGCATACAAAACAGCCCGGTGGGGCTCAAGTTCTGGCGCTTGCTCCACCATGCGCTTAAACGCACGACGGGCCAGGTGAAAAACCCCTAGCGAGTGGGTGAAGCGGCTTGATTCAGCACCATGAAAAGTCAGGAAGGCTGGACCGAGCTGACGGATGCGACGCAGGCGTTGAAATGGCGCTGTGTCCACGAGTTCCATCACCATGGTCTCGCAAGGAGCGTTCTGCTCCAGACAGATTTCTCGATGCAGTGGGTCGTTGTACGTCCGTTGCCTCATGGGATGGAGGTGTTGTTATCGAGCTCCAGCAACGACGCCATCCATTGCTCTGCTTCATTCAGCCAGCGGTCTCCTTCGCCTCCTGGGTTGAGAGGTTCAGGATCGGAAAGCAGGCGATCGGGTTCAATCCCTGCATCCTGAATATCCCGTCCGCTGGGGGTGACATAGCCCGCCACGGTGACGGCAAGACCACTGCCATCACTCAGGTTCGTCAGGGTTTGAATCAGCCCTTTCCCAAATGTTCGATTGCCCAGCAGGGTGGAGCGGCCGTTGTCCTGCAAGGCACCCGCAAGGATTTCGCTAGCGCTTGCCGTGCCGCCATTCACCAGCGTGAGCATGGGTCCGTCAAACAGTGTTGAAGTCCCGGCCTGAATGCTGTCTGTAATGCCTTCTCGGTTGCGGGTTTCAACGATGGCTCCCCCGCTCAGGAAGTCGTCCGCAACGGCTAATCCAGAACTCACAAGCCCACCAGAGTTGTTGCGGAGGTCCAACACCAATCCTTCGATGCCTTTGTCTTGGAGTTCAGCGAGTGCCTCCAGCACCTGCATAGGAACCCCCTCTGTGAACTGGGTAATACGCAAATAACCCAGGGTGTGGGATTCGGTGCGCAATCGCCGTGTTCGCACCGGACGAAGGTCGACGCTGCGGCGCTCTAAGGACAGTTCTTCAGGACTATTGCTTCCTTGCTGCAATGTCAGAACCACCTGGGTGCCAACTTCACCGCGAAGCGCATTGGCGGCGCCTTCGAGGCCGAGATCGGAGATGGGTTGCCCATCGACAGCGAGGAGGTATGCCCCGCTAGCGATCTCGGCGTCCGCAGCGGGCGATCCGTCCAAAGCTGAAATCACGACGACTCGGTCTTGCTGGTCATCAGGACCGAGTTGTAAGCCCACGCCGCTGAGGTTGCCACTGGTGCTGTTTTTGATCGCTGCGTAGTCCTTCGGCCGTAGGAGTCGTGTGTAGGGGTCGCCGAGTTCCCCGAGCATCTCTTCTATGGCGTTGTAGGCGTCGTCGCTGCTCTGAATTGTTTTTTCGAGGGCTTTTTGACGTTGGCGTCGCCATCGCACGTCATCAAGTCGTTCCGGGTTCCAGTAGCCCTGGTTCACCAGGCGCCAGCTATCGACCACGAGTTGCTGGGTATCGCTGAGGGCGGTGACCCCCGAAATGGGCACGAACACCAGTCCAAACGCGATGCAGGCCGCAATCAGTTGAGTGATGAGCTTTTTGGCCATGTGAGATGTGTTGCGCCGCAGACGATGCGAGAAGTTGTTAACAGTTGGATACATCACAGTCCTTTCGCCTCGTTGGTTGAAGCGTGCTCCGTAGACTTTCGCAACCCGAGCCCGCTTGTGCATGGCGAACTCTTCGCCCGTTTACGACTGGTTCCAGGAACGTCTGGAAATCCAGGACATTGCTGATGACATCGGCACAAAATACGTCCCCCCCCACGTCAATATCTTTTATTGCCTGGGTGGGATCACGTTGGTCTGCTTCCTGATCCAGTTCGCGACAGGGTTCGCGATGACCTTCTACTACAAGCCAACTGTTGCCGAGGCCTACACCTCTGTTCAGTATTTGATGACCGATGTCAGCTTCGGCTGGCTGATTCGTTCGGTGCACCGTTGGAGTGCCTCGATGATGGTTCTCATGCTGATTTTGCATGTGTTCAGGGTTTATCTCACAGGTGGTTTCAAGCGTCCTCGTGAGCTCACCTGGGTGACTGGTGTCACCATGGCTGTGATCACGGTTTCGTTCGGTGTTACCGGCTACTCCCTTCCCTGGGATCAGGTTGGTTACTGGGCTGTGAAGATTGTCTCCGGCGTTCCTGCGGCCATTCCCGTGGTTGGAGACTTCATGGTTGAGTTACTCCGTGGTGGAGAAAGCGTTGGTCAATCGACTCTGACTCGCTTTTACAGCCTTCACACCTTCGTGATGCCTTGGCTCCTCGCGGTGTTCATGCTCATGCACTTCCTGATGATCCGTAAGCAAGGTATTTCCGGTCCCTTGTGATCGTTGTTCCTTCCGTTCTTTCAACACTTGGATTAACTGATGCACATTCTCAAGAAGCCTGATCTCTCCGATCCCAAAATGCGGGCCAAGCTCGCCAAGGGCATGGGTCACAACTACTACGGTGAGCCCGCCTGGCCGAACGACCTTCTCTACATCTTCCCGGTCGTCATCTTGGGCACGATTGCTTGCGTTGTTGGACTGGCAGTCCTCGACCCTGCAATGTTGGCCGACAAGGCAGATCCTTTCGCTACACCACTAGAGATTTTGCCCGAGTGGTACCTCTATCCGGTGTTCCAGATTCTGCGTGTTGTTCCAAACAAGCTTCTTGGGATTGCTCTACAAACCTTGGTCCCCTTGGGATTGATGCTTGTTCCGTTTATTGAGAGCTTCAACAAGTTCCAAAATCCCTTCCGTCGTCCGGTAGCCATGACTGTGTTCCTGTTTGGAACCTTCACCACCATTTACCTGGGTATTGGTGCTGCGATGCCGATTGATAAGTCACTCACACTTGGGTTGTTCTGAGCCGTTCTTGAACGGATCGCTAAAACCCCAGCTCGGATGAGCTGGGGTTTTTTTATGACCTTTTGGATCTCTGAATTAGCGGCCGAGGCCAGCATCCAGATTCAGCATTAAGACGTCATCGGGATTCACGCGGAGGAAATGGTGGGTTAAGAGGAACCCCACGATGGTCCACGTTTGAAATGTCCTTGATTGTTGTCCCACCC
>ERZ802831.191-NODE-191-length-31917-cov-73.6222_pt1 | contig 31917 bp, 28 predicted proteins | sample MGYA00345655_ERZ802831 | MGnify/ENA primary metagenome ERZ802831 (study PRJEB30503, sample SAMEA104212376) | marine metagenome | biome: Westerlies Biome; feature: [SRF] surface water layer (ENVO:00010504) within the epipelagic zone...; material: water...
ACAAACCAACTAACTTTTCGCGCTAATTTCTGCTGTGAGCCCATTTCGATCGCCTTTTTCATGACCACGTGAACTTCTCGTCGTGTCGGCCCATGAATAATTATCTGGTAGCGATACATTCCTGCGCGGCGCGTCATCAGTGTCGGCATCGGGCCTAATAAGCGAGCATGGCTGGTGCTGGGCAGTTGCTTTTTTAAAGAGTCTAAAAAGTCGATTGCGTTCGTTTCGGCACTGGCGTCGCAGCGAATGACACCCATGGCGCCTTTTGGTGGCAGAGAGAGTTCTTCGCGCCGCGCAAGGAGTCGGCGGGCTTGCTCCGAATAGGCATTGTTCGCCACTTCCTGAATGAGCGGGTGGTCGGGGCAACGCGTTTGAATGAGGACCTTTCCGGGAAGTGTCGCGCGTCCGGCTCGGCCAGCGACTTGCACAAGTAACTGTAGGAGGCGCTCTTCCGCCCGAAAATCCGGACTAAACAGCAGGTTATCCGCATCGACAACTACCACGCACGTCACTTTTGGAAAGTTGTGGCCCTTCGAGAGCATTTGCGTCCCTAGTAAGACGGCCGAGCCCGCGGCTGAAATGCTGTCGAGCGTTGATGTGAGGGCATCTACATTTTTGATGCTATCGCTGTCGATACGAAAGACCGGCATATCGCTGAAGAGCCGATGCATCAATAGCTCCAGTTGCTCCGTACCAACGCCACGACCAGACAGGCGGATGCTTTGGCACTCCTCGCATTGGCGAGGCGTGCTACGTTTGGTCTGGCAGTGATGGCAGCTGAGGTGAGGTGGATTGCGATGAACTGACAGCGACGAATCACATTGATGGCAGCCGGCGACCCAGCCACAGTCCTCACACTGCAGACTATGTGCAAAGCCTCGGCGATTGATAAAGAGCAGCGCCTGCTCGTCCCGACTTAGGGCACGTGTAATCTCTGTGATGGCTTGGTCAGATAGGCCACTTGCGAGAGCAAGTCCTCTGGTGTCAACCAAGGAGATGCTTGGCAAGCTGGTGCCTTGCGGGCGTTCGGACAAAATATGGTGCTGGTATTTGCCGGCATCGCAATTGGCAATGGATTCGAGGCTTGGTGTCGCACTGCCTAAAATAATGGGGCAATTGCACAGCTGTGCGCGCTTAATGGCAACGTCCCTCGCCGAGTAACGCGGATGATCTTGCTGCTTCAGCGACGGGTCATGCTCCTCATCGACCACAATTAACCCAAGCGAACGAAAGCTGCAAAATACAGCAGAGCGGGTGCCTAAAATGACAGGAGCCAGTCCGGATCTCGCCAATGCCCAAGATCGACCTCGGTCACTTTCGGTGATGCCAGAGTGAATTAGCGGCACCTCACAACCTAAGGCATCTTCAAAACGCGCTTTCGTCTGGGGTGTTAGTCCTATTTCTGGAACAATAACTAAGACCTGTTGATTGTTTGCGATTACAGCCTTGATACATTCAAGGTAAACCTCGGTTTTACCGCTCCCCGTAATTCCCTCTAACAGGTGCGCCCTAAAGTGGTTGAGTTTAGAGATGAGCTCGATACTGACTCGCTTCTGCTCTTCAGTAAGGTCGGGTGAAGCCCGTTTTGCATGCCGCGATATGGGTGGTGAAGGGACTTTTTCGACCAGGCTGAGTGATAACAGGGATCTAATAACAGACGTCGATATGCCCTGTTCCGATAGGTCAGCGATAGACACGCTATTGTTACCGATGAGTGCAATGGCATCGCGCTGTCGTCTTGCGCGCTTGGGGATCGTCGCGAGAGGATCGCCCCCCTCGCGCAGCACTACGTGATCTAGCGGGGGCTCCCATTGTAGGTTGCCTTTGCGTTCCGTATTGGATAGCCCTAAAAGGTATGCCTCACCCGGTGGTATCAGGTAGTAGTCGGAGAGCCACTGGAGTAGCGCCGATTGCTCATGCAGCAATAACGAGGCTGCGACATCGATCACCGACGTCACCCGTTTGAGTGTTGATGGATTGGGTAATCTACTGAGCCTTGATTCTAAAAAGACACCAATGACGTCTCGACCCGAAAAAGAGATGCGCACCCGTGCGCCACACGCTGGATTAAATGCTTCGCCATCAGGAGGTAAATATTCGAAAAGCCGGTGTAAAGGCGACGGTACGGCGATTACCCACACAAGAGGGCTTGAATTGGCTTTGGGCTCTGGTATCATCCGCGCTCTTTTTTATCAGACACCCACAAGGTGCTCGAGGGCAACATGAAGGCAGACATTCATCCGCGTTACGAAGACATCACTGCTCGTTGCAGCTGTGGCAACGAGATCAAAACGCGTTCAACACTCACACAGGATATCACTATTGACGTGTGTAGTCGGTGCCACCCCTTTTTCACGGGTAAGCAGAAAATTGTCGACTCTGGTGGTCGAGTAGATCGCTTCAATAAGCGCTTTGCTGGCCGAAGCCTGAAAAAGTAAGCGCTCCCGGTAACGCGAAAACGTCGGCTTATGTCGGCGTTTTTTTTTGCCATCGTCACCTCAGGCGAATTCAGGATAACGACTGCTGTACGCTGCCGTTTAGAACAATCCCTCTAAGTCTTCTATTTCTGCGTCGCTTTGCCGTTCTTCCGTGCTATCGGGCGCAAATTCCTCTAGGAAGACCTCCCATATGGAAGACGCCTGACTATCTGTCCGTTGTCCTGTCTCTTTATCGATGCGCAATCGAACGATGCCCGAGGGCATCCCTCTACTCGTGCGCTCTTTCGGTAGAGCGACTCTCATAAAATCGATCCATATAGGTAGCGCTGCCGTACCGCCAAATTCTCGACGACCCATGAGGCTGTAATCGTCAAACCCAACCCAAGCGGTTGTCACAAGATCCCGATTGTAGCCAGAAAACCAGGCATCACGAGGGCCATTTGTTGTGCCTGTTTTGCCTGCGATATCCTCGCGCTCAAGCACCCTCGCTCGTCTTCCGGTGCCCCGCTGAATAGCATCTTCAAGCATCGAGGTCAGGACATACGTGACGCGCTCGTCGATAACGCGGGGGGCCTCGCGCGCAGTCGGCTCATCATCTTTTAACAGTTCTTCTATTCGAGAGGCCTCAAGAAATGCGTCATTAGTTATCTCATCCTCGCATTGGCCACAAGCCAACATTGGATCAGCTTTGTAAATAATATTGCCATCAATATCTTCGATTCGGTCGATAAGCCAGGGCTCGATCTTAAATCCACTGTTGGCTATGGCGGCATAGCCGCTGGCAATCTCCATGGGGGTGTAGGCGTGAGTCCCCAGAGCAAGTGTGAGATTTGACTGCATATCACTTACGTCAAATCCCACTCTGTCCGCCATTTCAATCAGTTTTCGAACCCCAAGTTGCTGAAGGACACGAATTGATACGAGGTTACGTGAGAAGGTCAGCGCCTCCCGCACGCGCGTTGGACCATAAAAACGGCCGCTGTCATTTTCTGGTCGCCACATATCTTCATCAGACAGATTCCCCACAACGACCGGCGCGTCATTGATGAGCGTTGCAGGGTGTATTCCGTTTTCTAGGGCGGCTGCGTAGAGAAATGGTTTAAAGTTGGACCCAGGCTGCCGTTTTGCTTGGGTCGCACGATTAAATTTAGAGAGGACGAAGCCCATACCGCCAACTAGTGATTTTATGGCGCCATCGTTAGGGTCTAGCGACACCAGCGCACCTTGAACGCGTGGCACCTGAGCCAGCTTTAGCTCGTCCCTGTTCGTACTAACTTGAGTCGCACTAACTCGAATCAGATCGCCCACGGTCAGCAACGCGTCAACTGATGAGGCTCGTTCTGATCTGAGGTCCTCGTTTAGGAAGCGGCGTATTTGACGCAGATCGTCCTGCCAAGACAGGAAGCCTGTGGCATCGTCTTTGAGTCTGACGATCACGCCATCGGTTTGAACTGCGGTAACGATGGCAGGTTGTAAATCGGCGATAATTGGCATGGCTCGAAGTACTTGTGCCCATCGCGTCTCTCGCTCTTCTGGGGATTCATCTTCAAGTGGCGGGTGTCGTTGCTCGGGCCCGCGCCAGCCATGTCGGGTGTCGTAGGTGATAAGACCTTTAAGTACGGCGTCGCGGGCTGCCTGCTGCAAAACTCCGTCGACCGTGGTGTGAATGATGTAACCGTCGTTGTAGGCCTTGTCGCCCAATTGCTCTACCGCAAACTGTCGAGCCATCTCCGCAACATAATCAGCGTCGACTTCCACTTTGAGCCCATTGAATGATGCATTATCCCGTGTCGCAATGGCTTGCTCATAGGTAGACCTGTCGATCATATCGAGCGCTAGCATTCGGCCCAAAATCCAATTGCGTCGCAGTTCACTGCGTTCTGGGTTGCTCAGAGGATTGTTTCTTGACGGTGCCTGGGGCACGCCTGCCAGCATGGCGTGTTCAGCAATCGTTAATTCGCTCAATGAGCGCCCGTAATAAGTTTGCGCAGCCGTTTCAAATCCGTAGCTACGATGGCCCAGGAAAACGCGATTAACATACAGTTCCAAAATAGCTTCTTTGCTGAGCCGTTGTTCTATTTCCAAGGCCAACAAAATTTCCGTAAATTTTCGGATGAACGTTTGATCCAAGGTCAAAAAAAAGTTTCGCGCGACCTGCATGGTGATGGTGGAGCCGCCGCTTTGCTTGCTACCGGTGATAATTAGCTCAGAAACCGCTCGAGCGAGGCTTAAAAAGGCAATACCTGAGTGCTCGAAAAATCCGTCATCCTCCGCGGCTAATAACGCATCAACAAACGTGCTGGGTAAATCCTCATAGCGAACTGGAATTCGCTTTTGTTCTCCAAATTGGCCTATGAGCTGACCGTCTGAACTCATAACACGAAGCGGTGTTTGCAGTTTTATATCAGTGAGTGCCTCGGCGTCTGGCAGTTTAGGGCTGAGATAGAGGTACAAGCCCGCCAACCACCATATGCCGGCGGCAACAATCAGGACGAAAGCTCTGGCGCTGTGTTTAGCGAAGGACAATGCCCATCTCTCCAATTCTAATGCGGCGAAAACTCGACATAGTAGCTGTTTTTGTCGACCACATCTTAACTCTCAGGATGCACTTTATCGCAACCTGTGTTGCAATCATGAGCACGTTGTTACTTTATTGGCGACTGATAATTGCGCGCGTTGCGTGCAGGTGGGGAAGTGTAGATCTGTGTTAGGCATGCTCAATAGAAAACGGCAGGGGTCTAGAGTTGGCATCGATATTAGCTCTACGACGATCAAGCTGTTGGAGTTATCAGAATCCGACAGCGGATACCGTGTAGAAGCGTATTCGGTGGCTTCACTGCCGCAGGGTGCCGTATTTGAAAAAAACATCAATAATGTTGGTGAGGTTGCAACAGCGATTCAGAGCGTCATGCATCAGAGCCGATCGCGTGCCACAGAGGTGGTTGCCGCGGTTTCGGGTTCATCAGTAATAAACAAAACGATAGCAATGCCGGCAGGTCTTACTGATGAAGAGATGGAAACCCAGATAGCACTGGAAGCCGATCAATATATTCCTTATCCATTGGAAGAGGTGGCGCTGGATTTTGAGGTGCAAGGCCCTACCCCTGGGCGGGATGACCAAGTCGATGTTTTGTTGGCAGCTTGCCGCAGAGAGACCATTGATTTGCGCGTTGAGGCACTTGAACTGGCTGGACTTACGCCAAAGGTCATCGATGTTGAAGCCTACTCTATGGAGCGCGCGTACGAATTGATCAGGCCTGTTGCAGGGGTTGACCCCGCGGCGACCGTGGCTGTGGTTGATATTGGTGCCACCATGACGACTCTGTCGGTCATAAATCAGGGCGCAAATGCCTACACCAGGGAGCAGAACTTTGGTGGCAAGCAGCTTACTGATGAGATAATGCGGCGATATGGACTGCCGTTACGTGAGGCTGGACTCGCAAAAAAACAGGGCGGCTTACCTGACGGATATGAAGAAGAGGTGCTAACACCCTTTAAGGAAGCCGTGATTCAGCAAGTAGGGCGATCGCTGCAATTTTTTTATTCGTCGAGCAGCTTCAACGCCGTAGACCATATTTTTTTGGCCGGCGGTGTGGCTGCCACTGACGGATTGGTCTCCTTGGTCGGAAGCCGTTTAGCTACACCGACAACCATCGCCAATCCGTTTCATAATATGTCTATTTCGCCGCGTGTAAACGCGGTTGCGTTGAGCGGTGACGCGCCAGCGATGATGGTGGCGGCAGGTCTTGCGTTGAGGGCAATGGGCTGATGGCGAATATCAACCTTCTGCCATGGCGAGAGGAGCTTAGAGCGGAGCGGCAGCGCACGTTTTTCTCTTCTCTTGGGCTTTCTGCGGCTGTGGCGGTCTTAATTTTGGTTGTGAGTGACCGCGTGGTTGATAGCCAACTCGATACGCAGAGTGCCCGAAACCGTTTCTTAGAGGACAACATTGCACTTGTGGATGCGCGTGTTGCTGAGATCCGTGATCTGCGATCGCAACGTCAGCTGTTGATCGAGCGTATGCGCGTCATTCAAGAGCTTCAGGGCAATCGTCCGATTATTGTTAGGGTTCTTGACGAGTTAGTCCGCACGGTCCCCGATGGCGTGTACTACAAGACCCTTTCCGCTCAAGAGGATACGATGTTTATCGAGGGTATTGCTGAATCAAATAATCGAGTCTCGAGTTTGATGCGGCGTCTAGATGCCTCCGCGTGGTTGGCTAAGCCGTCGCTTGATGGCGTCACTGCAGCCGAAGAGTTGGGTGAGTCGGCTATGCGCTTTAGTTTGTCGGTGAAGATTCAACTTCCCAAGACGGGGGAGGGCTAGATGAGTTGGTTAGATAACCTAAAAGAACTCAATGAAGTCAATCTGGCTGATTTAGACCTCGAGAATGTAGGCTCTTGGCCTGCGGCTGCGAGAGGGTTGCTCATAGTGCTGCTATTTATCGCCCTGCTTGCAGGCGGTTACTATTACCACCTGTCTGCATTATCTGGTCGTCTGCAGGTTGCGAAGGAGCAGGAACTGGAGTTGCGGCGACAGTTCGAGCGAAAGTCGTTTGAAGCCCAGAACCTGGATGCTTACACGGCACAATTAACAGATATGCGCCAAAGCTTGGGTGCGTTAGTTAGTCAGCTTCCATCAGATACGGAAGTGCCGGGACTTTTGGAAGATATTTCATCTAAGGGCGAGTTAAACGGTCTTGATATTGAAGCGATAGATCTGCTGGATGAAGTCGTAGAGGAGTTCTATGTGGAGTTGCCCATTTCGATAGCGGCCACGGGTTCCTATCACGATCTCGGCGCATTTGTGTCTGGAATGGCAGGGTTGCCGCGCATTGTTACCTTGCACGACTTTGAGATTGTCATGGACGCTGATGACAGTGCTAATTTGAGGATGGATATTACGGCAAAAACCTATCGCTACAGAGACGAGGCCGATGCTGAATAAGCTGACAACAGTACCAGGCACGGCGAGCCTCATTTTGTCTGTCGGTCTACTGTCCGCTTGTGGCGCTTCAAACGTGGGTGATTTGCAGCAGTTTGTAGACGATAAATCGGAACGGCCAGGTGGTCTCATCGAGCCTATCCCAACGTTTACTGCCTATGAAGCGTTTACTTATTCCGCAACCAGTATGCGGTCGCCCTTCGACCGTCCCATCGAAGTAGTTGAGCTGACAACCTTGCGGCTTCGAGCTACTGTCGCGCCTGAGCGCACGCGGCCTAAAGAGTTTTTGGAGCAGTTCAGTGTGGACTCACTATCAATGGTCGGTCGGCTGCAGCGGCAAGGTGTAGAGTGGGCCTTACTGCGTGATCCAATAGGCGGTATTCATCGAGTCAGGGAAGGCAATTACTTAGGCCCTGATCATGGCAAAGTGGTAGATGTTGGCGATGGGTATATCGCGATCATGGAGATTGTGACTGATGGGACATTAAACGGCTGGGTTGAACGCCCGAGAACTCTGGAGTTGGTAGCGCAATGATGCGCGAGAATATTACTGTGGGTAGAACATAAATGATGACGCATCTTCGCTCAGTGTTTCTTTTTTACGTCTTTTCTATGGTGGCGTCACTTGCTGCGGCGGCCGAGCAGGCCATTACCGACATCAGTTTTAATGCGCAGCCAAGTGGCCAGCTGTCGATTGCGTTGGAATTCGATGACCGAGAGCCACCGGAGTTTTCAAGCTATACCATCGAGGACCCCGCGCGAATTGTGATTGATTTCCCAGAGACTGAAAACCGGCTTTCACAGCGGCGTTACGCGCTCCCCGAGGGCAATGCATCGAGCGTCGTGGTGGTCGAGGCAGGGGATCGAAGTCGCTTAATCGTCAATCTGTCGCAACTGGGGGAATTTGATGCGAAGGTCGAAGGCCAACAGTTTGTTCTCACTGTAGGTGCAGCTTCTGCTGAGTCATACACGGCACCATCTCGAGCTGGGGCGAGGTCTGCAAAAACGTCTGTTTACTCATCGGGGGCCACGTCAGTTCTCACAGACGTGGAATTTAGACGCGCCGGTAACGGCGAAGGGCAGCTTGTTCTCTCGCTCAGTGATAGCGGCGTTGATGTTAATGTCTCCAGCGAGGGTAATCGTATCAACCTTGAGTTCAGTGACACCGATGTATCTGAGGCGTTGAGTCGGCGCTACGATGTAACAGATTTTGCAACACCGGTGTCTGACATAGAGGTAACCCCCTCGGGAAGAGGTGCTCGCGTGGTTATGCAGGCCGAGGGCTATTTTGACTATTTGGCGTACCAGCAGGGCGGTGAGTATATCGTCAGTGTTAAGGCGCTCTCAGAATCGGAGCGCGAGCAGCAGCTGAGTGAATTCAGCTATGTCGGTGATCGCATCTCGCTGAACTTTCAAAACATTGAGGTAAGGGCAGTGCTTCAGCTCATTGCTGACTTTACTGATCTGAACTTAGTCGCATCGGATACGGTCGCTGGCAATATTACCCTGAGGCTGCAAAATGTGCCCTGGGATCAAGCGATGGAGCTGGTGCTCAAAACGAAGGGTTTGGATAGCCGACAAGTTGGCAATGTCCTGATGGTTGCTCCTGCAGCGGAAATTGCCGAGCGTGAGCGACTCGAAATTGAGACCAACAAGCAATTCTCGGAGCTGGCGCCACTTAAGTCCGAGTTTATTCAAATTCGATACGCTAAGGCGAACCAAGTTGTCACGCTTTTTGAGGCGGGCTCCGAGCAGGGTGGTTCCCTGGTCTCCGAGCGCGGTTCGGTAGTCGTGGATGACCGAACTAATGCCATCATCGTGACCGATACAGCGGCTAAGCTAGATGAGATTCGAGTGCTTATCGAGAACGTGGACGTGCCGATTAGGCAGGTTATGATAGAAGCTCGAATTGTTATTGCTTCCTCTAACCTCGATGAGCAATTGGGCGTAAGGTGGGGCGGTGAATATACTAGGGATGGGAGCTTTTTAGACCCCAATGGACCCCGAAAACAACTGTCCATTGCATCTTCTATGGATGCAACCGCAGCGCTAAATCAGGCAGCGGGTAGTGGCGGCTTACCCTATGCTGCTGCGCCATTTGTGGATTTGGGTATTGCCGGCGCGACTAGTGGCTTTGCAATTGGTTTTACCTCAGACGACCTGTTCTTATCGGCGGAGCTCGCGGCCTTGGAAGCTGCTGGTGAAGGTGAAGTCGTTTCGCAGCCCAAGGTGATTACGGGTGATAAACAGCAAGCAACTATTAAATCCGGTACCGAAATACCCTATCAAGAGGGTGCAGCATCGGGAGCGACAACCACCCAGTTTAAGGAGGCAGTGCTGAAGCTTGACGTTACGCCGAACATAACGCCCGATGATCGTATCTTGCTGGACTTAGTCATCAATCAAGACTCCGTTGGGGAGCTGGTGCCCAGTGCCAATGGGGGCGTTGTGCCTTCGATTGACACCACCGAACTCACCACTCAGGTATTAGTGGGTAATGGGGAGACTGTGGTACTCGGTGGCGTTTTTAAGAACGAGGAGACTATTCAGATTCAGAAAGTCCCTGTGCTTGGTGACCTACCCGGTGTGGGCGCCGTCTTTCGAAGTAAGGTAAGCACAAATAAGAAGGTAGAAACGTTGATCTTTATCACACCGCGCATACTCTCCGACGTACTACTCGATTAAGCTAGAGCTCTGGTTAATCGAGTACTGATATGCCTGTTTTTTTAGTAGGTCCACCCGGGGCCGGGAAATCGACAATCGGTAGACACCTCGCTGTGCTCCTAAATGCAGCATTTGTCGATCTGGATGACGTTGTCCAAGAGAGGGCAGGTGCTGACATTCCTTGGATTTTTGATATCGAGGGCGAATCAGGTTTCCGCGACAGAGAAGCGGCTGCAGTTCGCGAGTTTGCAGACAAAGACAATGTTGTAGTGGCTACGGGCGGAGGTGTCGTCATTCGAGATGAGAACCGAGACATCCTGTCTAGTGAGCAGTGCACGGTTGTCTATCTAGCTGCGTCATTGTCGACCCTTGTTAATCGTACGAGTGGCAAGACCAGGCGACCGTTGCTGGCAGGCAAAGACGTCAAGCCGATATTGCAGAAGCTGATGTCTGAGCGGGAGCCGCTCTACCGCGATGTCGCTGATCTCACGGTGGCATCGACGGGAGGATCAGCAAAAAGGTTAGCTAACAGTATTGCCGAGCAGCTTCGAGCGCGGGCAGGAATGGACGATGATCAATAGAGCGCCCAACGTCACAGTAAACATCCCTGCGGATACGTCGCAAACTGCCTATCCCATTTACATTGGACGAGGTCTTCTCAGTGACAAGCATATCCTCAATGGCTTGCTTGACGATCGGAACATCTGCCTTGTCTCAAACACGACCATCGCCCCACTTTATGAAGACAGAGTTCTCCGCTCCTTGGTGGGTGAGCGCAAGGTTACGCGCGTCATACTCCCGGATGGTGAGGTACACAAAACACTCGATAGCTTTGCACAAATAGTGACAGCGGCGCTTGAAGACAAGCAGGAGCGCAGCACGATTTTTATTGCACTTGGCGGGGGTGTTGTCGGAGATATTACTGGGTTTGCGGCAGCGAGCTTTCTTCGCGGTGCAGACTTTATTCAGATACCCACCACGCTGCTGTCCCAAGTGGATTCCTCGGTAGGCGGTAAGACAGGGATCAATCACCCGGCGGGTAAGAATCTGATTGGTGCTTTCCATCAACCCATTGGCGTCATTATAGACACGAGTACGCTTGATACACTGCCTGATAGAGAGTTTGCTGCTGGAATAGCCGAGGTGGTCAAGTATGGTCTTATTGCAGATGCGGATTTTTTTCACTTTCTGATTCGGCATCAGGCGGCGTTAGTAAGGCGTGACCCTACAGTGTTGACAGAGGTGATTTCTCGCTGCTGCTCAATCAAAGCAAAGGTAGTGGAACAAGATGAGCGAGAGGGCGGGGTTCGTGCCATCCTCAATTTCGGACACACCTTCGGGCATGCCATTGAAAAAGAGCAAGGTTTTGGCGAATGGCTGCACGGCGAGGCAGTGGCAGCCGGAATGTCAATTGCCACGCGTATTTCGGCTGCGCGCGGCGCTGTCTCTTATGATACGGTTGACGCGCTGTCGGCGTTTCTCGATGTATTTTCACTCCCCACATCTGCGCCAGCAGGAATGACGGTTGTCGAGTTTATGGATGCAATGCGGGGCGATAAGAAAGTGCTAAGTGGGCGAGTTCGCTTTGTCTTGCTGGAGTCGCTGGGCCAGGCCTGCATTACGGCAGATCTCGACCAATCCGAAATAGCGGCAAACCTGTAATATTCCATAGCGGATAAACAGCTGGTGACAGCGATGCCGCAAATTGTTTACCCCCCTTCAGACGTGTAAACTAACGGCCCTTTTTGGTTGTCCGCGATTACCGTGCGGCGCCGACCTAGTTATCAAGTGAGCAAGCTCTAACGTGAAGTCACCAGAAATCGTTAAATCGACCGTTGGCACGCCGCGCAAAGTCCGCGGTTTATATGATCCCGATGAGTTTCGGGATAATTGTGGTTTTGGAATGATCGCCCACCAGCAGGGTGAGGCCAGCCACAAACTGCTAGAGACAGCCATTGAATCGCTCACCTGTATGACTCATCGAGGCGGAATAGCCGCTGATGGAAAGACGGGCGACGGCTGTGGCTTACTGCTCCAAATGCCATCAGGTTTTATGCGTGCTCGCGCCCGCGAATCTTTGGGCCGGGAGCTGGCTCCCGTATTTGCTGTTGGCATGGTTTTTCTACCGTCAGACCCCGGCGGTCAGGAGCGCGTTAAAGCGGCGTTTGCGGCCGCTATCAAAGAATTCGACTTTGCGGTAGCCACATGGAGATCGGTACCTACAAGGCCTGACGTCTGTGGTGAGATTGCGCTGGAGAAAATGCCGGTCATCGAGCAGGTTTTCCTAGAGGCGGAGGAGATGTCTCAAGAGGAAATCGCTGCGCGCTTATTTATGATTCGCCGTCGAGTTGAAAAGGCTGTCGCAGAGGAAGACGGCTTTTATATCTGTAGTCTCTCAGATCGTGTTATTTCCTATAAAGGCTTAGTCATGCCGTCAGATCTGGAGCACTTTTATCCGGACTTGGGTGACCCAGAGCTTGAGACGGCGATTTGCGTTTTTCACCAGCGTTTTTCGACGAATACGCTTCCGAAGTGGCCGCTGGCACAGCCGTTTCGCATGTTGGCCCACAACGGTGAGATCAATACGATAGAGGGAAATCGGAACTGGTCGAAGGCGCGAACACCCAAGCTGTCATCCACGTTACTACCTGACCTCCACACAGTCACTCCACTGGTGAATGAGTCAGGATCCGATTCCTCTAGTCTTGATAATATGCTGGAACTCCTGGTCACGGGTGGCGTTGATTTGCCGAAGGCGTTGCGCATGCTGATTCCACCGGCATGGCAAAATATCGAAGACATCGACCCAGATTTGAAGGCATTTTATCAGTACCACGCAATGCATATGGAGCCGTGGGATGGTCCGGCCGGCATCGTACTCACGGATGGTCGCTACGCCTGTTGTGTGCTGGATCGAAATGGTCTGCGCCCAGCGCGATGGGTAACCACTACCGATGGATTTATTACATTGGCCTCTGAAGTGGGGACCTATCACTATGAGCCCGAGACCGTCGTTGCAAAGGGACGTGTGGGTCCCGGTCAAATACTCGTCATTGATACAGCGTCTGGCGAAGTCCTTCATACCAAAGATATTGATAATCAGCTTAAAACCAGCAAGCCGTATAAACGATGGTTGAGGGATAATGCTCGGCATATCGAGGCATCGTATGACACGATCGTATCGGCACCGCTAGAGAGCGCTCAACTTGATATTTATCAAAAGATGTTCCAAGTCAGCCTTGAGGAGCGCGATCAAGTATTGAAGCCTCTGGCAGAGTCTGGCAATGAAGCTGTCGGCTCCATGGGTGACGATACGCCAATGGCGGTGCTCTCATCACGCGAACGTTCTTTGTACGACTACTTTAGGCAGAAGTTTGCCCAAGTCACCAACCCCCCAATAGACCCGTTGCGCGAAGCGATCGTGATGTCGCTAGAGGTTGACCTTGGCGGAGAGGGAAATTTATTCGAGGAAACAGAGCGACAGGCTCGTCGGGTGAGCCTCACATCACCGGTGCTGTCTCAAGGAAAATTTGACTCTATTCTGGCGCTCAACGAGTCGGGTTTGCGAGTTCAGACGATAGACGCAACCTACGATCCTGACAAAACGGACCTCAAGGCAGCGCTGATGTCACTCTGCCAAGAGGCGGCGGCACACGTCACTGGGGGCGCGAACGTATTAGTGTTGTCAGATAGGGGTATTGGTGAATCTCGACTCCCGATTCACAGCCTGCTCGCAACAGGGGCGACGCACCATCATTTGATTGCCAATGGATTGCGTGCAGACGCCAATCTGATTATCGAGACTGCGAGCGCGCGCGATTCACACCAAGTGGCCTGCTTGCTAGGTTTCGGTGCCACCGCAATTTACCCATACCTCGCTTACAGCGTGCTCGCAGAGCAGCTGAATAATGGTGAGGTTTTGGGCGCGCCAGCGGCGTGCTACAAGAACTATCGCAAGGGCCTGAATAAGGGCCTGTTGAAGATTATGTCTAAAATGGGTATCTCCGCGGTCAACAGTTACCGCGGAGCCCAGCTGTTTGAAGCTGTCGGTCTCGATGCGGACGTTATTGATAGCGCCTTTTGCGGTGTTTCATCACGAATTGCAGGCGCGGGTTTTGCGCACCTCGAGTACGACCAAAAGCAACTGGCACGAACTGCAAGGCTGAAACGAAAGCCGGTAACCGCTGGGGGTCTGCTCAAGTATGTGCACGGCGGTGAGTATCACGCATACAATCCCGACGTGGTCATGAGTCTTCAACGCGCCGTCGTCACCAATAACCAAGACGACTATAAGGTCTACGCAGGACACTGTAACGACCGGCCTGTCGCGGCTTTGAGAGATCTGCTGCAGCTAAGGCCAAGCCCAACGCCGATCTCGGTGAATGACGTTGAGCCGGTTGAGGCAATCTTGAAGCGCTTTGACTCCGCCGGTATGTCACTCGGTGCCTTGTCACCCGAGGCGCATGAAGCGCTTGCAATGGGTATGAATGAAATTGGCGCGCGATCGAACAGTGGCGAGGGCGGAGAAGACCCTAGTCGCTTCGGCACTAATCGGGTGTCCAAAATCAAGCAGATTGCGTCTGGCCGATTTGGCGTGACGCCGCACTATTTAGTCAATGCTGAAGTATTGCAGATCAAAGTTGCACAGGGTGCAAAGCCTGGCGAGGGTGGTCAATTACCCGGCGGCAAGGTGAACGATCTTATTGCACGACTGAGGTACTCGGTACCCGGCGTGACCTTGATTTCGCCGCCACCACATCACGACATTTACTCCATTGAAGATCTCGCACAGTTAATCTTCGATCTTAAAGAGGTGAACCCCCAAGCGTTGGTATCGGTAAAGCTGGTATCGGAGCCTGGCGTAGGCACGATTGCTGCCGGGGTTGCGAAGGCTTACGCCGATTTGATCACAATTTCTGGTTATGACGGCGGCACGGCGGCCAGCCCTCTGACGTCGATACGCCACGCGGGTTCGCCGTGGGAGCTTGGACTTGCCGAGGTGCATCAGACACTCCGAGGAAATCGGCTACGGGGCAAAATTCGCGTCCAAGCGGACGGTGGTATGAAGACTGGCTTAGATGTAGTCAAGGCTGCACTGCTCGGCGCTGAGAGCTTTGGCTTCGGCACGGCGCCTATGATCGCAATGGGTTGCAAATACCTTCGCATTTGCCATCTGAATAATTGTGCGACGGGCGTCGCAACACAAAACGACAAACTCAGGGAAGATCACTTCGTTGGCGACGCTGAGCGGGTAGTTAACTTTTTCCGCTTCGTTGCGGAGGAGACCCGTGAGTGGATGGCAGCGCTCGGCATATCCAAGTTTGAAGATCTGATCGGACGTGCTGATCTACTGGACCATATTGATGGTGCAACCGAGAAACACCACTCACTCGACTTACACCCCATCACCTGGATGGACGCATCGGCAGCGGGCCAGCCCCAATATTGCGAAGTAGAGAATAACCCGCCTTTCGATCGCGGCGAGAAAGCGGCGATGATATTGAATGAGGCGCTTCCCGCCATCGAGGCTATGACCGGAGGTGAATTTAACTTCTCCATCACCAACTGTGATCGCTCGATTGGCGCACGCCTCTCCGGCGAAATTGCAAAACGGTACGGTAATTTAGGGATGCAAGACGCCCCGATTATCTTGCGGCTGTCGGGTACGGCGGGGCAGAGCTTCGGTGTCTGGAACGCCGGTGGTCTGCACATGTACTTGGCGGGCGATTGCAATGACTACGTTGGCAAAGGCATGGCCGGTGGAAAGTTGGTGGTGTACCCCCCGAAGGGAAGTCGCTTTGACAGCCGAGATGCCAGCATTATCGGCAATACCTGTTTATACGGGGCAACAGGGGGTCGATTGTTTGCTTCCGGGTGTGCCGGCGAACGATTTGCGGTTCGTAATTCGGGCGCTCATGCGGTGATTGAGGGTGCCGGCGATCATTGCTGCGAGTACATGACCGGTGGTTGCGTGACCGTGCTTGGCCCAACGGGGCTCAATTTCGGCGCAGGTATGACGGGTGGTGTCGCCTTTGTCTTGGACGAGGAGAAGGCTTTTCCTGATCGTTACAACAGCGAGCTGGTAGAGATTCATCGAATTAATGGCGAAGCTGCAGAGGCGCACCGACACTTTCTACGGGCTACTATTTCAGAGTTTGTCGCGGAAACAGGGTCTACGTGGGGTCAAATTATTCTCGACAACTTTGAGGATTACGTTGGAAAGTTTTGGCTTGTTAAACCCAAGGCGGCGGACTTTGACCAGTTGATAGCCAGATTCCGATACACAGATTAAGGGCCAGTTAATGACCGAGCGGTTAGCAAATCCATTTCAGTTTCTAGATGTTGAGCGGCGCGACCCTAACAAGCGCTCGATGCAGTCTCGCACCGAGGATTTTGTCGAAATATACGATCCCTATACTGAGGAGACCGCCGCGGAGCAGTCTCATCGCTGTCTAGAGTGCGGTAATCCCTACTGCGAGTGGAAATGCCCGGTTCACAATTTGATACCTAATTGGCTGAAACTACTAGCGGATGGGCGCTTATTCGAGGCGGCTGAACTTAGCCATCAAACGAATACGTTGCCAGAGGTGTGTGGGCGGGTGTGTCCACAGGACCGACTGTGCGAGGGTGCCTGCACCCTGCACGATGGCTTTGGCGCAGTGACCATAGGCAATGCGGAAAAATACATCACCGATACGGCGCTCGCCATGGGATGGCGCCCAGATCTATCTGATGTAATTGCGACTGGTAAGCGGGTTGCTATCGTAGGAGCGGGTCCCGCAGGTTTAGGGTGCGCGGATATTCTCGCCCGCAACGGGGTTAAGCCCGTCGTTTTCGATCGTTATCCTGAAATCGGTGGTCTTCTGACTTTTGGTATCCCGCAATTCAAGCTTGAGAAACAGGTCATGCAGCGCCGGCGAGAGGTATTTGAGGGGATGGGCGTTGAGTTTCGGTTGAATACTGACATTGGTCTGGATATCGATGCCGACGATTTGCTGGCAGAGTTTGACGCGGTTTTTCTTGGCATGGGGACTTATACAGCCATGCAGGGTGGTTTTGAGGGGGAAGATCTGCCCGGTGTTCACAAAGCATTGGATTACCTGGTAGGCAACGTCAATCAAAAGATGGGCTACCCCCAGCCAGAAGACAAATTTGTTGATTTGAAGGGCAAAACCGTGGTCGTGCTTGGTGGCGGCGATACTGCGATGGACTGTGTTAGGACGGCGGTTCGTCAACAGGCAGAGCAGGTTTTCTGCGTCTATCGACGCGATGAGGAGAATATGCCCGGTTCGCGTCGCGAAGTGAAGAATGCACGCGAAGAGGGCGTCCATTTCCTGTTTAATCGCCAACCTGTCGGTGTTGTTGATTACTTTGGTGAGGCTATTGGCGTAAAGGTAGTTGAAACCCGTTTGGGTGAGCCAGGCCCAGATGGGAGACGCCGTCCTGAGCATATCGAGGGTTCAGAAACGACGCTTGAAGCTGACGCCATCATCATGGCATTCGGTTTCCAGCCTAGTCCAACCCAGTGGATGGCGGACATGGAAATCGCTCTCAACGATTGGCAGGGTGTGATTGCACCCGAGCATCAAACGTTTAAGTTTCAAACATCAAATCCCAAAGTCTTCGCGGGTGGTGATATGGTACGCGGATCGGACTTAGTGGTTACGGCCATTTGGGAAGGTAGGCAGGCTGCAGAGGGTATTTTGGATTACCTAGCAGTCTAAAGATAATGAAAATCAGAGTGAGTTGCTCATAATAGAAGTGACCACTCGGGGGATCCTGCCGCTATGGCTCCACTGCAAAATGATAGATTTTTGCGGGCTCTGCTTCGTGAGCCCGTTGACCGAACACCCATTTGGATGATGCGCCAAGCGGGTCGATATTTGCCTGAGTATCGTGCGACGCGCGCGCAAGCCGGCAGTTTTATGGGGCTCTGCACCCAGCCCGAGCTGGCTTGCGAGGTGACCATGCAGCCCTTGCGGCGCTATGACATGGATGCTGCCATTTTATTTTCCGATATTCTCACTATTCCTGACGCCTTGGGTTTAGGTCTTTACTTTACTGAGGGCGAAGGTCCGCGGTTTGAGCGGCCCCTGTCGAGCGAGGCTGATATCGCTGCGCTCGAGCCCAATAGAGCTCGAGATGAGCTTGGGTATGTCATGGATGCAGTCGCGCTTATTCGCAAGGAGCTCAATGGAAAGGTCCCTTTAATTGGGTTTTCGGGATCACCTTGGACTTTGGCTACCTACATGATTGAGGGTGGGTCTTCCAAGGACTTTGCTAAGACCAAATCGCTCGCCTTTAACAATCCAGCAGCGATGCATCAATTGCTTGATAAATTAGCAGACGCGGTGGCCGTCTATTTATCGACCCAGGTGGAGCAAGGTGCCCAAGTTCTGCAGATTTTTGATACCTGGGGGGGGGCACTCAGTCACAGCGACTACCAGGAGTTCTCGCTTCGTTACATGCGCGCGATTATTGAGCGTTTACCAAGAGAATCCGAGGGACGGCGCGTTCCTGTTATCGTATTTACCAAGGGTGGCGGGCAGTGGCTTGAACACATTGTTGACTGTGGTGCGGATGCAGTGGGACTCGACTGGACGACAGATATCGCAGCGGCGCGCGCGCGCGTGGGAGACAAAGTCGCATTACAGGGCAATATGGACCCGGCCATGCTGAACGCGAAGCCTGAGCGCATTCGCGATGAAGTGGCTAAGATCTTGGCGGGTTTTGGTGCCGGAACAGGGCATGTCTTTAACTTAGGTCACGGTATAACGCCGGGCATTAATCCCGAATGTGTTGGCGCCATGGTAGATGCGCTTATTGAGCTGTCACCAGCCTACCACTCGTAGTCTGGGATTTCGTGATTCATACTGAGCGCGGGACGATCTGAGTCGGGTTTTCCAACGATTTTCGCTGGTACGCCGGCAACGGTCGTATGCGCTGGCACATCCCTTAAGACAACGCTGCCCGCGCCGACTTTCGCGCCTTCTCCCACAGTTATATTGCCCAGTATCTTGGCGCCTGCACTGATGAGCACACCATCTCTAATTTTTGGGTGACGATCGCCATGTTCTTTTCCGGTTCCGCCCAAGGTCACACTCTGCAGGATGGATACTTGGTTGCCGACTACGGCGGTTTCGCCCACCACCAAACCGGTCGCGTGATCGAGCATTATCCCATTGCCAAACTTAGCGGCGGGATGAATGTCGACACTGAATTTCATTGATGCTCGGCTCTGCATAAGAAGCGCCAGCGATTGTCTATTTTGATTCCACAACCAGTTGGCGACACGATGCAGCTGAAGTGCTTGGAATCCCTTGAAATAGAGAAGTGGAAGATGCAGTGCCTCGCAGGCTGAGTCTCTTTCCACAACGGCTTGGAGGTCATCGCGCATGGCCTGCCGAATGTCATTTCGTGTTGCAAAGGCCTCTGAAATGACGTTGCAAAGCACGCGAGCTGGCACGGTCGCGCAATCTATCTGATTACCAAGATGAGCGCTTAACGCACTCTCTAAACTCGTTTGGTCCAGTATCGTCGCGGTCAGAAAATCCTCGAGCATCGGCTCTTCGTTTATTACATCACGGACTTCAGCGCAAATCGCTGCCCACAGTGGATCGTTTGCGTGTTCGGCATCTGTGCTGGGAAGGCTGTGGACGCTCATACATACCTCTTCATTTCCGCCTCACACAGTAGCGCAGACTGGATGGGTTCCGCTAGTTGCTGGTCGAAAGTCGTGTCCTGCAGATCCAAAGCTGCTCACTGTTTGCGCTGTATTTGCGTTCGAAAAGTGTAAGAGGGTCGTTTACCGATAAGGGTTGAACATTGACATTCAGACCTAATATTTCGGATGCCGCCGCAAATTCGTCGACATAGATTTTCCAGTTGCTTCTTACTTCCATTACCTCGCTTAGTTCGCACAGGAGCGGGAAAGAGGGATGTCCGTGGATGCGGCGTTTCAGATGCGACTTCTTCGGCCACGGGTTTGGGTAAAGCATATAGTGCTGTGAGCATCGAACTCCGGCCGCAACCAACCCTGCCCAAATCTGCTCGCAACTACCGCGGATTAGGCGATAGTTTGCAGCCTCGGAGGGGACGTGCTTAGACAGCCGATTTACTGACTTATCGATACCAATCACCAATGCCCGCGGATTTTCAGCCGCAATTTTCGCGGTGCTCATCCCCGTGCCACAAAACGAATCTAAAATGATCGGCCCGCCCTGCGTGTCGATCAGCGATAAGATTTGACGTGATGCCTCGCGCGCATAGGGTGTGATGGGCTCTTGCCATTTCGATTGCCGGTGTTTAGTGACGACACGTCTTAGATCGGAATGAATCGTTGTCTGATTAGAGGAGACGCCATGTTTAGTTTCTTGATTCATTTGATGCCAGCACGTTTGATTGCGATGATTAAACCTTGTTTTCTGGGGTTCGCCATCGATGCGACGTGATTTGAGACCATTCTGGGTGAAGCGGTCATACCTTATGTTTCGTAGATTCTGGGTGTGGTGGTTTGTCGCTCCGCGATGTGAATCATTAGGAGATCACTCGACTATTATGTCGCCTTGGTTCGTCATCATATCAGGTCCCAATATACGAATTGGACATTCGTTTACAGCGATTGGCGAGATGCATCATCCTGTTCAAATTGGGGTCTGGGGTCGCGGGTTTGGCGAGGGGCGCGTTGAGTTGGGTGACGCCTGCCTCATGAGTCCCGGCGCTAGGATTTCTGCGAGTGATGAAGTGGTACTGGGTAATGGGTGCATGATGGCCCACGGTAGTTATATAACCGACTCCGATTGGCATGGAATTTACGACCGTGTTAATCGTGACAGCACGGTTAAGCCGGTGCGATTAGGAGATAACGTGTGGCTCGGTGACAGAGCGACCGTGCTCAAGGGAGTCACTATTGGCGACAATAGTATCGTTGCCGCGAGCTCAGTGGTCACTAAGGATGTCCCAGCTAATGTGATCGTTGCAGGTAACCCCGCGATTGTCGTTCGAGAGCTCGATCCGAGCGAGTCGCGTTATACAAGAGACGATATGTTCCGTAACCCAGCTGAGACACAGGCGTACTTTCACGCATTAGATAAAGCATTATTAGGTGATAACTCGTTTTGGCGCTGGTGTGTGACCACCCTTTACCCGCGCTCCAGGCGCAAGCAGTAGTGCAAGCCCGGCTGGGCGTTAGCGAGAGTAAAAGCATCCACCTCGATAGCACCTGCGGCGCGTAAAGCCGTTGCTGCAGCCGACAGCGTAGTACCGGAGGTCACGACGTCGTCGATGATCAAGACACGGGCGCCATCTAATGGCCAAGTCGTTCGAAAATGATCATCGTCAATCCGCCGTTCACGCACATCTTGTAAATGTTGATACGGTAATGCCCGGGAGTGTTTCAGTAACTGCGTTGGTTTCATAATGACTTTGCGCGCAGCCAGCGAAGTGGCAAGCGACCGTGTGTGATCAAAGCCGCGCAAAAAACGACGGCGCCAGTGACAGGGAATGGTCGTTACAAAATCGTAGGTGTTCGGTACGTGGCTATACCGAGATCCCCATTGGGCCATGATGTCGGTCAACTCCAAAGCGCCCTCATACTTCCATCGGGTAATCATGTTCGGTAGCACACCGTTGTACAAAAAGAGGGATTGAAGATGATCTATCGCAGCCGGGGCCTGAGGGAGCGCGCTCATGAGCTGCGGAGTTCTGTGCAGTAGTTGCGTTCCATGTCTGGGACGATGCCTCAGCCAATGTGGGCACAGGTTTGCGCGTAGCGATCGCAAGCAGTCCTCACAAAGTCGATGAGGTTTCGAGTGGAGCATATGGCAATTAACGCAAATCGGTGGCACGATCGACGTCAACATTGCGGTGACGGTGCGCGCTAGCCAAGTGGCGTTGGTTTTTAGTCTGTTAACAACCATAAGGTCAAAGAATAAGCGCGTGACGGAGACGTTTATCCACCCCCCGAGCCTTATGATTCTAATAGACCTGTTAGACTCGATCATATCTCGCAGGCAGTATCGGGCCCGTACCTTTGGCTTTGGAGAAATCATGAACGAATCTTCGCGACAACCTAATGATGCTTCACCCGTCTTATCACCAGAGGACCAGGCCCGGGTCGACCGCGTTATTCAAACAGGGGTAAACGCAACTGAAAAAAAGCCATTTAGACCTATTTTGTTAGTTATTTTATTGGTCGTGGTGGTGACTGGATTTTCGCTACTGAGCCAGGTTCTGGCGCGAATGGCTGGGGTTTATTAGGTCCGCTTAAACGGTATCTCTACAGGTCTGTTTTTCGCTTGCGCTCTTCGATGATCAGCGTGATTAAAAGAGAAAATATGGTCAATAGGATACTCAGCATAGCGATGCTGGGCAAAAGCGCCTCATCTGCCCCCGACCGCCATTGTCTCACCATGGCGGTTACAACAAAGTAGGCTTGAACCCATGCGCTGATGACAAAGATTTCTTCTACTCGCCAATCAAAACTGAGTGCCGTTGTGCCAACGGTTACCATCACAAAAGCGAGTAAAAAGCGGACTTGATGCAGTTGATTATCAACGACTAAGCCTGTCGCCGCTGCGGGCATAAAGGGGTCTATTAGGCCAACAAAATAGGCTATCAAATAGCTTAGCGTGATCCCCATTAGGGTGAGCCAACAGTATTTAAATCGCTTTGAGCGTCTCTCCAGCGCTGATCTTATGCCTGTCAAATCCGTACCTGGGGACGGACGCTGTAAAGAGTCGAGCTCTTCTTGCGTCACGTTCGATTTATCGTCCGGCATTGGGCTCACGCTATGTCTAACTCCCATTGCTGCAAGGCAACATAACTAAGCGCGGCTAAAAAAATGGGGCGCGTGATAACGACAGCGCGCGCCACCGGGTGTTCAGCGACAAACAATATGCTATCCAGCACCATGAAATCCTCGAGAAACATGATCCACGCTAAGACTGTTAGGACGGTGACGGTTAAGCCCCTTGGCTCCTTTCTGTTGACTTTCCAGGCGAATACAAGAGCCCCCGCGATCACTATCCAAATGCGAATAGCAGTCAAGTCTTGCAACAGAAAGGCGCCGCTATTTGAGGCGGGTGTAAAGCCGCTATCACTTACTATCAATGCAAAGAGCGCAAGCAGAAGAATGGCAAACGAGTAGCAAACGGCAATGCACGTCTTATACATCAGCCAGCCACTGAAGTAGTTAATATCTGCACAATACTGACGTGCGTGTGGCGGCAATACGTCATCGTAACCGACACTCGCGGCGCATAATTTTACTTGGTTCGGACATCTTTACCTGGCTGCGAGACCTTGCGCCATGGCGCGCCTTGACAGGTTTCTCGATTGGGGCAGGCTAGTGTACAGCCGCGGCAAGGAAGTGCTGGAGTCGGTGGTTTCGTTGCGTCGCTCATAGAATATGCACATTTCCGTTCGTAGCTGTGGCTATATAGTAGCGGAGCTTGTGGCGATTGGTAAGCGAATTTGAGTCAAGCGGCGGTCGGCAAGATGCGTATCACTGACTGTTCACCTTGCAGGACATAGCGGCATCAATGAGGCGGCATGCGATGCATACAGTGGATGTTTGGGCGCTCCCACCTTGGTGAGTCCAATGCATTGCCAGTGTTGTGCGAGGGAGAGGACATTGCCGTCGCGTCTTCCGGCTTGGCCGTGGCGCCTTAGGCCATGATTTCCCCACATTGCCACCAAGGTCTTCGCGCTCGAGATGGCGTCATAAAGCACAGAATCGTTGTCCTGCCCGACAGGGTCCATCGAGCTGGATAGAGCCTGCGGATATCTGCAGCGAAGGGCAAAGAGATTTACCATGGTTAGACCGGCAAAACCCCAGTTTTGGGCAAGTGCTGTGCACTTTCGTGTTGTCGCGTCATCCGTCATGCCATCGGCAGTTGACGGATTCAGGCCAACGAACAGACAGGTCTCTCCGCGGGACCATTGCCGTTCGAGAGTGTAGCGATAGCGCCCGCAGTTGGAGATGGTTGCAGACGAGTGAATAGCTTGGTTGGACGACAAACCCTACTCAGCGCAGTGCCTGTGCCGAAAGTTTGGCTCGAATAAAGTCGGAGTGGGGAACGTACAGCAAGTCTGACACTTTGCGAATGGCTGCCTCTTCGTATTTATCAATGACTCCATCTGCATAGGCTATCTGCCAAAATTGGGCGACGAGTTGCACTCGGTCTTCCATCGAGAGTGTCTCGCAGGCGAGTCGCGTGTATTCGTATAGCCCTGCGGACTCTGCTTTTTCCTTTCTGGCATCTGTCAGTATATCCCGAACACTTCCCTCGCCGTCGTGATGCTCCCCACCGAACTGTGCGGATATCAGCGCCTCAATTTCCTGGGTTTCTACATCGCTCTCCTGAAAGTCGCTTTGGGCGACCTCGAGCATGAGAACAGCACGCATCAAGTTCAACTGGTTGCGTTCCGCCGTTTCAGCCTCATCACTTGCGCTAGTAGGCAATAATCTCTCCAGCCATTTTAATGCCACGTGCTATCCTTTTTTTTCATGTCGGTGTCATCTCAAGGAGTACTTCGTGACGCGGTAGCGACAAAGTGCTTCTTACCTGACCCAAAATGTAGAGTGATTTAGTGCAAATGCAACCCGTTAAATCCCATAGACTTGTATTTTTAATCCCCATACTGGTGTTGTTGCTTGGCCTGATAGCGGTTTCCACATCTAAACAGCGCTTGGAGCAATCGCAGACGATCCGCGTCGCTGAAAACTTTGAAACCGATGCCGCACTCAGATCTTTGATACGAGATATGACGGGTGAGCGTTTGCTCATGCTTCGTTCGGGTTTTGAGTCCAGACTGGAAGTGAACAGTCCAAATAATGCGGAAGATCGTCTTGAGATAGCGTGGAATGGGCTAATCAAAAACTATAGAACAGACTCTGCTTCACAGCTGATCCATTTTTTCATCGCCAAACGTGATGCTCAGGGGAGAGTGTTAGTCGCCTATTCCTATCCGCGCTCCGAGCTTGTTGGGCAGGATATATCAGGCCATACCATGTTGGACGATTTTGATTGGTCCGGTCCTCCAGGCCAATTAGATCAGATGGGGTTTCGCGCGTCTCGAGAAAATGACCTTTCATTTACATCTGAAGCGCCGGTCATTGTGAGGCGTCAGCTGCTCCAGTTTTCGTCCGCAACCGAGACGGTGGTGTGGATTACGAAATTTAACCTTGTTGATATGGACCGATTTTTTGATTCACTCCTGAGAGACGTGGGCCCACTCGCTCAGCTGGATAGCTCACTTTACGATCCCGCATCAAACACTTGCCTCCTGCGTTATCGGGCTGGTGTGGGTGAGCTTCCCTGTGATGACAGTGATTTTGATGGGTTGGTATTTGTGTCCGAACGAAACGGGTTTCGTATTAAGATCCAGGCGACTGATGCTTATTTGACTGCCCAACGGCAGCAGTATCCGGCATTCGCGCTATCAGAATTAGCACTGACACTGTTTGCGACGGCGATCGCTTTTTTTCTCGCCATGTTGATTCGATCGCGTTTGTTGATGGTGGAGCGCCAAGTCGGTAATTACAAAGGTGCGCTTGCGAGTAAAGAGCAATTGACAAGCGCAATTCACACGGTTGTATCCCAGAACTTGGCGCAACTTTCAGACTTAACGCGGCGCGCTAAAAACGCTTCTAACACGGCTGAAACGGAGGAGCGATATTTTAATATTGCACTCTCCGAAATTATACAGCTCCGATTGAACTTAGATGCCAGCATAATCGCCGACAGAGCTCGCGAACACAGGACGTTAATGCTCGGCAAAGGGCAATCGGTGCAGCTCACGGCTCTGGCGAAAAGAATTCAGGTGGAGTTTGAGCGACTCGCACGCGATGAGGATGTCACATGCCGCGTCTTGGTCGATGAAGTCCTCGCATTAGAAATTGAGGGCTCTGAATATTGGCTAGAGACTGCGCTGCTAGCTTTTATTATGGCGGCGCTCTCGTTTGTTGATGAGGGTTTCGTCGAGTTGGCCCTGTGGACAGAAACATCTGTCAGTGGAAAGCCCGAGCTAATGGTGCGAATTAGGGATACGGGTATTGGTTGGTCGTTGGATGATCCTGAGCTTGATCACACAGCACTGAACCTTTTGCAGGTTGTTCTTTTGGGTTTGGGCGCAACTATGTCCAGTACTGTGGCTTCTGAAGGTAAGACGCAAGAACATATTATCCGGTTTAACTGTCCTTAACGGATACATTCTGCAAGATTTCGCATTTTAAGATTCAATTAGCGAATTTTTTTGCAAAAAAGAATCAGCCTTTGTTATGGTGGCAAAGAAAGAATGGAACAAGGGCTGGTTCGATGACTGATGCGACTTCCGACCGAACAATTGACTCGGGTAAGGGTGCCCGCGACTCAATGGTCGCTGCGCCGCATTTGCGTCAGTGCAATAATTTATCCTTGGACACTGTATCAGCTCCGTCTTGGCGCATACACACTATCCACCATCAGGGGCAGGCGTTGAACAGTGTGAACTATTGGGTCGGAGTCATACGCGACTTTACCTGATGCAGGCTGATGCCGCCTGGTGTTGCGGGGTGACACCGACTGTGTAGGTCGAGTCCTTAACGTCACTAGGCAAGACGCAGAAAAACGGCAGGCTGGGGGCGACAGTCAACCGAAAAGCACATGGTTGAATCACTTCTGCCTCAGTCTTAAAAAGCGGTGCAGATGGCCACCAGTGTCCGTTACTGACTCACCACGACAATAGGCGCTGTGAAGCGATGCCCTTCACCGTAGTGCGTGGTGATAGGGTCGACAGTATTCACCGTAGCCACAATCTTTTGCCGGAGACGCTTAATAACAGCATCAAGCGCTCTATTGGCAGATGAGTCAAACCGTCCGTAAAGCGAGCGAGTTAGCGCTTCTCTATTCGTCGGTTCTGACGGTTCTGCAGCGAGAGCCAAGCACACTTTGACCTCATTTCTAGTTAACGCGATCGTTTTTCCATCCGGGCTGACCAGCTCTCTTCTAAGACTTTCTAACTGCCAAGACGACTCTCCGGATGTCTGGACTGGGAAGGGTATTACTCTGCGCGAGATCCTAGGGGCGTCAGCTTTTTCGATGGCAATCACGCCTAAGGCCGCGACTATTTCGTTGGCACCCTCTGGCTTTCTCAAAACAAGCGCTACGCCTGAGTGATAAAGACTTAACCTCAGGCTGGCGTCATCTAGCTCACCAAACAGAACGACATTTTTTGCATTATTTTCAGCCAAATACTTCGCAACTACACTGCCTGGTTGGTCCTCCAGGTGCTGATCAATAAGGCACATTGAAAAGCGCTCGGGCGATGTCCAGGCTGAATAACAGTCTCGCGCTAAAGGTGCTCGCACCGTCTTGTAGCCCTGAATGTGGAGTGCCTGCGTGAGCTTTTTAGCGATGAAGTTGTCCGACACCACCAGCAGCACACTTGGCTTGTTGAGCATATGGTTCATTGTTCTCTCCTAACCTTCGCTTTATTTGTACCACGAGGCGGCGGCAATTTAGTTACCAAAATACTAATTTATCGTTTTTGTCACGATTGGTAGGTTTGCCGCATGGTCTTTGGGCACGAGCACCGAGGTGACCGTATTTCGGTTGGCAGCATGGTTAAGCTTCACGGTTGGAGACACGTGTACTGACGCCGCCGCCTCTGGCAACCGACGTCTTGTTAGGCAGTCACAGTACGGCCTATTAGGCGCATCGTTAAAGGTGTCGAAAAAACGCAATCGCCAGCCTAGCGCCCGAGCCTATCTCTGAGGCTATAAAACAGCATGCCTGCTATGAGCGATGGCCGCCTTAATCGCGGTCCTCCGGGGAATTTGCGCGTTTTCAAATCCGCCATGAGATCAAAGTCGTCATCACCAGCAGTAATAGCATCGGCAATCAATTTTCCCGCCATGGTTGCTGTGGGTACCCCATGGCCGGAAAAGCCCTGAGCGTAGTAGATATGCCCATCATGAACACCAAGGTCCGGCATTCTGTTGCGCGTTATGGCGAGCGTACCGCCCCAACCATAGTCAAGCCGCGTATTTTTTAACTCGGGGTATATAGACAGCAATTTTGGTTGCACAAAAGACTTGATGCAGCTCGGAAATTGGTCGCTGTAGGTCTCCCCACCCCCAAAAAGCAGTCTTCGATCGTTTGATAGCTTCCAATAGTTCACAACGAATAAACTATCCGACAGGGAGGCATTGAGTGGATTTAGTCGATGCGCCATATCCTCGTCAAGCGGCTCTGTCGCGACCATGAAGTTGTTAATGGGCATGATATTGCCGGCAATATCTGGATAGAGGTTTCCGAGATAGCCGTTACACGCGAGCACTACCTTCTGCGCACAAATACGGGCACCGCCGGCGCTCACGATAGAGTGATTGCTCTTGGTAGTGATTTCGGTAGCCGCACTGTGCTCATAAACGGACACACCCGCGTCGAGTGCTGCCTGGGCTAAACCAAGACAATATTTAAGCGGATGAAGGTGTCTAGCACCGCGATCTATGACTCCATAGTGGAAGCCAATGCCTGATGTGACGTCTCCGAGTTCAGAGTGTTCTATGCCCTCTACCAAGTCGTAGTTGTAGTGAGTGCGCAGGTGTTCAACCTCGTCTTTCAACTCGTCTACATGAGAGCGCTTTGCGGCAAAATGAATATTGGTACTGCCGAGCTCGCACTCAATGCCGTGTTCCGAAACAAGTGATGTAACCAAGTCGACAGCTTCCAAGCCAAGTCGCCAAAGGTCCCTAGCTACATCTTTGCCGTACCACTTTTCCAGTGAGAATTGATCCGCGCGCTGCCCAGTCCCAACGTGGCCACCGTTTCTGCCAGAGGCGCCCCAGCCAATTCTGGCTGCTTCGAGCACAATCACGGACTTACCGGTTTTTGCTAGCTGTAGCGCGCAAGAAAGGCCTGCATAACCTGCGCCAACTATGCAGACGTCAGCAGACAGAGCGCCTTGCGCAGTGGGTTGCAGGTCGATTTGCGGTGCAGACGCAACGTACCAGCTGTCGGGGTAACTATGTTTAAGTTTCGTCATGCCGTAAGTATGCCGCTTGCGAGCGTGCAGGCGCCAGACCATACTGGCTATAACGACACAAATCGAAGAATTTATGAGTAGCCCAGAGAAGCCCGCCGATCACAGCGATACCATTGTCTATTCACCGCAGACCCCGGCGGCTAAGAGCCCTATCCAAGAGGGTAGCGCCGAGACCGCCGCTTGGCTGGAAGGCCATAATATCTCGGAAGTCGAGTGTTTAGTGCCCGATATGACAGGTAATGCGCGCGGCAAGTTTATTCCCGCGCATCAGTTTCTGAACCGAACTGACTTAAAACTCCCAGAGTCCATCATGGTGCAGACCGTGACGGGTGAGTACACCGATGAGCACTGGGAGTTTGTCGAGCCAACCGACACCGATATGTTACTTGTCCCAGACCCAAAGTCACTGCGCAAAGTGCCATGGGCCAGAGAGCCGACTGCGCAAATCATTGCAGATTGTTACAAGGCCTCGGGTGAGCCCCATCCACTTGCGTCTCGCAACGTCTTAAAGAACATTCTTTCTCTTTACCAACAGGCCGGCTTAAGAGCTGAGGTGGCTCCTGAGGTCGAGTTCTACCTCGTACACAAGAATACCGATCCAGACTATGAGCTTATGCCCCCGAAAGGGCGTTCGGGTCGACGAGAAGTGGCTCGCATGTCCTTTAGCATTGATGCCGTCGCAGAGTTTGAAGATTTCGTCGAAGATATGTATGACTTCGCCGATGAGCAGGCGCTGGGTGTCGATACACTAATTCACGAAAATGGCGCCGCTCAATTGGAAATTAATTTCAATCACGGCGATCCTTTGGACATGGCGGATCAGGTATTCGTGTTTAAGCGCACCGTGCGGGAAACTGCGCAAAAACATGGTATGTACGCAACCTTTATGGCCAAACCAATGCAGAAGGAGCCGGGATCCGCGCTGCATATTCACCAGAGTATTTTGTCTGTCCAGTCTGGGCAAAACATATTCAATGATCCCGACCAGCAGCCCACACCGGAGCTGATGCATTACATCGCTGGTCTTCAGCGATATACCCCCGATCTCATTAGTTTTTACGCACCCAATGTTAATTCCTATCGTCGTTTGGCCCCCGATATCGCGGCGCCGATCAACTTGAGTTGGGGTTACGATAATCGGACGACAGCATTTCGTGTTCCGGACAGCACACCGATCAATCGGCGTGTCGAGAATCGTTTCCCGGGAGCTGATGCCAACCCTTACTTAGCCATCGCAGCTTCCCTTGCGAGTGGTTTGCTCGGGCTGGAGCAGAAGCTGCAGCCAACCGAGCCGCATCAGGGCACCGCTAACGACGACAATGTCGAAGTTGCGCGTTCGCTGGAGGAGGCCGTTCGTCGACTCAATGCCAACAACGATTTGTCGCGCGTCATCGATAGCCAGTTTTTACGTGCTTACGCGGCGGTAAAGTTGGACGAGTTTGAAGAGTTCAATCGAGTCATAAGCTCGTGGGAGCGCGAGCACCTCCTTCTCCAAGTCTGATTCAGGATGCATGCAGTATTGTGATTGCTACTCAGCAAAATAATGTGCCATTTCAATGGGTAAAATACGCGGTGTATTTGGCCCTGCTGAACAATGTTTATTTGTTCCTAGTTGAGGAGCTAGAATCTGCTGCAGCGCTGAATACGTCGATTACTTCCGTCGCCAGTGTATTTCAGATTTTTTCCACCACCATCGATACGGCTGCCTGGCTTGTCTTACTACTCTTTTTTGAGCTCGAGACATCGGTGCTGTCGGACCAAGTCCTACGCGGCATCACGGGGCGTTTTATTCGTTTGATTCGATTTGTTTGCTTGATCACGATTTGCATTGCCTGTTGGGGCTATTTCGCCGAGCTTTATGGCTTGCTTGCGAGTGAGGCGTTGGACCCCGCTCGGTGCGGTGAGTTGGATAGTAGCTGGTCATTACTCAACAAACTGGATGAATATGAATCACTGTCGGTGGATGTATGTGCTCAAGGTGAATGGGTGTTGCTGTCAAACTACGATCGAGTTGTTGCGGCGCCCGAGCTGTTACAAGGCGCGATTTGGCTAGCGGCGACCGATTTTATTAATGCTGCTGCGTGGATTTTAGTGGTTGCAGTTTTGGAAGTGGAAGTCAGGGCGGTCTTGGCAGCAAAACGAGCGGTTCCGCTGATCGGTACAGCCATCTATCCGATTAAATCGTTGCTTTATTTTGTCTTATTCGCTGCGGCAGTTTACTGGGGGTTTGAAGGCGACTTCTTAGATTTTTGGGATGCGGTGCTTTGGTTATTTGCCTTCTTCGTTATCGAGCAAAATGTGACCTCTTGGCGGCAAGAGACAGTAAGTAGCTAGCGATACAGCTCAGATTAGTCAAAGCTGAAATCATCATCCCCAAGTTCTTCGCGTAGCCTTCGCGCTTCGAGCATATCTTCTGTGCGACGTCGCTTTTCCGCAAGGCGCGCAGAGTCAGACAGTTGTGGTGTGGTTTTTTCCAGATCGTCAAGCGATGCGTCATCAAACTCGCCAATCACAGTATCGCTAAGGTCATCAGACAGCATCAGATCGCTGTTGTCTTGATCTCGGCCCTGCATGTTCACCCCCAGTCGTTTCCAAAGGTAAAAAATAAAACCGCCGTGTTAAATGTCTACCCTTCGAAGGTGTTTCTCAAGCTTTTTTTTGTGCCCTTTGCCGTTTTTCTGATTTTTTTTCGTGCAGCTCAAGCCGCTCAGAATCGTCCCCAATGACCATGGATCATTCGCGTAATAAATACTTCCGCCCAGTTACATGTCCCTATGTCATGTGACGTCCTGTCGGCTGGACGGAAGTTATCAAGGGAGTGCAAAGCCCATGCCAAGGTGCG
>ERZ802831.193-NODE-193-length-31806-cov-36.7252_pt1 | contig 31806 bp, 33 predicted proteins | sample MGYA00345655_ERZ802831 | MGnify/ENA primary metagenome ERZ802831 (study PRJEB30503, sample SAMEA104212376) | marine metagenome | biome: Westerlies Biome; feature: [SRF] surface water layer (ENVO:00010504) within the epipelagic zone...; material: water...
CCATGTCTTCTGTTTCAAAATCAGCAAACCATGCCTTTGCAATTTCTACATTAGTATCAAAGTTTGGGTTTTGTGGCTGTGAGCAAGAAGCCAACAGCGCAATTAATGCTATATAAATTAAATTTTTCATTGATTGTTAAGTTTTAAATTTTTTGAATATAGCTATTTATTTGCTTCGTCGGTGGCGTAGTCAAAATCCTTAAAGTTTTCTTGACATAAGTTTATTTCATTCGCATGTAAATGTGCTTATGTTGTGGTCGTATTAATCCCTTCCCTTTTTCTATTTTTGCCAAAACGTTTGCATGAACATACTTATTTTAGGCAATGGCGGTAGAGAGCATACCTTTTGTTGGAAGCTATCGCAAAGTCCGCAAAAACCCACATTGTTTACTGCACCCGGAAATGCGGGGACCGCAGCCTTAGGCACCAATTTAGCTATCAGTCCAACCGATTTTGAAGCCGTTGCCGAAGCGGTAACCAAACATCAAATTAACCTTATCGTAGTGGGGCCAGAAGCACCGCTAGTAGCAGGAATTCACGATTTTATTGCAACACATCCAACGCTAAGCCATATTCCTGTAATTGGTCCAAAACAAGAAGCAGCGCAATTGGAAGGGAGTAAGGCTTACGCCAAAGCCTTTATGGAACGTCACAATATTCCCACAGCGCCGTACAAACAATTTACTGCCGATACGCTTTCAGAAGGACTGGCCTATTTGGAAACCATTCCTGCCCCTTATGTGCTAAAAGCAGACGGCCTTGCCGCCGGAAAAGGCGTGTTAATTATTTACGATGTAGAAGAAGCCAAAGCAGCACTCACCGATATGTTGGCAAACAAAAAATTTGGTGCAGCAAGCGAGCAGGTCGTTATCGAAGGGTTTTTGGACGGTATCGAACTTTCGTGCTTTGTACTTACCGATGGCGAAGGTCATGTAACCTTTCCGTTTGCCAAAGACTACAAACGCATTGGCGAAGGCGATACGGGTCTAAACACTGGTGGCATGGGTGCCGTTTCGCCAGTACCGTTTAACGACGCTGTGTTTAAGCAAAAAATTGACGAACGCATCATACAACCCACACTCGAGGGGCTCAAAAAAGATAAGATCGATTTTGTAGGCTTTGTATTTATTGGGCTCATTCGCGTGGGCGATGATCCTTTTGTGATCGAATACAACGTCCGTATGGGCGATCCCGAAACGCAAGTGGTCTTGCCACGTATCGAGAACGATATGGTAGAGTTATTAGCTGCTACTGCCGAAAAACGTCTTGATAAAGTCTCCATACAAATACGTTCAGAAGCTGCTGCTGCAGTAGTGGGTGTTTCAGGAGGCTATCCAGAAGCCTATGAAAAAGGGAAGGAAATTACTGGCATTCCAACCGATGCGCTAATCTTCCACGCAGGAACTACGATGCATGACGGAAAATTAGTAACCAACGGCGGACGCGTATTGGCATCTACAGGTTTCGGAACAGATGTACACGATGCAATAGCAACAGCCTACAGCAATCTCACAAACGTAGCGTTTGAAGGTTTGTACTTTCGTAAAGACATAGGTTTCGATTTATAAAAACGAGTGTGAAGTAGAGTCGCGATCTTCTTCATTGTTATCGTTAAATTTCTTTAACTGACCCAACCAATAAAATAAGCCCGCAAAACCAATAAGCAAAAACAGCCAATTAAATGCATTGGCAAAAACCCAGCTTGTTAGCTCTAACTCGCGTAACATGTTTAGAGGAATAAAAAGAATTTCTTCAAATAAGTAAGCAATTGCTTCAAAAATGGCTTTCATAATCTTGATTTTGCACTACAAAAATACACCTAAAATGGATGTGGTGCAAGTTTCATTGGCTTTTGGATTTTGACCTATCTTTGGCAAAAATTCACGCATGACAAGCGCAGCCGCATTCACCATTTTTGAGCAGAGTATTCACGCCTATCACATATTGGACTCCGTTGACCAACCCTTTGAAAATCCGTTCGATGTCCAAACCCTTGACCACTTGTTGTATCGCAAAAATTGGATTGATACCGTTCAATGGCATTTTGAAGATTTGATCCGCGAACCCAATATTGACCCTGTTGCCGCCTTAGAACTCAAACGCAAAATCGACGCATCGAATCAAGATCGCACCGATACCGTGGAGTATATCGACAGCTATTTTTTACAGCATTTTAAAAATGTTTCCCCCCTTCACGACGCCACCATCAACACCGAAAGTCCTGCATGGGCTATTGACCGACTTTCGATTTTAGCGCTTAAAATTTACCACATGCAAGAGGAAGCCAATCGCGCTTCTGCATCTGAAGAACACCGTGCCGCTTGTGCCGAAAAATTGGCTGTTTTGTTAGCGCAAAAAACAGATTTGTCTACCGCCATCGACCAACTATTAGCAGATATGGCCGAAGGACGAAAATACATGAAGGAATACAAGCAAATGAAAATGTACAATGATGAGTCGCTAAACCCAGTCTTGTATCAAAAAAACGCTTAATGAAAGGCAAACACATCTTGGTGTTTCGTTTTTCCGCACTTGGCGATGTCGCCATGTGTGTCCCTGTATTACGCTGCTTGTTACAAACCTATCCCGAACTTCAGATTACCATAGTCACCCGAAAACGTTTTGTGCCGCTGTTTGAGACATTGCCTAACGTGCAGTTTTTCACTCCCGATTTTATGGGTGAGCATAAAGGAATCGCAGGGTTGTATAGGCTATTTAAATCGCTGAAAAAACTCCGCCCAACTGCCATTGCAGACCTCCACCAAGTGCTACGCACACAACTATTGATGCTGTATTTCCGTCCGTTGTTTTGGATAAAGCAAGCGCTCATAAATAAAGGCAGGGCCGAAAAAAAACGGCTTACTCGACAAAAACCTAAAACCTTAGTACCACTACTCCCGCAAGTACACCGCTATGCGCAAGTGTTTGAGAAACTGGGCTTCCCATTATCGTTAAGTGCGCACGAGTTTCCGCCGCGTCCAATATGCCCCAACACAGAAGCCTTGCAGTTAGCTGAAAACCGCAAGTGGATTGGCATCGCACCCTTTGCCGCGCACACAAATAAACAATATCCACTAGACCTGATGCAACAAGTAGTGGCGTTTTTACAACAAGAGCATCAAGTCATTTTGTTTGGGTTTGGAAAGGAAGAACATGCGCAATTAGACGTTTGGGCAAATGCTTACAAACATGTAGCAAACGCCACAGGCATATATGCCTTTGCGGCAGAATTGCGCCTTATCGCACAACTCGACCTTATGATTTCGATGGATTCGGCGAACGGACATTTGGCGGCAAACTACAACGTACCTGTGCTAACGCTTTGGGGCAATACGCACCCGTGTTTAGGATTTGCACCTTTTGAGCAGCCTCAAAAAAACAGCCTTACTCCCGACTTGACTGCATACCCGCTGCTGCCCACTTCTGTTTACGGCAACAAAAAGGTAAAAGGATATCAAGACGCCATGCGTAGTATTGCGCCTAAAACGGTTATTGAATTCGCACTGGAAGTATTGGGTGGGAAAATGCCCTGAAAAAATTTATATTTGTTAGCATAACCATCCCGAATGCTACAGCACTTTTTGTATTTACAATGGAAGTCTTTTACACGCGGTGCGGGCTTTGCTACAGGCTTGGCGCAAAAAATCCTAATGGGCTTCGCTTGGATTTACTTTGCGGCAATATTTGCAAGCCTTGCGTTTGCAGCTTTTTGGGTGGTGCAAGATGACCTCGGTAAAGACCCATTGCCTTTCGTTAGCGGATATCTACTTTACGGTTTTGTATTTTGGATTGTGGCGCGTTACTTTTTACAAAAAATGCCTATCGTTCATATACAGCCGTTACTGATATTACCCGTCTCCAAAAAAAGAATTGTTCGTTTTGGTTTACTCAAAACCACGGTCAGTTTTTTTAATCTCAGCAACCTCTTCTTTTTTGTGCCCTTTGGTGTTATCCTTATACAACAAGAGTACAATTGGCCTGGCGTTGTAGGATGGTGGATTTCCATTGGTAGTATTATTCTAATGACCAATTTTTTAAACATTATGCTCAACAGTGTTGATCGTATTCTTGTTCTATTTGCGGTCTTACTAATTGGAGTTTATGCATTGCAATATTTTGAGATTTTTGACCTCACTGCATGGACTGCGCCCATTTTTATGGCAGCATACCACCAACCGCTTTTTTGCATAATTCCTCTTGTGTTATTGGGATTAATCTATCAGTGGAGCGTTACCCACTTTAAAGACAAATTGATGTTAGATGGTGGAACGATACAGCCTAAAGCAGAAACACATCGTGCGGCTGACCTCAGTTGGTTAGATCGATTTGGTAGAACAGCTATTTTTTTGCGTAACGATATCCGACTGATTATCCGAAATAAGCGAGCACGCATGTCGGTTTGGATGGGTGTTGGCTTTTTGTTTTACGGGCTTATTTTTATGAGTGATATTTACAGCGGTTCGGCGATGACAGTGTTTGCTGGAATTGTTGTAAGCGGTGGTTTTTTGTTTGGTTTTGGGCAATATGTTCCCAGTTGGGACAGCAGCTACTACCCCCTTATGATGAGTCAAAATATCGCATACAAAGAATATTTGGCATCTAAATGGTGGCTGGTCGTTGTAGGCACTTTAATAGGTATGGTATTGTCTAGTTTTTATGTGTTTTTTGGCTGGGAAATGTACTTGGCTATTTTGGCAGGTGGCATCTATAACTTGGGAATAAATGCATATTTGGTGCTGCTTTCGGGGGGGTATACACGCACACCCATAGATCTAACCACGAACAACAAAGCCTTTGGTGATAAACGGTCGTTTAATATAAAAACCCTTTTGCTAATTATTCCAAAGCTTGTTGTTCCCATGTTTGTGTATTATGTGGGCGTACTCATACAAAGCAAATCCTTTGGGTTAATACTGGTTGCCCTTGTAGGTGTACTGGGATTTGCCTTCCGAAATTTGGTTTTTGGGTGGATAGAAAAAATATATCAAGAAGAAAAACACAAAACCCTAGAAGCGTATAAACAAAAGAACACATGATTGATCTTACTTCACTTTCCAAAACCTATGGCGAACAAACCGTGCTTGACATAGAGCAACTCCACATTCCTACTGGACAAACTTTTGGGCTTGTGGGCAACAACGGTGCTGGAAAAACCACGCTTTTTAGTTTGATGTTAGACCTTATTGCCCCAACAACAGGAACGGTAACCAACAACGACATTGTAGTGCAAAAAAACGAAGGTTGGAAAGCCCATACCGCGGCTTTTTTAGATGAAAATTTTCTTATTGGCTACCTCACCCCGGAAGAATACTTTGTTTTCATTGGAGGTTTACGTGGTATGAAAAAAGAAGACGTGCATACCTCGCTAAAACAATACATCGATTTTTTTCACGGCGAAGTACTGGGGCAAAAAAAATATATTCGGGATTTATCTAAGGGAAACCAAAAAAAGGTGGGCATAGTGGGATCACTACTTTCCAATACGCCCTTGGTTATTCTAGACGAACCTTTTGCCAATTTAGACCCAACCACACAAATAAGGCTCAAGAATTTATTAAAAGAAGAAGCCAGTGCCACTGGAAAAACATTTCTAATTTCAAGTCACGATTTGCAGCACGTTACCGAAGTTTGTGACCGTATTGTAGTGCTTCACAAAGGAAAAGTGGTCCGTGACGAAAAGACCTCAACAGGTACACTTCAAGAATTAGAAGCCTTTTTTAGAGAGCAGCTATAAAATGTACATACTAAAGCGTTATTTTTTCAGTTTTTATCATAGGTTTATAGCATGAAAAAAGCACTTCTTTTTTTTGGATTAATTGCGTTGGTAACTGCCTGTTCTACCAAAAAAAATAAAGCTCTCAATCGTGCTTACCACAGTACTACCTCAAAGTTTAATCCTCTTTTTAACGGCGAAGAAGCCTTGCGATACGGCACTTTGGACATCACCCAAAAGTATCAAGATAATTATTGGTTGCGCCTATCTGTCCACCCATACGAACTACCCGATGCTTTTAGCGAAGAGGATACTCGTAATGCATTTTTTGATAGAGCCGAAGAAAAAGCAACCCTGACCGTTCAAAAGCACTCCATGCTTATTGACGGAGAACAACACAATAAACAGATTACCAAAGCCTATTTACTTTTGGGAAAAGCGCGCTATTATAATGGTAGCTACTTGCAAGCTGTTGAGGCACTTACATATCTCATTAAAAACATGGGGGGCTCTGTAGAGGCCGTTGAAGCTGAACTATGGCGCGCGAAATGCTATTTGGAAATGGGGCAAGAAGCACGCGCCATAAGAGAGTTTACCAATATTGCACAGTCTGGAATTCTTTCCACCAAACAATATGCTGTTGCGCAAGCTGCCCTAACTGATGCATACTTAAGACAAGAAAAAGACAACTTGGCCACACAGCCACTGATACGTGCATTAGCTACCGAAAAGTCGACTACTAAGCGAGGGCGATATGCCTACTTGTTGGGGCAACTTTATGAAGCACTAGACTACCCCGACTCGGCAATTGTGGCCTATCAACAGGTGCTGGATTTAAATCGTCGTGTTCCGCGAGAGTTGTGGATTCATGCGCGATTAGCGCAGCTAAAAAACAATTTGCCTAAAGACGAAGACACACATAAGGCCTATAAAAAATTACTGCGCAGCGACGAGGATCGCAGATTTAGGGATAAAACACATTACTTCTACGGTACTTATTTATTAAAAGAAGAGGATACCCTAAATGCAGAAAAAGAGCTAACAGCATCATTAGAAACCGATACGCAAGACCGCTACTTAAAATCACTCATTTATGAGCAATTCTCAAGTAATCGCATAGACCAATTGGCATTTGTAATTGCAGGAGCCTATTTGGACAGCACCCTGCTTAATTTAAGTGATGGCACTCGGCGATATAGAAAATTAAAGCGCCAGCGAGACAAGTTAGATGATATCATTACCTATGAAAAAACAATTGTGACTTCAGATAGTTTGCTGCGCTTAATAGCTATGCCACAAGAAGAACAAAAGCGACTTGTTGACAATTACATCATTCAGCTTAAAGCGGAAGACGCAAAAGCTAAAGCAATCGCGTCATCTAAGGATGCTGGTTCTGCATTGCTAATGGGGAGTTTCTATTTCTACAACAGCCGGCAGGTGGAAAACGGTATGCGTGATTTTCAGCGTGAGTGGGGAAAAATTGCTTTGGCCGATAATTGGAAGTACACCTCATCTGCTACAAGTGGGTTTGCGTCGCCATCTACGGCTAAAGACACGTCGTCAAAGAATGAAGAAAACCCTGCGTACAATCCACAAACGTACTTAACGCAAATTCCACCACCAGAAGCATTAGACAGTATTAGAGAGTTGCAACACGAAGCTTATTTCCAAGCAGGGTTGGCATATAAAGAGCAATACAACGTTCCGCAGACTGCTATTGACCGGTTTACGTCGCTGTTATCAGCTAATCCTAGCGAACGCTATCTACCGCCAACCTTGTATCATTTGTATAAATTAAACGCTAAGAACGATATTGAACGGCGGGCATATGAAAACCAAATTTTAGAAAAATACCCAGAAAGTGATTATGCCAAAATGATTCAAAGCCCAACTGCTTTGGCGCAAACTAAAGAACAAAATGAAGCCCTTTTGGCCGTTGCAAAAGAACTATTGGTCGAACAAGATTATACCGCAATCATTTCAAAAAGTGAACAGCAAATTCCTCTGCTAACAGACAAAGCCCTTCAAGCGGAATGGGCCATGTTGCGAGCAATTTCATTTGGCAGGTTAGACGGACTTGATGCTTACAAGGAAGCGTTAACCTTTTTGGTTCAAACCTATCCAAAAACCGAAAGTGCCGCTGAAGCAAAAGCACAACTAGACGGTTTTGAGGTATATAAAGACCTTGCTCCCAAAGAAAATGAAAAAGCAAAAATAGTATTTGTGCGCACGGCTGAAGCTCATAAGCAGTCGGAGTTAGATCAACAATGGATAGAACAATGGATTGACTCGCAAGGAATTGGGGAGCGTTTACAAGTTTCAATAGATGTCTTTGATCGTAGCACAGAAACGTTGGTCATTCATGGATTTAGTTCAGAGTTAAGTGCCGTTGAAACGCGTAACTTAATGAGCATGAGCAACCCTCGTTTGATGGAATCCAAAAATATTGTAGTTTTGACGTCCAATTATCGCAATGCACTTGTAAATAAACGCTTGGATCAATTGGAAAATAACTAGAAAATGTTTTCAGAAAAAAAGCAGAGAAATATGGACTCAAGCAAAAACGCAGTAAAAATAAATTTTATTGAGCCTAACACACGTATAGTAGGTGAAATAGAATCAAAATCAGATTTCCGCATCGACGGAACTCTAGAAGGGAAAATAAATACCTCGGGGCGTGTTGTTGTAGGTAAAGATGGAACTGTCCAAGGAGAAGTACATTGTGGCTACGCCGATATTATGGGTAACTTTAATGGTAAATTATTTGTGGACGGTTTGCTTACCATCAAATCTGATGGAATAATTCAAGGGCAAATTACGGTAGGTAAACTAGCCGTAGAATCTGGCGCAACACTTAATGCCCAATGTAGTATGAAATCTGCTGCAGTAAAATCTATAGTTGATGAGGAGCCCAAAAAAGCAGAAAAAACGGCCTAAATCTTGGGCGGTTTTAACGGGGCTAACCTTTCAAATGGGAGTTAGCTTATACTTCGCATCCCTAGCCGGTAAGGCATTGGATGCCCGTTGGGAATCAGGTAAAACAATGACCCTTAGTTTGCTGATTTTAATATTAGCAGTAAACATTTACGGACTTATAAAGTTTCTAAATCGCTATAATTAGTATTGTAGTTTATTACGTAGATTCTATTTGTCTTAATAATTCTAAAACGATCCTATTTTTTTCCTCTTTAATGCTTTTTTTCTTTTTGTTAATAGTGTACATTTGCAGCGTTTTAATTGAAGCAAGAGCTTTAGATACAAGACAATATAATTGAGACATCTATTAAACTTCTTATTTGCGCTTTTTTTTGCAGTCAATGCTTTTGCAACTGATTCGGTTAAGGATTCAAAAAAAGAAGGTTCTTTAAAAGAAGAGATAAAAGCCTACGTCCAACACCACCTCAAAGACTCTCATGACTTCTATTTGGGTTCTTACAAAGAGGGTGATAAAAAAAAGTATATTGGATATGTGGGGCTTCCTGTAATCCTTTGGGACAATGGGCTTACAGCGTTTTCATCGGCTAAGTTTAAGCATGGAAAAGCTGTCGTGCAAAAAGGATCTACTTTCTACAAATTATATCACGGAAAAATTTATAAAACGGATGCTGCTGGTACCATAGTCTATGATGATGCACATCATCCTACTAACGAAAAACCGCTAGATTTGTCCATGACCAAAAGCGTGATAACCATGCTTTTTACGGCATTACTTATGTTCTTTTTGTTCAGGGCGTTGGCGCGGTCATATGCCCAAAATGGCAACATTGCCTCTGGTATTGGTCGGTTTTTTGAACCCATTATCCTGTACGTTCGCGACGATATCGCTATTCCCAATATTGGTAAAAAACACCATGGTCGCTACATGAGCTTTTTGCTAACTGTGTTTTTCTTTGTATGGTTCTTAAACTTATTAGGTCTTACGCCTTTAGGAATTAATGTGACAGGAAATATTGCGGTAACCTTTGGACTTGCATTGCTCACGTTCTTATTGACCAATTTAACTGCCAACAAAAACTATTGGGCACACATTTTTTGGATGCCAGGGGTGCCCATTCCAATGAAAATACTCCTAATGCCTATTGAGCTTCTGGGTGTTATCATCAAGCCTTTTTCTTTGTTAATCCGTTTGTATGCCAACATGCAAGCAGGACATATCGTATTGATGAGTCTTATTGGGCTTATGTTTATTTTTAACAACTGGCTTGGTAGCAGTTTGTCCTTTTTATTGGCTTTTGCTATCTCCTTAATCGAATTATTAGTGGCCGCATTGCAGGCCTATATATTCACCATGCTATCGGCACTCTATTTTGGGTTTGCCGTTGAAGAACATCATGATGAAGCGCATTAAACACAAACATTAACAATTAAATATATAGACATGGAAATTCCAGTAATCGTAGGTGCAGGTCTCGTCGTAATCGGCGTAGGTATGGGGATAGGTAAAATCGGTGGTTCAGCTATGGAAGCTATTGCTCGTCAACCTGAAGCATACGGGAAAATTCAAACAGCTATGTTGATTGCAGCCGCTCTTATTGAAGGAATTGGTTTTGCAGCACTATTTGCTGTATAATTAATAACATCACACGATAAACGGTAGCCAGGCTGCCGTTTATCTTGCTGAAATATAACCCTATGGAAAAATTATTAGGCGAATTTTCGTTTGGTTTGTTTATATGGCAAACTGTTATTGTGACAGCACTTATTTTGTTGCTGCGCAAATTTGCATGGAAACCCATCCTAAACACCATTAACGATAGAGAAGAAGGCATTCGTTCCGCGATGGCGTCGGCTGAAGAAGCGCGTCAAGAGATGCAAAATCTACAAGCAGACAACGAGCGTATTTTGAAAGAGGCGCGTGCACAACGCGACGGGTTGCTTAAAGAAGCGCGTGAGCTTCGTCAAAAAATGATTGATGATGCCAAAGAAGAAGCTAAGGCACAGTCGGAGCAACTTCTTGCACAAGCCAAAGAAGCTATTGAAGGTGAAAAACAAATAGCCATTACATCGCTTAAAAACGAAGTGGCTGATTTATCACTTCAAATTGCTGAAAGTCTAACGAAAGAACAACTTTCATCCGACAAAAAGCAAACCGAATTGGTTCAAAAACTACTTAAAGAGGTAGATCTCAAAGCATGATAGGTACTCGAGCAGCATTGCGATATGCGAAAGCAGCCGTACAAAAGGCCATTGAAGATGGTCAATTGGATGCCTTGGCCAAAGACATGGAAGATGTGTACGATACCGTACAAAACAACCGTGACTTGGAAGCCGTTTTGCAAAGTCCTGTGATAAGCACAGACTTAAAGCACAATGCGCTTCAAGCCGTGTTTGCACAATGCAGTGATGCCGGGAAAAACCTGCTACGTTTAGTGGCAGAAAACAATCGTGCGCACAACCTTGATGGCATTGCCTTAAAGGTTAAAGAGTTATACCATGAGCATTTGGGGTTGGTTGAGGCAATTGCTACAACTGCTGTGCCCATTACGGCAGAGCTCGAAAAAGAAATTCTGACGAAAGTCGCTACGCTTACCGATAAGAAAGTGACCCTCGTTAACAAGGTTGATCCTGAAATTATTGGTGGGTTTACCATAAGGCTTGATGACATACAACTTAATGCAAGTGTTGCACATCAACTCAATACATTAAAACAAAACTTACGTTCAAACGCAATATCATGGCAGAAGTAAAAGCTGCGGAAGTATCCGCGATATTAAAACAGCAATTAACAGGATTTGACAGCAGCGTCTCTTTAGACGAAGTGGGATCGGTTCTCCAAGTAGGTGATGGTATCGCTCGTGTTTACGGGCTTGCCAATGCACAATACGGCGAACTCGTTTCCTTTGATTCAGGTCTAGAAGGCATTGTCCTTAACCTTGAAGAAGACAATGTTGGAGTTGTACTTTTAGGTCCATCTAAAGGCATCAAAGAAGGCGATACGGTAAAACGCACCCAACGCATTGCGTCGATTAATGTTGGCGAAGGTGTAGTAGGACGTGTTGTAAATACATTAGGGCAACCCATCGACGGAAAAGGACCAATCGAAGGCGAAACGGTAGAAATGCCATTGGAGCGTAAAGCGCCAGGTGTAATTTACCGCCAACCCGTAAACGAACCTTTACAAACGGGTATCAAATCTATTGATGCAATGATCCCTGTAGGTCGTGGACAACGTGAGTTGGTTATTGGTGACCGTCAAACAGGGAAAACAACCGTTTGTATTGACACCATCCTAAACCAAAAAGAATTTTACGATGCAGGGGAACCTGTATATTGTATCTATGTAGCTATTGGACAAAAAGCATCTACGGTTGCAGCCATTGCAAATACGCTCCAAGAAAAAGGCGCCATGGCATATACAACTGTTGTTGCGGCAAATGCTTCTGACCCTGCGCCCATGCAAGTATATGCACCCTTTGCAGGAGCAGCTATTGGAGAATATTTCCGCGATACGGGTCGTCCAGCATTGATTATTTATGATGATTTGTCTAAACAAGCCGTGGCATACCGTGAGGTATCCTTATTGCTTCGTCGTCCACCGGGACGTGAGGCTTATCCTGGTGACGTTTTCTATTTGCACTCGCGCTTGTTAGAGCGTGCTGCAAAAGTGATTGCAGATGACGGCATTGCTAAGCAAATGAACGATTTGCCAGAAGGACTAAAATCAAAAGTAAAAGGGGGTGGGTCGTTAACAGCATTGCCTATTATTGAAACACAAGCAGGTGACGTGTCTGCTTATATTCCTACAAATGTAATTTCGATTACGGATGGACAGATCTTCTTAGAATCCGATTTATTTAACTCGGGTGTTCGTCCAGCAATTAACGTAGGTATTTCGGTATCGCGTGTGGGTGGATCTGCACAGATTAAGTCCATGAAAAAAGTTGCAGGTACGCTAAAACTTGATCAGGCACAGTTCCGTGAATTGGAAGCCTTTGCCAAGTTTGGTTCTGACCTTGATGCAGCAACCATGAACGTGATTGAAAAAGGAAAACGCAACGTGGAGATTCTTAAGCAAGCGCAAAACGATCCGTTTGCCGTTGAAGATCAAGTAGCTATCATTTTTGCTGGATCTAAAAACTTGCTACGTCAAGTTCCTGTGAACAAAGTGAAAGAATTTGAACAAAGCTATTTGGAGTTACTAAATGCGAAACACCGCGATGTGTTAGACACGCTAAAAGCAGGTAAACTGACAGACGAGGTAATCGAAACGCTAACTAAAGTAGCAACAGATTTAGCTGGTCAATACGCATAAGCCATGGCAAACCTCAAGGAAATACGCAATAGGATTAGTTCTGTATCGTCAACGATGCAGATTACCAGTGCCATGAAAATGGTGTCGGCGGCAAAGCTTAAAAAAGCGCAAGATGCCATTACGGCCATGCGACCATACGCTGCCAAACTAACCGAATTATTGCAAAACCTTAGTGGTGCCGACCAAGACGGCGATGAAAATCCATATACACAATCTCGAGACGTCAAGCGTGTGCTTTATGTAGCCATTACGTCGAATCGTGGGCTTTGTGGCGGATTTAATTCTAATATCATCAAAGAAGTAAAGGCGCATGCTGCTGCTTCGGAAACAAACACTACTGTTTTTACCATTGGTAAAAAAGGCAATGATGTTTTAAGCAAAGAGTTTGATGTCGTAGGACATAACGTTGCCGTATTTGACGACCTTAATTTTGTGAATACTGCTGAACTTGCGCAGCAACTTATGGACGGTTTTGTTGCCGAGCAATACGACGAGGTACATTTGGTGTATAACCGATTTAAAAATGCGGCTACGCAATTGGTAACCGTTGAACCGTTTTTGCCTTTAGTGGCTGAGGCTTCAGAAACGCAAAGCGATGCGGATTATATCTACGAGCCCGAAAAGGAAGAGATTTTTAATACCCTTTTGCCAAAGGCATTAAAAATGCAGTTGTTTAAAGCACTTCGCGATTCATTTGCTAGCGAGCACGGCGCACGTATGACGGCCATGCACAAAGCGACTGACAACGCTACAGAATTGCGTAATCAGCTTAAACTGACCTATAACAAAGCGCGCCAAGCCGCTATTACCAACGAAATCTTAGAGATTGTTGGTGGTGCTGAAGCATTGAACGGGTAAGCTTGCCTCGCTTAAGATATATCCTTCTATTTGTTTTTATTCTAGTGCTTCTGCTCCTATGGGCAGAATTAGCCGTAGGCATTTTTGGCTCGCCAATCGCTGGGTATTAAAGCTCTATTTGGTCGTAGTTTTTTGGAAACTCTCTTTTGTACTGAACGATAGTCGTGATTTTCCCTTCTACAATCCAAAAACGCTCAAATAAAAAGGAAGACTGTGTTTGTTGTTCCTTAAAATAACGCGTATCTGAAGATGGAATCGACACCACCGCAATAGAGTCGTCTTCAAGAGTTTGCGTTGACATACCGTGTGGTACCCACAATAAAGAGTCCACTGAAGCAAAATACGATTCATACAACGCTAAGCTGACCTGCAACTCTTCACCTGAATGCACGTATATCTTGGCGTCTTCTGAAAAATATGTTATGAGTTTTTCGGCATCCATCGCATTGTACGCTGCTGCTACCTTTTTAACAAGTTCGATGTTTTCTTGACTTCCAAGCTTAAAAGATTTGCCTTTTAAGTTTCCTGTGTACCACTCACCAACCGTAGCTGTTTGAGAAGTTTTATTTGTGCTACACGATACAACAAGTAGCGCCGCTATTGTAAAAAATAAATGTTTCATTGTTTGTTAAATTTATCTAATATAACAATCTTTTTAGCGCAAACTCTTATATCTGTGAAGCTTGTGTTATTTTTGAGTGTTTAAAAAAGTCCTATAAGTCTATGTATTATGAACCTTGAAGCTTGCTGTTTTTCTTATTTTTAAGGCATGAATATTAACATTGTCAACAAGTCGTCTCATGCTCTTCCGTGCTATGAAACACTTGCGTCGGCCGGTATGGATCTCCGCGCCCAAACGGATACGCCTATAACATTAGAGCCTATGGAGCGAGGGCTTATTAAAACTGGCTTGTTTATTGAACTTCCAGAAGGAATTGAGGCACAGGTACGCCCGCGTAGCGGATTGGCGCTAAAAAAAGGCATTACGGTACTTAATTCCCCTGGAACGATTGACGCAGACTATAGAGGCGAAATTGGCGTTATCCTTATAAATTTATCCAACGAGCCGTTTACCATCAATAATGGTGATAGAATAGCGCAGTTGGTCATTGCCAAACACGAACGCGCCGATTGGCAACAAGTTGAATCACTAACCGAAACTGAGCGCGGAGCGGGAGGTTTTGGCAGTACAGGTACCGCATAATATGAAAATCATTGTTCCTATGGCGGGTCGTGGGTCACGCCTTCGTCCGCATACGCTAACCGTTCCAAAACCTTTAGTGCCCGTAGCGGGCATACCCATTGTACATCGATTGGTCCGCGATATTGCCAAAGTACTCCCAGAGCCCGTAACGGAAATTGCTTATGTCCTAGGTGATCCAGCCTTTTTTGGAGATAAAGTCGTAGAAGCACTCACCGAACTGTCCAACAGTTTAGGTGCTAAAACAAGTATTTACCGTCAAGACGAGCCATTGGGGACTGGGCATGCTGTCATGTGTGCTGCGCCTTCGCTTTCTGGCCCGGCAGTAGTGGCCTATGCCGATACGCTTATTCGTGCAGATTTAAACCTTGACCCCGATGCCGATAGCGTTATTTGGGTAAAAAAAGTAGAACGCCCTGAGCAGTTTGGCGTAGTGCAACTAGACAAAACCGGTGCAATTAATGCACTCATCGAAAAACCAACCGAATTTGTTTCGGATTTGGCAGTGATTGGAATTTATTACTTTAAGGAAATTGAAGTGCTCAAAGATGCGCTTCAAAGCGTTTTAGATGAAAGGCTTACTCGTAGTGGCGAGTATCAAATCAACGATGGTATTTTGCGCATGATGCAAAACGGAAAACGCTTCGTCCCTGGTGAAGTAATCGCATGGATGGATTGTGGCAACCCAAAAGTTACCATAGAAACCAATGCAAAAATGCTGGACTTTCTTGCCGCTGAAGGGGAGCCACTTGTTGGTGATATAATCCTGAACAACAGTACCGTTATTCCGCCTTGCTACATTGCAGATGGCGTAACGCTAACGAACAGTACCGTAGGCCCGCATGTGTCGATTGGAGCTGACACTACAATTGCGGATAGCACCATTGAAAACAGTATTATCCAGTCGAACAGCACCATTGAAAATGCAACACTCAAAGAGGCGATGATTGGCAACCATGTACGCTACAAGGGAACGTTTACACACGTAAGTATTGGAGATTACTCTGTACTAGAATAACAAATGCAAAAAAGAGCAATACTTCTTATTGGACTAGTTTTGGTTGTAGGGTGTAAATCGCTAGCCCCCACAGCCACCCCTTCGGCAACCGTTGATACCTCGTTGAAATCGCGCATGGTGCAGCAACAAATTACGACCAACGAATTACGCTTTAAAACCTTGCAATGGCGCGGGCAAGCCGTGCTAGAGCAGCGTGGGAGGCGTCAAAAAATAAGTGTCAACACTCGACTAAAGCAAAATGAAGGCATATGGGTCAATGGAAGTGTTATCGTACCATTGGTGCGGATTTTTATCACACCCAAACAACTGCAAGGCTATGAGAAAATTAACCGACAGTACGTTCAGATAGATTTTCGCGCGCTCAAAAAACTGCTAGGTGTTCCAGTTGATTATGAAATACTTGAAAACCTACTCACAGCAAAACCTGTAGATGCGCGTGCGTTTAAACGCGCAAAACTATCGTTTACCAAAGACGCCTATGTGTTTAACATACGCAAAAGAGGTGTAGAGTTGCAATTTGTATTTGATGCTGAATTTCGACTTGCCGAACAGCGGCTTAAAGATGGTGAAACGACCATTAGCGTCCTGTATGATTCCTACAAAAAAATAAACGGGCAATGGGTCGCAGAAAAGTTGAGCGCAACCCTTTTTGGGAGAGAAGGTTCCACAACGCTAACATTAAACACACGGCAAACACAACTCAACAGCAAAATTAACATGCCGTTTTCTTTGCCTGAAAATTATACTCCTATTTTTGTGGAATGAAAACGTGGCTTTGGGTTTTGATGCTTGTTCCAGTATTGGGTTTGGCTCAAGACAAAAAAGCGTCGCTTGAAGCCCAAAAAAAACGTTTACAGCAAGAGATTGTCCAAATAAACTCATTGCTAAAATCAAGTGCGAAAAAGCGCGCCAACGTGCTCACTGAAGTAGAAACAGTGCAACTAAAAATGGACAGGCAAGATGCGCTTATACGACTCACCAATCGTCAAATAAATCGACTAAATCAAGAGATTACACTTAACCTCCGCAATATAGAGCAGCTTCGTGTAGAGCTTACTAAACTCAAAAAAGATTATGCTGAAATGGTCGTTTCAGCACGAAAAAATCAATCTGCTCAGAACCGTCTTATGTTTGTGCTTTCATCTGAGAGTTTTTGGCAAGCCTATAAGCGAATGGCCTACATGAAGCAATATGCAGCTTATCGAAAACAACAAGGCGAACAAATTGCCACAAAGACCAAAACATTGCAGCAGTACACCAACGATTTGGTAGCACAACGAAAAGACAAAGAACAATTAATCCGTGAAAATAGAGACGCGCAAAAAGCATTGGATACGGTGCGTGCACGTCAAAGTAGTCTTGTACAACAACTTAAGCGGAAAGAAAAAAGCTACGCCGCACAAATCAAGAAAAAACAAAAACAACAAGCGGCTATTGATAAAGAAATCAACCGTTTGATTCGAGAAGCCATTGCTGCTTCGAACAAAAAAGCAGGAACCAAAACCAAAAACTTTGTGCTAACTCCAGAAGCCAAAGCCTTAGCGGCAAGCTTTGCTACCAATAAGGGTCGTTTGCCATGGCCTGTTGAAAAAGGGATTGTTACCCAAAAATTTGGCACCCAACGCCACCCTGTAGTGCGTACCACAACGATAAAAAGTAATGGAGTGACGCTTTCAGCTCCTGAAGGTTCCGAAGCGCGAAGTGTGTTTGAGGGGAAAGTACTGAATATTGTGCAGTTTACAGGAAGCAACCCAATCGTGCTTGTTCAACATGGAAATTATATTACCAGCTATAAAAATCTAAGCAAGGTGTATGTAAAAAAAGGCGACAAGATCTCCGCCAAACAAGCTATAGGGCAGATTTTCACCAATAAAGACACAGGCAAAACAGCCTTACAGTTTAGTTTATTTCAAAATACCACACCGCAAAATCCAGCGTTATGGTTGTATCAAATGAAATAAGCCTTTAATGCTTTATTAATTTTTTATGCAAAATCGCCTCTTTATTGATTACCTCCATCATATAGACTCCAGAGACCAATTCAGAAACGTCTAAAGTATGAGATACCGTTTGGTGTATAACACGTTGCCCTGTTAGGCTATATATACTGACCAACACTTGGTCAGCTAAATTGTCAAAATAAAGTATAGTGGTGACTGGGTTAGGATAGATGTTAAGGGTAGTGTCATTAAATTTCACACCGAGTATGGTTACATCAAAAGATTTTGATGGAAACTTATTTGTTGCGGTGACATTTGTTAGGGCTCCGTCAAGTGCATTAGTTCCGCTATAATTCCACGCTGTTGAGTCGAACTGATTTGTACCAGCAGAGGTATTTTTTCTATATGCCCATCCATCCAAATACTCCCAATTTTCACCTGTTCCGCTGGTATTTATATCGCCAAATACATCAACGACACTGCCGTCGAAATATAACTCTATAGCATCATCGCCATTAACATTGGCTGCGCTATCAGTATAGTCGGGGTTAAAACCAAAGAATGCGTTAAACTGAGTATTTTCTGTTGCTACATAAATAAATGTCCCCTCAGAAAGCATTATATTAGGAAATGTATATTCTTCACCATCTGATCCAGATCCGTTATTGGCTGATCCAAAGCCATATTTTGATAAGTCAGAGATATCGTTGAGAGCAACAAATTCAACTGCTTTAGGAGTACCACCAGAAAGTGGACCATCAATTATTCCTGTAATTATAAGATCTTGCGCAACAAGAAAATTAAATGTAAAAATCCAAATGCAAAAAGGTATATAAGTAGGTTTCATAATAAAGATTGTGCAATAAAATTATGAAAAAACAATTGTTTGCGCTGCTATCGCATCTTGGCAATGTACTTGCCCACCATATCAAACTCAATATTGACCAAATGCCCAACTTGAAGTTGATGAAATACAGTATGTTTATAGGTGTATGGAATAATGGCAACACCAAAAGCATGCCCCTCGGAACCAACCACTGTCAGGCTTGTACCATTTACACAAATGGAACCTTTTTCAATGGTGATATTTTTAGAGTGTTCATTGTATTTAAAACGAAACAACCAACTGCCGTTTTGGTCTTCAATGTGCGTGCATGTAGCTACTTCATCAACGTGCCCTTGAACCAAATGGCCGTCTAATCTATCGCCCAAACGCATGGCGCGTTCTAAGTTAATTTTATCCCCAACGCTCCATTTTTGAAGTGCCGTTTTGTCTAAGGTTTCTTGAATGGCCGTAACCGTGTATTGATTGTTGTCAATAGCGACCACGGTGAGACAGACGCCATTGTGCGCCAAACTTTGGTCAATTTTCAACTCGTTTGTGATATCGCTTGAAAGCGTATAATGCACATTACCCTCGTCGCGCTCGATGCGCTCGATAGTGCCCATGGTTTCGATTATTCCTGTAAACATAAACGTTGAATCCTGTACCTTTGTGGCAACAAAAATACACAAAATGTCTGCGCTTCCCACTGTAGCAATTTCTGTTGGCGACCCAAACGGAGTTGGTGCTGAAATTATCCTCAAATCATTCGGAGATAAAACTCTTTTTGAGCAGTGCATTCCTGTAGTATATGCCGATTTTGATTTTATGCAAGCACTGCAAAATCATTTTGGCACTAAAGTTCCTTTACAGCCGCTAGACAATCATCCCAAAAAAGACGTGTTGTATGTTAAATCGGTTTGGGAGAATTCTCCTGAAATTGACTTTGGTAAGCAAAGTACAGCTGCTGGTACCGCTGCCTTTGAATCGTTACAGGCAGCCGCGTTAGCAGTACAGCAAAAAGAAGCAGATGCGCTGGTAACTGCGCCCATCCACAAAGCCGCTATCAAAAGTGATGCGTTTCCATTTGCCGGGCACACACACTATTTAGCTTCACTTTGGGGGGGCAAGGCATTAATGATTTTAGCTCATCAAAAACTTCGTGTTACCCTACTAACCGATCATATTCCTTTAGCAAAGGTAGCGTCGCGTATTACTCCTAATTTAATTCAAGAAAAAACACTTCAATTAGCGCATACATTGGAAAATGATTTTGGTTATTCCCTTCCAAAAATTGCACTATTAGGACTAAATCCACATGCCGGCGACCAAGGCGTTATTGGTTCTGAAGATGATCGTATCTTAAAGCCAGCGATTGAAAAACTGCAAAAAGAAGGCATTGATATTTCGGGACCTTTTGCTGCTGATGGTTTTTTTGGACAAAAAAGCTATCAAAATTATACTGCGGTCTTATCTTGTTATCATGACCAGGGATTGGTTGGCTTTAAAACGCTGGCGTTTGGCAACGGGGTAAACATCACCGCAGGCTTACCATTTGTCCGCACATCTCCCGACCACGGAACGGCCTTTGATATTGCCGGAAAAGGAATTGCGAATTACCATTCGTTTGCTGCAGCAATACAGATGGCATGTAACATTTGGGCTGCACGCCAAAAGAATAATTAAATACAAGGCTGTACGGCCAAATTTTATATATTTGCCGACTGTAATGAAGGATGCAAAAAATGTTCTGGCTCCTTTTGTATTAGCTTTTGCTGGTCTTAAAGAAGGTATTCATTATTTTTCTCTAGACATTACATCGAAGTTCTTTGATGCTTTTGACTATACCGAATTCAATGCTGCTGCGTTAATTGCACAGGTTGAGTTAAACAAGAAGGCTAGTATGCTAGAGTTGCAATTTTCTATTTCGGGAACCGTAAATGTAAGTTGTGATGTTTCAAACGAGCCTTTTGACTTACCCCTTAACCCCAATCATGAATTGGTAGTGAAATTTGGGGAAGCATTTAACGATGAAAATGATGAACTGCTGGTTTTACCACATGGTTCTCATCAAGTTGATGTTTCGCAAACGCTGTTTGAAACCATTGTGTTAGCAGTGCCACAAAAAAGGGTTCACCCAGGTATAGAGAATGGGAGTTTACATTCTGATTTGTTAGACAGATTAGACGAACTACATCCCAATGAAAGCACTAAAGCGCCTGAGACAACCGATCCCCGATGGGATGCGTTAAAGAAATTAAAGAAAGACTAAAACAGCTGTTATGGCACATCCAAAACGAAAAATCTCCAAAACGCGTCGCGATAAGCGTCGCACTCACTACAAGGCAGTTGCGCCACAAATTGCTACATGTAGCACTACTGGTGAATCGCATTTGTATCATCGTGCCCATTGGCATGAAGGAAAATTATACTACCGAGGTAAGGTTTTAATTGACAATTCGGTAGAAACTGAGGAATAAAATTATTCTCTTCATAAAATAATCGGCGTCTTTCGTAAAAGGCGCTTTTTTTAGCTATTTTTTATAATTTTTTTGAGTTTTTAGCTCAAAATGAGCTGATTTTTACTAATTTTCGACAAAATTGTAGAAAAGCACTTTTGTGTAATTCGGTCTATATGACTACAAAAACTGCAGCCATAACCGCCGTTGGAGGCTACGTTCCTGAGCATGTGCTCACCAATGCCGATTTAGAGCAAATGGTAGACACAAGCGATGAGTGGATAACTACTCGTACGGGAATCAAAGAACGACGCATTCTAAAACCTACATCTCTTGGAACTTCATTTATGGCCATTGCTGCAGCTCGCGAAATTGTTCAGAAAAAAAATATCGATCCGACAACTATTGATTTAGTTATCGTTAGTACTGCAACGCCAGACATGCCTGTTTCTTCAACAGCTTCTTTTGTTGCCACTGAAATAGGTGCAACGAACGCCTTTGGGTATGATATACAAGGTGCTTGTTCTGGGTTTTTATACGGAATGTCAGCAGCCGCAGCACATATTTCTTCAGGGCGTTATCAAAAGGTATTGCTTATTGGCGCAGATACCATGTCATCCATTATTGACTATACGGACCGTAGCACTTGTGTTATTTTTGGAGATGGCGCAGGAGCTGTTTTATTTGAACCCAACGATGAAGGTTTAGGGCTTCAGGACGAAGTACTTCGCGTTGACGGCAAAGGGAGAGAGTTTTTAAAAATTGAAGCTGGAGGTTCTATGTTACCTGCATCTAGTGAAACCATTGACGCACGCAAGCATTTTCTCCATCAAGAAGGTCGACCTGTATTTAAATTTGCTGTTTCCAATATGGCAGCTGCTATTAATCAAGTGCTTGACCAAAACAATTTGACAAAAGACGATATTGACTATGTAGTGGCGCATCAAGCCAACAAACGAATTTTAGACGCGATTGCAAAAAATTTAGACTTAAGTTACGAGCAAATGCTTGTAAATATTGAACGCTATGGAAATACCACGGCAGCAACACTTCCTTTATTGCTTTGGGATTACGAAAGCAAACTAAAAAAGAATCAAAAACTACTATTTACTGCCTTTGGCGGCGGCTTCACTTGGGGAGCTACCTATCTTACATGGGCATACAACACCTAAAAACAAATAACCATGGAATTAAAAGAAATCCAAAATCTTATAAAGTTTGTAGCCAAATCAGGCGCTAGTGAAGTAAGTCTAGAAATGGGCGATATCAAAATCACTGTCAAAACAGACAAAGGAGAAAAAGCAGTTCCTGTTGCTGCCATTCCACAAGCTGCACCTGTTGTAGTTACACCAACTCCAGTGCCTGTGGCCGCGCCAGCAGCGCCAGCAGCACCAGCTGAAACGGCTGTAGAGGGACATACGGTGAAATCCCCTATAATCGGAACTTTTTATCGCAAGCCGTCGCCAGATAAGCCCAATTTCGTTGAAGTTGGCGACCGTGTTGCAGAAGGCGATACGCTTTGCGTAATCGAAGCTATGAAACTTTTCAATGAGATTGAAGCCGAAACAAGCGGAACAATTGTGAAAATTTTAGTTGACGATTCATCACCCGTTGAATTTGATCAACCCTTATTTGTTATTGACCCATCATAAACCTTGCTTATGTTTAATAAGATTTTAGTCGCCAATCGTGGCGAAATTGCGCTGCGAGTTATTCGTACGTGTAAAGAAATGGGCATCAAAACGGTGGCCATTTATTCAAAAGCTGATGCAGATAGTTTGCATGTTCGCTTTGCAGATGAAGCTGTGTGTATAGGCCCTGCACCAAGTAGTGAATCCTATCTTAAAATGGCAAACATCATTGCGGCGGCTGAAATTACAAATGCCGATGCTATACACCCAGGTTATGGGTTTTTATCAGAAAATGCCAAGTTTTCGAAAATTTGTGAGGAGCATAAAATCAAATTTATTGGTGCCTCTGCACAAATGATTCAGCAAATGGGTGACAAGGCAACCGCTAAGGCAACTATGAAGGCTGCAGGAGTGCCGACTATCCCAGGCTCAGAAGGTATTATTTCATCCTTTAAAGATTGCCAGAAACTTGCCAAGAAAACGGGCTATCCCGTTATGCTTAAAGCCACGGCTGGCGGAGGTGGAAAAGGTATGCGTGCCGTTTGGAAAGAGGATGAACTTGAAAAAGCATGGGAAAGTGCACGTCAAGAATCAAAAGCTGCTTTTGGCAACGATGACATGTACATGGAAAAACTTATCGAAGAGCCACGCCATATTGAAATTCAAGTTGTTGGAGATGCCTTTGGCAAAGCCTGTCATTTGTCTGAACGCGATTGTTCTGTACAACGCCGTCACCAAAAACTTACCGAAGAAACGCCTTCACCGTTTATGACCGATAAACTTCGTAAAGATATGGGTGCTGCTGCTGTAAAAGCTTCCGAATATATCAAATATGAAGGGGCGGGAACCGTAGAGTTTTTGGTAGATAAACACCGAAATTTCTACTTTATGGAGATGAATACACGTATTCAAGTGGAGCATCCCATCACAGAGCAAGTAATTGATTTTGATTTGATTGCAGAACAGATAAAAGTAGCGGCCGGCATTCCTATCAAAGGAAAAAACTACTTGCCAAAACTACATTCTATTGAGTGTCGTATCAATGCCGAGGATCCCTATAACGATTTTCGTCCATCACCTGGCGTAATAAAAACACTTCACACGCCTGGCGGACACGGGGTGCGTTTAGATACACACGTGTATGGAGGATATATGATTCCACCGCATTACGATTCTATGATTGCCAAGCTGATTACCACCGCACAAACGCGCGAAGAGGCTATCAACAAAATGAAACGCGCGCTAGACGAATTTGTCATTGAAGGCGTAAAAACAACCATTCCATTCCACCGTCAATTGATGGAGCATCCCGAATACGTGGCTGGTAATTACACCACCAAGTTTATGGATGATTTTGAGATGGAGGAGTAGTTTTTACAACAATCCTGCGCTAGCAAGATATTCAGCAATTTGAACAGTGTTGGTTGCAGCACCTTTGCGAAGGTTGTCTGCTACAATCCAAAGGTTTAGTCCATTGTCTTGCGACGTATCTTTTCGAAGACGTCCAACAAAAACATCGTCTTTGCCATGTGCTTGAAGCGGCATGGGATAATCGTTGTTTTGAATATCGTCTTGCACAACAACTCCTGGTGTTTCAGAAAGAACACGGCGTACTTCTTCCAATTCGGCGGACTTGCTTAATGTCAAGTTTACCGACTCGCTATGTCCGCCCACAACAGGAATGCGTACGGCTGTAGCCGTCACACGAATATTAGAATCAAGGATTTTATGCGTTTCGTTCACCAATTTCATTTCCTCTTTGGTGTATCTATTGTCTAAGAATACGTCACAGTGCGGTAAGGCATTGCGGTGAATGGCATGCGGATATGCCATTTCGCCTTCAACTCCTTCATATTCATTTTCTAATTGTTGTACGGCTTTTACGCCAGTTCCTGTAATGGATTGATAGGTAGAAACCACCACGCGCTCAATGCCAAATGCGCGATGAATAGGCGCAAGCGCCATCACCATTTGAATGGTAGAACAGTTGGGGTTGGCAATAATTTTGTCCTCAGCCGTAAGTTCGTTCGCGTTGATTTCAGGGACGATAAGTTTATGATCGGGATGCATACGCCACGCCGATGAATTGTCGATTACCGTACACCCAACGGCTGCAAATTTTGGTGCCCATGCTAAAGAAGTATCACCGCCTGCAGAAAATAAGGCAACATCTGGCTTTAGCGCAACAGCGTCTTCAAGACCTATAACTGAATAGGTCTTACCCTCGTACTCCAATTGTTTTCCCACAGAACGAGCCGAAGCTACTGGAATTAATTCGCTAATTGGGAATTGACGCTCTGCCAATACTTGTAACATCACTTCGCCTACCATTCCGGTGGCGCCTACTACCGCTACGCGCATATCTTAAATTTTGCTGCGAATGTACGCCATTCATCTATTATAATAATGTCCGAAGTAAGCTTTATCAAAAAAATAACAAGTTGTTGTATTTACAACAATTATGAGATGATCTTCCTCGCAATGCGCTGCGAAAGCCCTGTTATTAACTCATACGAAATGGTTCCTGCGTGGTTCGCGAGCGCTTCTGCGCTTTCGTTATCGCCAATCACAATAACCGCATCGCCTTCTTCACACGCGATATATGTTACGTCCACCATTATCATATCCATACACACATTTCCAATAATGGGTGCTTTTTGACCGTGAATCCACACATAGCCGTTGCCGTTACCGTAAATACGGCCAATGCCGTCTGCGTGACCTAGCGGTAGGGTTGCTGTTTGGATAGAGTCGCTTGCAACAAACGCGCGGTTATACCCCAACGAATCGCCTTTTTGAAGCGAGTGAAGTTGTGAAATAGTTGTTTTGAGTGTTAAAACCGGCTTAAGTTGCTTGTCCACTGCACTATCGTTACCGTAACCATAAAGGCTAATCCCGGTTCTCACCATGTCGTATTGCGCATTTGCAAAATTTAAAACCCCTGAAGTGTTAAGCACATGAAAAATCGTATTGGGGTGCTTAGGTTTAATTTCCTGAACCACAGCCTCAAAGTGATCTAATTGTGCCTGGGTAAACGATTCTTCATCTAAATCATCAGAAGCAGCAAGGTGCGAATACACCCCTTTTAATTGAAGAAGATTCTTGTTCTGGTTTAGCAAATCCAAAAGTTGGTTGGTTTGATTGGGTTGGAATCCTAACCTGTTAAGTCCCGTATTAAATTTTAAGTGGATCGGGTAATGTGTTGTTTCGGTTGCTTTAAGAGTGGTCAAAAAGGCGTCTAAAACACGTTGGCTGTAAATGGCGGGTTCAAGCTTGTGTGCAATTAATGCCTTCAAATTTGGCTGCTGTGGGTGCATCACTAAGATAGGTTGTGTGATTCCTGCGGTCCTAAGTGCTATACCTTCATGCACATAGGCTACACCCAAATAATCGACCCCGCAATCTACAAGGCACTTTGCCACCTCAACAGAATCGCTACCGTAACCAAAAGCTTTTACAACCGCCAAAAGTTTTGTTGAATTGGCTAAGCGTCTGCGTAAAAATTGGTAGTTGTGCCTAAGCTTAGGCAGGTGTATTTCTAAAACCGTTTCGCTCATTTGCCCTAAGCCTTTTTACTTTTTTTGGAAACCACTTCTTCAGCCGTTACGTTCATTTTGCGTACTTTTTCTCGAAGCATCGCCTTATAAAACGCTGCTCTGCTAAGGGGTTCATATTCCTCTGTTTCACCAAGCATTACAAGGCGTTCGTTTTCATTTTTTCTAAAGCTATGATGTGCCAATTGTCCTGTGCGGGTACAAATGGCGTGTACTTTGGTTACGTACTCAGCAACGGCCATAAGATTTGGCATGGGGCCGAATGGATTTCCTTTAAAGTCCATATCTAGCCCTGCAACGATAACGCGCACACCCCGATTGGCTAAATCGTTGCAAACGCTAACTATTTCATCGTCAAAAAATTGTGCCTCGTCAATCCCTACCACGTCGCAGTTGTCGGCAAGAAGACGGATGTTTGCGGCAGCAGGTACTGCCGTTGAAATGATTTCATTCGCATCGTGCGAAACGACCTTGTCTTCGTCGTAGCGATTGTCCACTTGTGGTTTAAAAATCTCCACTTTTTGTTTGGCAAATTTGGCACGCTTTAAACGTCGTATAAGCTCTTCCGTTTTTCCCGAAAACATAGAACCCGTAATGACCTCAATCCAGCCAAAAGATTCGTTTTTTTGATGTGTGTTTTCGAGAAACATAAATATTGTTTTATTGTGTTTAGACTTTTATACGCCCGAACCATTCAAAAGTATTAAATTTAGGCAGCCAATTGTATGGAAGAAAAAAAAATTATTCAAAATACCGCTGAACAGGACTTAATGAGTCTTGCGCATGAGATCTTACGCAATCGAAATCGCATGAATCTTGATGATATCCACGCTAAAGCAGCCAATATCGTGGCGTTAACTTCTCCAAAACCCATAGGAGAAGAAGTTGTAAGCCCTACTGTTGAAGCCCCTTTAACTGGGTTGGAAGAAGCGCTTCTAGCTCCTGTTTTAGAGGTTGAGTTTGAAACCATTTCGATAGATTTTATCCAACATCTTTTTGAAGGAAGTAACGTCGATTTTCAGCGGGTAATGTCCATGTTAAAATCAAAAGAAACGCTAGAAGAGGCAAAACAATTTATTGAAAACCACATTCAACCTGATTACGACTGGAGTGACAAACAAAAGGAATTCGATGCGTTTATGTCGCACGTTGAAACACTATTTGATTCCTAATTTCCTTAAATGAAACAGACGAACAAACATGATGTCTCATCGGGGCTTTGGCTGGTGCCAACCCCTATTGGGAATTTGAGCGATATAACCTTGAGAGCATTGGATACCCTGCGAAGCGTAGATTTGGTATTGGCTGAAGACACACGAACATCTGGGAAACTATTAAAACACTACGAAATTGAGGCGCCCATGCGATCCTATCATATGCACAATGAACACAAATCAGTGCCAAAAATTGTCAATGAGTTACGTGCTGGCAGTACGATTGCCTTGATTTCCGATGCCGGAAGCCCTGGTGTTTCGGATCCTGGGTTTTTGTTGGTGCGTGCTTGCGTTGAAGCGAACATTGCTGTACACGCCTTGCCGGGTGCAACTGCGTTAATTCCAGCGCTTACGCTTAGCGGATTGCCCTCTGAGCGTTTTGTTTTTGAAGGCTTTTTACCGCAAAAAAAAGGAAGGCGAACACGCCTAGAATCCCTTGTGAACGAATCCCGAACAATGGTGTTTTACGAATCCCCACACCGATTGGTAAAAACACTAACCCAACTTGCCACGCACCTTGGTGAAGAACGAAATGTTAGCGTTTCGCGAGAGCTTTCCAAAAAATTTGAAGAAACCGTACGAGGAACACTAACTTCTGTGTTGCAGCATTTTACGGAAACGCCTCCCAAAGGCGAATTTGTTATTGTAGTAGAAGGAGGATAATATGCGCTGGAAATTCAAATCTACTCCTACTGAAACTACTGTGGCGCATCTAAAATCGTGTTTGGGTGTAGATGATGTTATTGCGACACTGTTAGCGCAACGCGGTATCGATACTTTTGAAGTAGCTAAAGCCTATTTTCGTCCGCATTTGGGGCAACTTCACGACCCGTTTTTAATGCAAGACATGGACAAAGCGGTTGCGCGCATATTGCACGCCATAGCGCAAAACGAAGCCGTAATGGTTTATGGTGATTATGACGTTGACGGCACCACTTCGGTAAGTATGCTTACGCATTTTTTGCGCAGTCAAGGGATACCTGTTACACCCTACATTCCCGATCGATACGCCGAAGGTTATGGATTGTCAAAACAAGGCATTGAAGCCGCAAAAGAGGCAAATATTCAGTGCATAGTGGCTTTGGATTGTGGTGTAAAAGCCATAGCACAAGCGGAACATGCCGCTTCTTTAGGTATTGACCTTATCATTTGCGACCACCACACGCCTAGCGAAACCCTACCAAAGGCCTTAGCCGTTTTAGATCCAAAACGCAGCGATTGTGCCTATCCATACAAAGAATTATGCGGTTGTGGTGTTGGCTTTAAACTCATGCAAGGAATAGCTCAAAAACAAGGTAAGGACGTAGATACGCTCAGTGCTTATTTGGATTTTGTTGCGGTTGCCATTGCTGCAGATATTGTTCCGATTACAGATGAAAACCGTGCCTTAGCTTTTTTAGGGTTGCAACAAATTCAAGTGGCATCAAGACCTGGGCTAAAGGCTATTTTACGAGATAAAACTACAGGACAAAATATTTCTGATGTGGTGTTTGGAGCAGCACCGCGCATCAATGCCGCTGGACGTATGAAACACGGGTTGTATGCTGTTGAATTATTGCTTTCCAGTTCTGAACAGGAAGCCGCTAACATTGCAGGAGAAATTGAAACATTTAATACCTCTCGCAAAGAAGTGGAGCAAGAAATTACACAAGAGGCATTAGCGCAAATTGAGGCAAACAGTGAGGAGGAAAACGCAACTTCTGTCGTCTTTTCATCCGATTGGCACAAAGGTGTTATTGGCATTGTTGCTTCTCGGCTTATTGAAAAATACTATCGTCCTACCTTGGTATTTACCAAAGCAGGTGAGGGCGTTTTGGCTGCCTCGGCACGTTCGGTGCGTGGATTTGATGTGTATGCTGCCATAGATGCGTGTAGCGCGCACATTATTCAGTTTGGTGGGCACAAATATGCTGCAGGTGTCACTATGAAAGAAAGTGAGTACAACGCCTTTAAAACGGCATTTGAACAGCATGTAAAAAACACACTGGTACAGGAACAAAAAGACCCTGTTTTGGATGTGGATGTGGTATTGCCGTTCTCTTCTATTACGCCCAAACTGCTGCGTATTCTAAAGCAAATGGAGCCTTGTGGCCCAGAAAACAGAAGCCCTGTTTTTTATTCCGAAGGAGTCCTTGATAATGGAACCGCTAAACTCGTAGGAAAAGACAGTAGCCACCTAAAAGCGCGGTTTGTTCAAGCGAATAGCTCACCCATAGACGCTATTGGCTTTGGGCTTGGTGCAAAAATGGCGCTGCTAAAAAGTAAAAAGCCACTTCGTATTGCCTATGCCTTAGAAGAAAATCATTGGCAAGGAAATGTATCGGTACAGCTTCGATTAAAAGATATTCAAGAGCTATAAGCTAAACTATTAGGCATAAAAAAACCCTCCGAAATTGGAGGGTTTCTAAATATTTGTTTATTAAAGTTTAGAAATTATACTTTAAACCAACAGACATTGTTCTCCCTTTTCCGAAACGTCCTCTGTTAGAAGTATCTATTCCATTATAAGTGTCAGTTCCTCCAGTGTTAGCTGAGGTTAAGAAAGAGATATACTCTTCATTAAATGCATTTCTTAAGTTAATCCTCATAGACAATGATTTGCTGTCTGCTATTCTGAATTTATGAGTAAAGCCTAGGTCAACTAAACCATAAGATGGAAGTTTTAAGTTCTCTTTTCTTTCACGACCAGTAGCATATAAATCATCATTATATCTGTAATCAACATCTAAAAAGGTATTGTAAGAGAAGTTTACAATTGCTCCTAATCCAAACTGTGTTTGAGCTCCTCCACCTACTTTTCCGCCATCAACGTCTACAGAACCGTTGTCTTGTACAATAACATTGTCTTCATCTCTAATCGCAGATTGTACACTTCCGACATATTCCCAATCACCTAAAGATAAATATGATCTGAATCTTAAACTATTAGATACTTTGAAGGTTGAATATACCTCAATTCCTGTGTGAAGCTGCTCAAGTCCAGATGCAACACTAGTATACTGCTGATCATCGCCGAAATCATCCGCTCTAGATGTTCTTACTCTATCAGCCCAATTGGTGCTGTATAAATCTAGATCAAGTGTGAAGTTGTCAGATGCATAACGATACCCTGCCTCAAAACCAGTGATTTTCTCATTTGCAGCATTTGGGTTAACAACGTTGGAATAGTTCAAGAACACATTATCCAAAAACGGTTGACGTTCATACAATCCAGCGTTTACAAATACTTTTGAGTTATCAGAAATATTAAGGCTAAATCCACCTTTAACATTAAATCCATTTTTTGTCAATGTTTCTGAGGTTCTATTTTCTAAGGTTTCATTCCAGTCTTCAAATCTAACATAAGACTGGCCTGAATAAGATCCTTGGAAAAAAGCAGTAAAAGAATCACTTGCATACTCAATTTGACCATAAAGACCAGCATAGTTTATGTTCTCATGGTTATTACGGTTGATTTTTTGAGCTTTGTCGAAGTTATAGAATGTCTGAGACCACACTGTTACGGGATACACTTCTGAATTAGTAATCATTGGTGTATCTTGTCTTGCGTTAGATCTTCCAATAAAACCTTGTAATCCAAGCATGTCTGTAACAATACGTAAATGCTTTCCGTAATATGTTCTAGCATCAAGACCTAAATCTAACGATATATTATCGTTAAGTTTAGTTTCATAATTTATAACTGCCCCAAACCACTGGTGGGAATTAATTGAATTTCTAATAACATATCCTCTCTCTTCTGGATCACTTGACCTGTTATCTCCAATAATTAGATCTACATTACGAGCTCTTATCGCTGCAAAGTCAATTAAACCATCTTCGGTTCGAATGCGAGTTCCTCTGTCTCCAGTTCCACCCCCGCGACCATAAGAGCCATAAAAGACAGCTGAAAGGGACGAAATATCATCAATTTGGTAGTCAAATGTCAAGTTAAAAATAGGCTTATGATAATTGTTACGTCTTTCTGAAATATATCTTCCGTCAGCATCGTATCCATAGTTATCATTGTATCTAATGCCATGTTCTAAGAAAGTAGATAGGCTTTCTGCATAAGCTTGGTCATGCCATTGTGGAGCACCAGTAAGTAATGCATTCATAGAAAGTTTATCTGAAAATTTCTTTCCATATGAGAAAAAGTATGTT
>ERZ802831.205-NODE-205-length-31215-cov-29.0571_pt1 | contig 31215 bp, 39 predicted proteins | sample MGYA00345655_ERZ802831 | MGnify/ENA primary metagenome ERZ802831 (study PRJEB30503, sample SAMEA104212376) | marine metagenome | biome: Westerlies Biome; feature: [SRF] surface water layer (ENVO:00010504) within the epipelagic zone...; material: water...
TAGTGGTGCATTAAAAATCCCCCCACCAGCCGGAGCTAATGAGGGGATAGGTGGGTTAGCCCCAGTGAAAGCCTTCTGATAGTTCGATGATTTCGTTATAACTAGCAGTGCCAGGTTTGCATGGCAATTTAAAACTTTCGCAGTCATACAATCCGTCTGGATCCTCCCATCCAGAAGACCAAAGCATTTGACCCATGATTTCAGGGTCGTTGGTCGAACCGCAGTATCTCTTTTGATCGCTAGGGACCAGGTCGAGGTCGAACTTGCCCCAGCCAAAGAGTTTGAAGCTTTCGTAGGTATCAACGCCGGAGCCGGAGAACAGCGAGTAAAACTCGTATTCAGCGTCGAACGGACATTCGCGACCGTCTTCGTCGATGTAGGTGGCGCCTTCGCGCATCTTTAGGAAGTACTTTTCTAACTCCTCTTTAAAAGGAACTAGCTTGGCGGTTCCAGGTGAGACGCAAGCCAGTCTTTCGAGCTTACTTGGGTCAGTGGTGTTGGGATAAAGACGAGTACCCATGAATGCACTGTTGTAAGTGGTCATTAAAAATCCCCCACCCGGTAAAGCCGAGCAGGGGAGAGAGCGTTGGGTTAGCCCAGCCAGGGCATGCGAGTTTCGTAGAACTTGACGATGCCGCCTGCCTTCCGAAACCAGAAGATTTCGATAGCAATCAGTTGTAAAACAGCGAGGATGATCGCAAGCTTTAAACCTCCGTATAGACCGCCTAGTCCAAAGATTAGGAAACCTATTCCGCCATAGAACAGGCAGGATGTTGCTGTGCCAACCAAGGCTCCGCCGACGTAATACGAGCGATACTTTGCGGTGATAGACATTTGAAATGCACCGTTGTAAGTGGACACTAAAAAGCCCCACCTATCGGCAGGGCGTTTGGGTCAGATAACCTCTTGCTTTGCCATCCAGTCATTCAGCTTGGCGCTGGTGACTAGGGTGCTTTGCGGCCACCCGTTGGTTTTGCCAGGGCGCACGGGCATCTTGGTGATTCGAGCGAGTTCGCCATTGCGTACAACTGCGTAATACGCGGAAGCCGTTTGGAACATCGAAGTCATTTGAATGCACTGTTGTATGTGTACACCCGAAATCACGTGAATCGCGATGATATTTGGTGGGTGTGGTAGGCACGGATGCGTAACGGATTAGTAACGTCAAGGGACCAACGGGAGATTTGGCGGGGTTAAGACGCGGCAGCGCGGGGGTGGTGTGGCGCGGATCGCGCATTCGCGGGGGTGCGGGGTGTCTATTGGGGGCGCGGGGAAGCAATCGAAGCATAAGTAATACTGATGGTTCTACGAATGAACGCGGGGCCGGCGCGGATCGCGTCGCTTACTTATGTACTTAGCGACACGAGTGAGAGCGGAATCGCGGTAGCGAATTGCGCGAACACAGTCGCGGTAACCGCGTCGCTCATCGCGTCGCTTACTCTCGTGCTCCTCGGTTCTCACCTGCATCACAGCGACACTGCGTTCACTCGCGTAGCGAGGACGCGGTCGCGGTTGCTCTTCACTCGCGTACCACTCTTCTTTTTTGTTTGAGCGGTATTCCGACTGTGAGGGGGTGTTTGATGTATTTCACGCGGCGCAGCATTTTTCAAAATCGTCCCGCGAGGGCAGTCCTAGCAGAAAAAGGTTCGTAGGTAATTTTTTGGCTATTTTTTGGTCCCTTTTTTGCTTCCCTATTTGCAACCTCCTGAAAAATTTCGCAAAAAATTAATTCGCATCTGTTCCTATAGGCCGCTGCTGCTTAAAAAGCCCTAAGTATTTCGTCGATAGAATTGTCTTACGGGACGAAAGATTAGGCTTGCATGGCTGGCGCAATTAGTGGATTTGGCGGCTTCCGTGACATCGGAGATCCTTACGACCGCCGTAGAGGCGAATCGAGGCCTTTAGATCGTGCGTTCGATGCCGCCCAAGTCGCCGAATTGATGTCGCGTCTTGTTGAGCGTGATCCTGATATCGAAGCGCCTGCTTCTCTATATCCGGCACGCATGAATGTTGAGGATCGAGATTTAGCAGAAAGCATTCAAAATCTTGCCAAATTTGGATTACCTCGAGAGCGAGACGTTCGACCTGAAAGTAAAAAGGTCTTAAAGCAAGAAGGCGTAGACCCTGAGTCAGAATTTCGTCTTGGACAAAGAATTGATGAGATTTATACGCCAGAAGTAGCTGCGTATGGTGGAGTCCAAGTGCCGGTGCGTGGTGTTGACGGCCAGGTTCGTGTCGGTAAGACAATTTATTCAAATCCAGAAAGCTATAACGAAGCACCATCAACTTCTGATCTGGTCAAAGAAGTCTTGAGGGATTACAAGACACCTTTGACAAATATCTCTGAACTTCAGCGCCTGCAGGAAGAGGGAAAGTTTGTCTTTAGCCAAGGCAAAGGTACTGAAATTGGCTACATCATTGATGGCGTAGATGCTGACGGCAGCCAAATTACACGCTCTGTCTACGAGCCGAAAGGGGACAACCTTGATGGCATTTTCCGTGTCGGTAATCCTGCGAACAGGGACTATGACGGGATTCGCGCCGAGCTGAAAAGGCTTGACCCAGCGTTTAGAAGCAGTACTAGCGAAAACGTTAGAGCAAGAAAAGGACCTCTGATTGAAGCCGATTCGCAATCTCGATATCCAGCGTCTCTCTACCCAGCTCGGACCAGTGTCAATACTCAGAAATCAAGGCGATTTACTGAGACTGGCCCAGTTCCTTTCTTAGACGATCAAGAGTTATACGAAAAAATCGGTGGTCTTCGGAGGAATTACGAAGGGCGCCCTGGAATGTTTGGTGGGATGGACCCTGTTTCCAAGCAGGTTGGAATGCCATTTAATGAACTCCTTCAGGAGCTGACGTATGGCTCCTTCATGGACAAGCCAACAGTTGTTAATGCATTCCGTTCCTTAGAGGCAAATGATCCTGACATCGAAAGGCGGATCATGTCGCTAAAAATGGCTGCAGAGCGCACCACGATCCCAGAAAAAAGTGCGGCATTGGCTCGAGCGGCTAGTAACCTTGAGGCCGGAATCGCTCAAGTCCGGGCTGAGCGAATGGGGCGTGAGGTTGATATTCAGGCATTTACGCCGGATTACGATTCTGAGCCTGGAATTACCGACGTTGCTGCGGAAATTGCGGAGCTTGCCCGTGGAGAAACGGGTGATTTCGACTTCGACAGTTCTGGAGAGCGGCGAATTGACCTTAGAGGCGGAAATTCAGGTTTCCGAACAGAGGATATTGAGCAAAAACCTGCCCCTCGAGACGCTGTTGCGCAATCTGGCCCAGTCCGAACGGACGATCGGCTCGATGAGCGGACTCAGATGGCTCGAGTCAGTGGGTATCAGCCCAAATTCTCTGCAGCAGAGGCTCAAGCTGTGCGTGCTGCGTACCAAAATCCTGATCTGGCCGGGATCTTAAGAGCAACGAGTCAGCCTGAGATTGATATCACTAATGATCGAATTCAACAGGCGTTTGATGAACGTCTTGCCCTGATTGGGCAGAAGCAAAGAGAACAAGTTGCGCCTGATACGGGTACAGCAATGAATGCTCCTGCAAGCACTGGTAGTGTTGCAGAACAGCAAGCAATTCTTGATTCAGTGCCATCCGGTGCACGCCAGAATATTGAACGTGGATTGGCCGAAGGTGCTTCACCTGCCAGCCGCCAAGGAGCACTTGAGTTCCTTTCACGATTCCGTAGAAAAATGTTCAACTGATGAACTCCGACAAGTCAAAGGCCAAAGACAAGGCCAGTAAATTCCAAAAGGGTGACAAAAAGTCCAAGAGTGAAAAAGGCAAGATGCCTGAAGAACTGCTCGAGCATTTCAAGAGCAAAGCGAAAGGAAAGAAATAAGAAATAGCTAAGATTAGTAGACATAGCGGCTTACTGAGTGGCAGCCAGCAGAGCATATACCTGGAATGATTCCACTCCTGGTTATAAGATTACGAAGCGTGGGCCAGAGGCTCTAGCTAAAACGTTTTCAGCTGCCATTCAGGACAAGGCCGCAAAAGGCGAAAACTACGCTTCCTTCAGCTACTCAAGTAATTCACCGCAGAAAATACCTAGCCAAAAATATGACACTAGGTTTGCTGGTGATGTCTTGATTGGTGGTATTAACGGTGAGTTCGGAGCTGTCACTAATGACAAGAAGAATCCGAATCAGCAGAACTTAGCGACATGGGCTACTCAGTTCTCAAGCGGACCTTTTAGCCCCTTTGGTCCTCCGATGGACGGAGCACCGCCACCACCTGCGAAGGAGCAGACAGCATGATTGGCGCTTTAGCGAATGGTAAAAAACTGAGGATGGCAGGGCAGTTTCTGCAGAAACTCCTTGTACCTAAAACAGCTGCTGGCACTATCGATAAGACGCAGCTTGCGCTGAGATATGCACCAGACATTCTGTATTCAGGACTTACTTCTGGAATGCTCCCACCAGGGGCAACAGCTGGTGAGCGAGTTGGAGCCGGCGCAGAAGATTTAGCTATCAGCCTTTTAGGTTCAGTGATCGGTCAAGGAGCAGGTGCCGGTATCGCAAGGGGGATGGGTAAAAAGCTTGGCAGTAATGCAGGCAACCTTGCCATCACCTTGGGAGATATGGGCGTGCAGGCTCCCCTGCAAATGTTTGCTCCTCGCCCTGTCCTCAACAGCGCATACGACAGACTCGACCGTGAACGCAAAGCTACAGAAGTAGAAATAGCTCAGGGTCAGCAAGAAGTTCAAGAAGGGCAGATGAACCAAGAGCTCTTGAACTTGATGCTTAATGCCGGCTATTTCGGAGGAAGAATTGTTTAATGGCGCAATTCACTGGTGAACCTACTTGGAAGGATCTTGGAGAGATTTTTCAGCAAGCATTCAGGGCCTCACCTAAAAGCTACGAGCAAGCGATAAGGCGACAGAAGGGTGGCGCATACGAACTATCACCTGTCGCAGAGATGGCCTCGTCGTCTCCGGTCACTAGTTACCTGAAGCAGGCACTCCCTAACCGAGTTGGGGATACTGAGGTTGGTCGTGCAGCGGCTACTTTCCTGCCAGAACGAGTCCAAGAAGCTGCTCGAAATATCAAGCTAGGAGGGATGACTCCTGAGGCAAAAGCTGAGTACTCCCAAGCTCGCTCTATGCCAGAGAACGTTGAGCTTCGGCGAGACACCGTTGAGATAGGCAAAGTTCCAACGACGATTGGACCAGGAGAAGTAGATCTCGGCCCTGGCCAATACAGGGCAAAAACTGCTCAAGCGGCAGGCGTTGTAGCTGCTGATCTTGCGAGCGATGGCATGCGCAACATCTGGTGGTTTCTCAATGCACCACAAGCAATTGCGCAAGTTGCGATGTTTCAGGGCATGCGCCAAGCAAGTGAGAAATCAACCGGTCCTAGTAATCCACAAAACCCAAGTAAAGGCGGCTTTGACCAGAGAAACTACGTAGACGCAAACGAGCCACTACTCAAACGTAGAAGTGTTCGGATGGCTGCTGCTGCGCCTGCATGGATTGCTGCCTCAATGGGAATCGGCAACTTCATGCGGCAACCTGGGTATAAAGCAGTCCTGCCAAGCGAGAACGATCCGACCCAAACAACTGATCCAATCGCTGAGCTTGGAAGTCGCTACTTCCTGGGACGTAATGGCTCCTTACTTCCTTACAACGAGTTCAGGAAAGAAAGGCCAGACGTAAGCAAGGCGGAATACAATCAATATAAGAATTACTTATTTAGCGGTAAGTCTCCAATTAAGGCAACCGCTGATGGGATTCAAGGCCCTGAAGTTACCTTCATGGGCAAGAGTATTCCGCTTGCTACTGGAATTCTTCCGATGGCTGCTGCTGTAATTGGAGCTCGGCGAGGCATCCGCAAAGGAGTTCAACGAGTGGCAGCTGGTGAAGGATACAAGCTAGAGCGTGAACTCAAGGATGGCTACAAAACATCGCAAGAATATGTGAAAGGGAAGCCACCCAGTCCAAAAGATGTTGAAGAAGCTTTTTACAAATATCGTAAGCAGTCAGAGAAGAACGAAAGCCAAGTGCTTAAGTCTGTGCTGATGAATAGCAGCGCTGCAACTGCTGGCACTGCGCTTGCTGGATACGTTTTAGAATCAGCAAGACGTGGACTAAAAGGACGCGCTCCTCAATACTCAGAGGATGAAGGAAACTAATGGCTTTTAATCCATCGGCTGGATACAACCTTGTTAGCTCTAACGACGAAGCAAGTCAATTTATGGGCTCTTTGAGTGGAGCCAACAGAAGGGGTCAAAGCGCAATGGCTTCTGCTGCATTAAGGGCTCAAAATTATATTAATACGGCTGAGAAAAGAGCAGAGCTAAAGGCAATGGGAGTGCCTCAACAAGCTTCGCGATCTAATCCGATGGAAGACGCTCTGCTTGGGATTGCTGGAAACGTCGGGTCTGGATTGCTTAATGGCTTAATAGGTGGAGGTGGAGGCAGCGGCATGAGCTTTATGGACAGCGTTTCCATAGGTGAGAACCTGGGCAGCTTTGCAGGCGACTACGGCGCTGGAGCCTTTGACTTGAATCAAAATTTCTATTTAAAGAAGTAAAATATAGGTAAACTATTTAAGGAGCAGGCCACAGCAATTGACTTGATCACCTACAGACTCACTATTCGTAATAAGCAATGGCATATCAAGGATTAGACGTCAGTGATTTCTATCGTCAATCATCTCAGGCAACCGCTGAATCAAATCGGAAAAATCCACTATTCAGCGTGGGTCGCAAGGCTGGTGATGCTTTTGGGTCTGGCTTTGACAATGTTCAGAGTGGTCTTGGCAGCGTATTGAGCAACACAGGGATAAATAGTATTTTGGGAGGAATGGGAGACGAATATCAAAGCGAATTAAATATGGCGTCATCAGCCCTAGGTGCTATCGCTAAAAACATCGGCCTTGATAAGGAGATTGCGGCCATGAAGTCGCGGGGTGGTGGTGGTGGTGGTCAAAAGCAAAGCACTGGCGACAAACTGCTTGGCATTGGAGGAGGCATCCTCGCATCAGCGGCAGGGGCTGGAGTAACAGCACTGATTTAAAACGATAAATTCAGGTAACTGATCAGATCGCGTGCAATACAAAGTCGACGAAACGCTTGCGCGTATTGACCGAGGCTTTGAGAAATATCCTCAAGGCGTAGTCCTTTGGTCGGGTGGTAAAGACAGCATGGTGCTTTTGCACTTACTGAGAAGACTGGCTATAGACCTGCCAGTCGTATTCTTTAGAGAACCATGGCAGCCACATAAGTATGCGTTCCAAGAGCGCATGATTCGGGAATGGGACTTAATCGCTTATACATGGCATCCGCAACGATCAGCCATGCAGCAAAACGGTGATGAATATGAAGTACAGAATTGGTATCAATTAAACGATTCGCTCCTTACATGCCCATCGGGGATTACTCCACCAGTCGATGACTTGCCATGGGCGTGTGCGATTGACATGCTTAGAAGGCCAAAGCAGTCTCATCTTTTAATTGAAGATGCTCAGGTCGCATGGGTAGGACATAAGAGGTGCGATTCCGATCCGATCCTTGGCGGTGATGCAGGGACTCGTGTTGAAGCTCGCGTTATGCCTAATCGGATGAGTCTTCTGTATCCAATGCGTGATTGGACTCATGATGATGTTTGGCAATATATCGAAGACAATCAAGTTCCTTTTGATGAAGCCAGGTACGTCAAGATCGAGGGGAAATGGCAAGAACGAAAACATCTGAGATATAACGCTGATTACGTTCATGCTTGTACTGCCTGCCTAGACAGTAGGGATACAGCTGAAAAAGTTGTGTATTGCCCAAAGCTGGAAATGGAGATTGAAAACAATGCCAGTAAAGTCGCTTGGGTTGAGCCGGAGTTGCTCGAATATATGCGTGACTAAAACATATCTAGAATGGGCAAAAGCCCACGGCGTAGCCTCTTAATGTCGTATAGATTTTCAGGCGGGCAACTTCCGCCAAACGTGAGAGTTTCGACCAGCGCGACTCGGCCTGGTGGAGCTCTGGCTGTGATAGATCAAGTTGACAATGCATTTAACGCAGCTACTTTCCTCGATCAGTTGCGTAAAGGAGGCTCTCAACGGTTGATAGGCGCGGACGGATATTCCAGGGCCGCTATGGATCAAGCGTTCAAGACTGGACGGGCTGCCGGCTCACCAGGCCTTTTGCAAAAGTCCGCAGCTTTGGCTGGTAGAAGTAAATTACCTTTAGCAGGCCTTGCGCTCCTCGGCGCAGGACTCGGAGCAGCTGGAGAATTTGCCGACGACGATGGGATTGGAATTAATACAAGTCAGGCCACCGGTAATTTCTTGGCACAGCTAGCAGCAACTGGAGGCTTAGCAGCACTTGGTACGGCAATTATGCCTGGAGTCGGCACTGTTGCTCTGCCAGCCCTTGCATCCATGATTGGTGTTCAGGACAGATTAGGCAAAGGTGGTGCTGGTTTAGGAGAAGCCTTGTATTCAGGAATTACAGGAATTGTGAAAAAATCTCCTGAAGAGCAAAAACGTGAGAACGACTTGCTGAATCAGCGACAGAACATTGCATTGCAAGCAGAATCAGCGCAAACAATTGGCCCTATTCTCGCTCAGCTCTCGGAAATGGAAGATGCACGAAATCTGCGAGCATTCGAGAAACAGGCAGCAATCCAGGCTAACTACAACTACCAGAACTCTCTAAACGATGGAGCTCTTTCTGCGCAAAATCAATTAGCCAACTTGAATAATATTATCGCCGCAACTGCATACTGATGGCTTATTCAATCCCTTCCCAAAACGCTGGCTATGGATATGCAGCAAGCTTCAAACCTCTTTTCAACGCTGCAACTCTCGCACAAGGATATAAGGGGGTCAAGAGTACTGCTGGAACTGAGATGATGGCTAAAACCCTTGAGCTTGATTTCCTCGCAAAGCAGGCAATGGCTCGGGATGGTTTGAATACTCTTGCGGCCAAGCTCAGGCAGGACAGCGTGAATGACACGAGTAAGGAGCTCTTGGAACTACAAATTGCCGAAAAGCAAAAATTGAACAAACAGTCGTTGTTGGCCGGCCTTTTGACAGGAGGCAACAAGTTCGGAATGGCCGAGATGGCAAACCCTCTTGATAGTCTTATAAACACTTCTGAAAAAATAGACCAGCTAACGGATGCGGATAGGCGTAATGCCAAACTTCTTGGCATTGACCCGTTAGGAAACCTGGAGCAACAGATCAAGGGATTGAGCGAAATAGGTAAGACGGAAGTAACAATCCCCAGCGCTACAAGTACGACGGGACTGACGACTGATTATCAGCCAGCTGCAGCGCCTAAACTAGAAATGAGGAAGAACAGGATTAATCAAGCCTTCCCGAATGCAGTCCCAGGCTTATTTCAGACACAACAGAAGAAGGAGACCACTAAATGATTTCACCTGTACAAAGCCTCCTGAAGAAGACAGGTCTTTCGCTAGACCCTTCTGCAACTGAAGAGCAAAAAGCATTACTACAGGACCTAGCGTTTTCGCTCGAGGGCAAGACTGCTGACGCAAGGGAAAGTGTTCAGGCAGTCCCACCAGGACAGACTCTTGAAAATTACTCCAGACGAAAAGATATCGATCGGGAAAATACTATTCTCGGGGTTGACGCTGCTGTTGGGCAACGAGGCGAAATAGTCGGTCAGAACACAGGCGCCTTTAAGGCCAGAAACAGTGCCGCCACTGACGATCAAATAAGGACTATCGGCACCTATGCGGACAAGTCTCGGGAGCTAATGCAGCCTCAGTACGATTTTGCCAATAAAACTCTAGAAAGCAGGAACAGCAATATCGCTGGGCAGAATGCATTCACTGCATCCGAGAATGCTGCTAATCGTAAGTTCGCGGCTTCACAGAACACTCAAGACCTGCTTTCTAGACTGGCGTTAGGCGCCGCCATCCTTTTCTCTTGAGTCAGATATGAGCTCATACGCATACACTCCTTCCACGATGGGTGGAATCTCCTTCGACCAAGGAGCAAAAGGCCTGGCTGAACTTGGCAATAAATATAAAGACAACGAAGCGATCGGCGGGTTAGTTGCAGGATCTTTTGCGGATGGCTTCCGCACTCAGATGAACATGGGTACGGCTCTGTCGTACAACACTGCAATGTCCAGTCATATGTCAGGACTCCAGCAGGGGATGGAGAATCTTAGGACGGGCAATACTATGAAGTTAATGGGCGCCGAAGGGCGTATCGCCAAAGACCTAATTGGTGCGCAAGGTGCTCAACAGCGTTTAGGTATCCAAGAGACTGGAAGCCAGCAGCGTATGAATATCGGAGCACAAGGTGCTCAACAGCGTTTAGGTATCCAAGAGACTGGAAGCCAGCAGCGCATGAACATCGGAGCTCAAGGAACTCAGGACCGGTTAAATCTTGGCGTCAAAGGTTCCGAGGATCGCAAGAGTATTCGAACGGCAGGCGGTGAAGAGCGTTTGAATATTGGCAAGCGGTATCAGGAAGAACGCAACATGAGGTCTGATGCTCGTGGCGCGATTAGATCGCTTGGTGCTCGATTCTTTGGTTAATGCCTAGAACAAACGAAGAACAGATCCAAGATTTTCTGGTAGCCCTTGACAACACGCACCGCGAGGCGTTCTTGGCCTATGCCGAGAATACATATTCGGTGTACGAAATTTGGCTCTACGCGGGCGTACTCGGATACGAGGGAAGCTTTCCTGCTTTAGATAAGTGGATTAAGAAAACACATCCAAAGCTAAATCGACGTGAGATCATGCTTGCCGAGATTGTCAAGCTAGAAGGTGATATCGACTTCTTGCGGCAACAGGTGCAAGCAGACCTCATCAAGGCAGATGCGGCAGCAACAAGGATTGCCCACCTGTCAAAAGAATTACGCGGTCATGTCATGGACGTGGACAAGTTGACCAAGACCCTTGATCGCAGAGGCTTGATCATGTCCGGCGCTGACAAAGTCATGCGTGATCTGCGAATGATCTTCAAAAGCTCTGACGAATTGCTACCGGCACTGGAGCTAGCCTTCGAATCCATCTGGTCTGATCTAAGCGAAGAGAAGTAGGGGAAAAATAATGAGCAGGATTTACGCAGGTATTGGAGCAAGATCCACTCCACCCGAAGTACTAGAAATCATTAGAGCCCTAGCATCGAGGATGGAGGGCGAAGACTGGAAATTAAGAAGTGGTGGAGCCGCAGGTGCTGATAGCGCTTTTGAGGCAGGAGTACTCAATCCTGCTAATAAAGCGATCTATCTGCCTGGTCAAAGATTTAATCAGCGATCAGCTGAAATGACTGGCATTCATGACAGCACCAGGCAGCAGGGGTGGCAGCAAGCTCTTGAGACTGTTGCCAAATACCATCCAGCGCCAGAACGTTTGTCTCCGTTTGCCAGGAACCTCATGGCAAGGAATGCAATGCAAATGCTGGGACCACGGCTGGATGCCCCGGCTGATCTAGTTGTGGCCTATACGCCTGGCGGCGCCGTAACTGGAGGCACTGGCCAAGCCCTGCGAATGGCCGGTGATATTGGAGTCCCTGTAAGGAATCTTGGCGACCCTGCTGTCCTTGCATCCGTTAGACGCTATCTCGGGTTGATCTAGGTAAAAATTTCCACCACCAATTTTTGCTGAATTTCCAGGGGGCGCCAAACAAGAAAAACTGGATACATTCTTGCCATGGCAGGCAGCTCAATCTCTCAAGCCAAGATGCGGTCTGCAAAGCAGGCTGCCAAGGCAATCGTGAAGAAACAGGTCGAGGTGGAAGTCCCCGATCACATCATGAGGGCCAGGGATAACTTTGCTTATTTCTGCGAATTAATGGGCAAGAAACCTGCTCGTCATATGCGCGAGTGGCACAAGGTTTTCTTGACCGGCAAAAGCAATGAACACCTGCTGGACATTGCTGGACCCAATACATGCTTATTGAGCCCAAGAGGTAGTGCTAAGTCGACGGTCCTAGGACTGCTGCTTGGCTGGCTAATTGGTAGGCATGCAATGAAGAGCACGTTGCTAAGGATCCTCTATGTGTCCTACAACGTTGACGTTGCGAGAAATAAAAGCGCAGCAATTAAGAATCTTATTTGCTCAAAGGAGTACCAGGAGGTGTTCCCTTGTGTACGACTATCAAAAATGCGAACTTCCGATGAACTCTGGAGTATCGACTGGGATTTTGCAGAGATTGATGTTCGAGGTGAAGATGCCTTTACGGTTGCCTGTGCTGGTCTTAAAGGAACGATCACCTCTAAACGTTCAAGCTTGATCGTGGTGGATGACGCAATCAAAAGCGCAGCGAGTATTGCTAACCCGGATATCCGGCGTGAGATGGAAACGAACTGGACAAACGTGATTGTTCCAACCATGTTCCAGGGTGCTCGTGCGATTGCTTTGGGTACGAGGTTCCATTTCGACGATCTGTTTGCAACGATCTTCACTGAGAAGAAGGGGTGGAAATGTATCACCCAGTCTGCGTTGCACTATGACGATGACGGACGGCCAAAGTCGTACTGGCCTGATATGTGGTCGGCCAAATATCTGCTGAAATTGCAGATGGATGATCGTGTCGCCTTTTCATATCAGTATCTGAACCAACCGGTCCGCTCGAAAGAGCTTGGTATCTCCCCTGAGCTGTTCGTGAAAGGCGAAGTGCCTGATGACTACGACAGTATTGGGGTAGGTATTGATCTCTCGGCTGGAATGACTGAGAGAAATGACTGGACTGTTTTCACCCTTGCGGGGAGAGTTGGAGACAAGGTCTACATCATCGATTACAGGCGAATGAGGTCGATGGGCAATATCGACAAGATTGAGGCTCTCTGCGAATTGCTAGTCGAGTGGAATCTTCTAGAGGTCAACGACGAAGGTCAATACTTCAAGTCAATGTCACCCGTCATCATCTTCCCAGAAGTCGTCGCCTATCAAAAATCGTTTGAGGGCGATATGAAGAGGATTCTCTTTAATGATTGGCAGCTTTATAACCTCTCCATTAGCGCGGTAAAAGGTTTCCGTGGGGACAAGCTCGCTAGGTTGCGTGGAATCATGGGATTGTTCGAGCATAAGAAAATTATCTTCAATAAATACAGGGATTTTAGCTGCATGGTTGATGAGATCGTCAACTTCGGGCACTCTCCTCACGACGACTGTGCCGACTCATTGAATATCGTGGTACAAGGCCTAATGCGACGCGGAAGTGCGCAAATCGAGTGGAACTAAAATAGAACTATGAGCGCAGCCACCCAAGACCGTTTCCGTCGCATTCTCGAAGCAGCGAGGAAAAAAGACGGTGGATCCAATACAGACACGATGATCGTGAACAGTCATCTGTCGCAGATGAAACTGTTCATGTTGAGGCAAGGACTGGAGTTCTTCCCAGCCCAAGACACCTTTGGCTTTAGGAAGCAATTTGTCACTCAACTGATAGATGAAAACGAGATTGACACTCGTCTTGAAGGTATCTGTGATGACTTCCTGATTGACGGAAAAGGCCTGTTTTACTTCCGCCCGGTTCGCGATACTTACCGGATCATGTGGTTTAGCTCGGAGAACTACCGGGCTTACTACGACTCTGTTGGTCAACTGGAAGAGGTTGATCTGATTTACTCCTTCACGGTGAGGGAGTCCATGAATGCTCCTATCGCAACTAGTGACCAGGAAGGGTCAATGCGATACGTCAAGCTTCGTGTCCGTAAAGATGAGATCAAGGAAACGATCACCACGGAAAAGCCATCATTTGATGCTGGCGCTCAGTCATTGTCTTTTGCAGTAAACAAGACAAGGACTCTGACGAACAGCCTCGGATTCGTACCGGCGATCGAGGCGTTTAACAACATGCGTTCCACTGGCATGGACGCGACCGGTGAGTTCGATTGGCTGGCTGAGCAGATCGTTACGCATGACGATCTTGTCAAAAACATCAGAACCAATATTCACTTCTTCGGAAATCCAACGCTTGTCTCTAGTAGGCCAAAGCACGATCTAGTCGAAAGTGGTGACCAGGACGGGGCTCGCCCGACAATCAGTTCACAAGCAGGTTTCTACTCTGCGAACCGACCCTCAACACGAGTCAGTTCTCCTATGAGTGGGAGTTCTGGTGGTGGCATGAAAGTGCCACGCATCATTGCCAACGTTGAGTCCACCGATAGAGCGGTGTACCTCACTCCTGATGCAGTGTCGGGCGATCAGAACTTATATGCTCGTCAATATCGAGAAGAAATTCGCACAGCTCTTGGCGGTGTAGACGAGCTTGGCATTACGGCAGGCGCTACGGCTTATGAAATTAAATCCCTTTACGGGCGTGCAGCTACTACTGCGAGTCGGCGATGCAGAGGGCTTTTAACTTATGGCCTGTGCAAATTATTCAGCCTTATTGTTTTTAACGAAGAAAAAATCTTCCGAGAGTCGTTCGCAGCCGCTATTGCCTTAGAAAGGCCGCCTGCGCCAATCCGTGAGGAATTTCCTGATGATCAAGCATTCGGTCAGGCAGTCCAAGAATTTGAGCAAGTTCTTCGTCAATACGAAGGAACATTAGAGCAGTCGATTGGTGAGGCTGTCCAAAGTCGATCACTCCCTCCAGGGGTTGTCGGACTTATACCCGATGGAGATAGACGGGTCGAGTGGAGGTGGAAGGGTCCGGTCTTCGAAGATGGCACAGAGGATATACTTAACTCAAGTATTGTTGTTCGTAACTTACAAGAGCTTGGTGTTAATTCCATCGAAGCTCTGCGTTACCTTTTCCCAGATAAAACTGATGAAGAGAGAAGCGCAATGCTCAGTGGCTATCCATTCAGGATGGCACAAGCCACGCAACAAAGCATTGGCACATTCCTGACGCTGATCGAAAACATGCGTCAGGTTCCACACCCGCAGGCACCTGATCTTCCAATGCTTGCGGACCCGAAACTCGACTTGACGCCATATGTCTATCGAGCGCTCGATTTCTTGAAGCGAGAACTTACTTATGCAGGACAGTATTCAGACGACACAGGCGGTGGCGACCCAGCCAGCCTCGATCCCATCGAGCGTGCCCGCGCCGACGCAGGCTTATCAATCGACTCCGGTCCAGAACGCCCCACCTTCTTACCCGACACCTTCGGTGCCGCAGCAGGTTCCGGCGGCGTACCAGCAGGCAGCTCCTCAGCCAGCGACTCCGAGTCCATGGCAGCAGGCGTTCGAGAGTCTCAGCGCCAGCTTGAACGGGACGCAGAACTCCCAACCCCAGGCAGCTTACTCAACTCCGACCCCTCAGGCAGCCCCTACGCAGCAGCAGGCATGGCCGGCTTCGGTAGCTCCCCAGTATCAGGCGGCGCCTTCCGTTTCGGGGCTCCAGACCTCAATTCCCCAAGCAACGCAGGCGTATTCCCAACAGACACAGGCGCCCAGCTGGAGCAACGAGCAGAACGCAGTCGCGAGCGACGAGTATCTAGGAAGCGTAAGCAACGAAAGTCTTGAAGTTCTTCAGCACTTCGGCGCTGAAGCACCAGCTCTTCTTAACCAGTATTCCTGCGTCGTAGAAGACGCACTTCTTGCGCAAGCTCAGCAGACCGCTGAAGTTATGCAAGTTGCTGAAAAGCTCAGCGTCAATCTCACCACTGCTCAGCAAGTGATTGATGCCGCAGCGGAAGACAACGCTGCCTATCACGTCATGTTGACCAACCCCGACATGTTGGCTGCATACGTCAACGACTTCTTCGGCGTTGATGGTCCTTACCCACAGGAGACTGCGCAAGATCGCTTGGCTGCTGAAGTTGCCGCTAACGAGCAGAGCTACCGCGCTCCAGCTCCGGCTTATCAGCGTCCACAGATGGAGATGCCTCAGCCTGGAGTTCAAGCTCGTCAAGGCGGTGATGACTTCTGGTCAACATTCAGCGCTATTAGCGATAAAAACCCAGCCGCCGCTTGGCAGCTTCTAAGTCAGGCAGGCCCTGACGCTCTTCGCAGCAAGATCCTCGTTCAAGAGGATTGATCCATACGTGCCCCGGCAATCCGGGGCTTAAATAATGAATCTTCCACCGAATTACAACGCTCGGCTGCTTAGCGATCAATCAGGCGCTCCTAGCACCTATGCGACTCAACAAGCGTTGCAGCAAGAGCAGTCCAAGGCAGCAGTTAACGCCAACACCACTGCGGCGCAAAATGCGTCAATGATTATGGACCAGACAAGGGAAGTAATGGCTGATATAGATACTCGTAGCGCCCAAGAGAATGCATACGTAAGGGCCGTAGTGACGGCAAAGGCTATTCAGGCAAACTCTGGCCTGCCGATGACAAATGTAGGCACAGATCTAGTGGGGACTATGCGTCAACTTGGTTACTGATAGTCAATATTAAATCGTCGTTAGGATCTAGCAAAAGCTGACATCCAACTGTGCGTCTTGCTGGTAGTGATGATGTCTTTAGCAGGCTATCAGCTACATCTAAGGAAACCTCTACTGCCGATCAGGTTGACAGCGTGGTCGAGCAGATTGAGGTGCTTAGAGCAAAGGGCCTGGGAGATCAGGCCGCAATTCAGCATGGGCTGAATATATGGAACGGCACAGAAGAAGCGGTGGAAGCGAACCCAAGATTTGCAGCTATTTATGGAGATTCACCTTCTAATGATTCAGGGAACTCTGGCCCTGTCGATGGGGCTGATTGAAAAATTTGAAGGAATTGAAGAACACGCTTACCTTGATTCTGTTGGTAATACGACTATCTGCGCTGGGCTGACAAGATATCCAGATGGAGCGCCTGTTCGCAGTGGAGATGTCTGCAGCAAGCCAGTTTGCAAGGCCTATTTGAAGGGGATGGTAGAGAATGAATATATCCCTAGGCTTAAGACAATCCCTGGCTGGGATAGGCTTGGTCAGTGCAGACAGTCAGTCCTTATAAGTTTCGCTTGGAACATGGGGCCTAATTTTTACGAAGCTAAAGGGTTTGAAACGATAAGCAGAGTTCTGAGGGATGGAGCGAAAAATCCAGAAACATATGACGAGATGCCAGCGGCCTTAAGTCTGTACAGCATGGCAAATGGCACTCGACTTGAAGGGTTAGTAAAAAGGAGGGCAATGGAAGCCGAAATCTGGAAAGGGGAAAGTGATGGAGTTCGAAATCTTGACTGCATGCATGACACTTTCCTGAAGAAAGCGCCTCTGCCAAGCGAGTGGCTATCTGAGGTTGCCTTGCGCCCTTTCAAGACTGGAGAAACAATTCGCGTAGTCGCTACAGATGAAATCCCCGCAGACTCGCATGAGTGGGTAGTCATGGAAGGCAGTGGCGAAAGATGGGCAATCTACAAGCCACACTGGTGGGTAAGACCAGACCACCAAATAGAGGAATTTGACCCTCAGAAAGTCGAAATAGATTGGGACAATTTCGATGCCCTAGTTAGTAAATATTTAACCGTTGGGGAAGTACTGCAGAACGATGCACGCAGAAAGCCTGAGAGGGGCAGTACAGAGGAGAAAGCGCTGATAGTCCTCGGGAAAGAATTCGACGCTATTAGGGAAGCCTGGGGAGGGCCATTAGGCATAACCAGTGGTTACAGACCGGAACCGATTAATAGAGATGTAGGAGGCAGGGCTGGATCATTCCATGCCAAAGGAATGGCGTTAGACGTTTATCCAGTCGGGGAAAGTTGCGCAGCTTTCTATAAGTGGATCGCAAGGCGGTGGAGTGGAGGCCTTGGGGAAGGCTGCGCTCGAGGCTTCGTTCATATCGACACTAGGGATAACGGTCAGTTCTCTGCTCGTGGCGGCTTATCCCCGTGTTGCGTTTGGTCGTACTAGACGACTCTTACGGCCATGGCATTGATGTTGAACTGAACCGTGTCACCGACTTCTACGTCTACAGCAGACGTGAGTTGGCCAGACGCGAGAAAGTTGCCACCGCTAGCAGCGTCCCATACTCCGAAATGAGTGACATTGATCGGAGTGCTGTTGTTCGCGGACGTAGTGAGCTGTACGACGCCTGTATTCGTGACTTCAAAGCCACCACCAGAAGCCCCTGCAACAGTGCTCAGGGCAGAGCTAGAGATAGACGTCCTATTGGATGAGTTCGTGATGGTATTTGTAACGTCACCACTTGTCCCAGCAGTGCCAGGATCTGACGAATGCAGAGACACGTAGACATTTGCGAGCGCAGTCGGGAAAGATGAGCCTTTGACCCAGTTGAGAACTTGCGTCGCAAAGTACTGCGAAAATGCCATGAATTTTCAATATCTAAGTGTGTGTTTAGCGGTGCCCAAGTCAAGGGCCGTAACCACCACCGTATGGCGGAGCTGAACTTAGCGTAGCTATATTCGCTCCAGTAACTGATGCAGTTCCTCCGATCTTATGCGTCATCTTCAGGCGACCTGTAGGCAACATTCGCATTGTTACTACGCCCTCTGGAGTCGTAAACTCTCCACGACTTACTGAGGTTAATAGGACCAGTCCTGTTGGCTGCTTAAGTTGAGCTTTAGTCGGAATAGTCGCCTGTAGAGGACCAGTCAAGAGTGCTGGTCCCCTCAGTTTCGAGATGGCGAACCGCGCTGTCGATTGATTAGTGAGTGTCGCGACACCGGAAAGTGACATAAAGCGAATAGCCTGAATCTCGACGCTGTAGGGAATTTTCTGCCATTGGCTACTACTTATTGTGAAGTAGTAGTCATCGGCTGGCATTAGATCTAAGAACTCGAGCCGCTCAGTATTGGTCAATTCGTTTTCATAGGCAAACCCGAAGTCGTTGACATTAAGAGACTTTCTATTCGCATCGGCAATGCCTACAGATATGTAGTTGTCAGTAAACCTGTTGACAGGGTTGATAATTATACGAAGCCCGGCTGGTTCAAGTGTTGTGATTTTAAAAAAGAGAGTTGGAGCACCAGTCTCAGAGCCAATCAACCCAGAAAATTGTCCAAGGAAATTGTTGACGATACCAAGATCGCGTGACTTGCTGACTGAGTTGTACTTGACAAGGCTCGGCTGCAGATGAAACGGAACAGTTGGCCTAAATGGACCGCCATTCGTGGGGAACGGGGTGTCATTCCTGAAGCCAACTTGTGACGTTGAGCTATTGAAGATGGCCGCCGCAAGAGCTTCGATAAGAGCTCGTTTTAGTGCTGTCTCTTGGCTTGTCGCGTCGTAGCTACCCGAAAGCGCTTCAAGCAGCGCATTATTGGTAAGGACTGAATCGTAAAAGCTTGCTGAAAAGACGGATGTATTTAGGCCTGTGAAGAAACCCTTCGCGAATTCAATGAGTCCTTCAGTGAAGGCAAAGTTTCTTGTTAAAGGAGTAAAGACAAGAAATCTAGTGAGTATGCCATCTGCCGCTGCGAGGCTAAATTCTCCTTTAGCGGGATCTAGCGAATACCCTCGAGGTGTATTAACAGCAGACAGGCTTGTCGCGAATGATCCTGAATCTGTGGAGAAATAGCTTCGGTATAACCAGAAGACTTGAGGAAGAGTTACGCTGTATCTACGTGATACAGGCGATAACCTGTTTTTAAAGATATCTCCATTAAGGCTGATCGGGTATGCAGTCGAACTAGCCTCGATCCCCCGCTTGCCGGACAGCATCTCTATAGAGATTGCTTGCGATTGTGTGTTACCACAAGTAACGGACTTTCCGCTAACGGATGTGATCCCGTTTGGGATTAGAAAATCGTGAGCTCCTACACCTGGCGCGGATCCACTAATACTTTGAGTCGATACCCTCGTGGTACTTTCGGAAGGAGTTAGAGAAGAATCAAGATTGTCTGAAGTGGTACTGAAATAAGCAACTCTGGTGCCCCCCGCAGAGTCGAGGGAAAGAGCCGGGTAAAGAATACTGGTTGCTGCAGATGACCGAGAGCTAGTGCTAGTTCCAGCAATTTTGCGGACATTCCTGTAAACAACAACAGTAGTCCTAGTAGATCCAACCCAAGATCCTACTGTTTCAGAATTTGTCCTAGCAAACTTGTACGCAAGGCGATACCCAAGTATGGTCAATGTATAGGCCAGCGATTCCCATCCTTCTCCAGCAGGCTCAATTGGAACGTCCGTGCCGCTTCCGTTTACGGCGAAAACGATTAGTAAATCATTGGGCTGATGGCTTGGTATAACAGCCGATGCGGTTTCGCTTGTTGCAGCGCCAATAAAAAGTACATCACTGTTTAGCCGGTAAACAGCGTTAATCTTGGTTTTAAAATTACCAGTGCCAACAATCTCTCGCCGACAGATCAGATCGGCGTTGCTGAGTGCAGATGTAAACGATGCCGTCCCAGCGGCGAGATCGGGATGAACCGCTGGCATATTGAACCTCTAAAGGTGGATCAACCCAGAGTGATGGCGCCTGACGCTTGGTCGAAATCAATCGTCAAGCTTTCACCTGTATTAAGTGTCAGGTTTGCGCCGTAATCGAAGTAACCAATCAGAGGGTCTGCTGGACTGGTTGGCGTGGTGTTGTAGAGGTAGATGTACCGGAAAGGCCCAACAGTACCTGTAGAGCTAAGGGTCAGATCGTCTAGTACTAATCGGTAAGTACCTGAAGACTGAGCAGAGCTAGTGGTTGTAAGGTCGCGTGTGCTGAGACCCGTGTAACTGATTTGAGTAACGTTCGCGAGAACGCAGCCAGCAGTCGTCGATGAAGGTGGTGTTGTCTCTGATGCCGGAGCGACGTTGCTCAGTGCGAGCACGAGTTGATCGCTGCCGAGGTTGTGAACTCCCTCACTCAAGTGCTCCACGAAGCCATTGAGTTTATTAAAGACAGCCATTCTGCCGCAACTAAGTTATTGCGTCAGTCTAAGAAAAACAAAAAAGGACTATACGTCAAACAGCCTGCATTCAACGTCATTGGGATTATCGTCGCAATATTGCAGAAATTTTTGGTGCATATTTTGTCCAGGCTTTGTTTTCACCTCTGGAATCGGCAGGAAAAAGACGTCTTTAGATTCCTTCCCCTTGACTGGTCTAGTAGCGGGGCAAAAACCGTCAGTGCATCCTTGGTCGTCAGTCATGCGCAAGTGAGAATAGAAAACTTCCAGGTGCCACCTCACATTGGCCGAACGCGAGGCGGATCAGTTACCAGCCCGTTGAAACTACAAAAACCCGAACTCCTGGAATGTCCTGTATGAGCTCCTGACGTAGTTCTTCTACGGAGCTTATTTATCCTATCGACGAGGAGGTGTCTTTTTAAATGTCTTCCGCATGACTTTATGAGTGTACGGCCTGACAGCAGTAATAAATGCTTGAGTGGCTTCGGGCGTGAATTGTACTCCGTAACTTCTGTCCAGTTTGGCTATGTGCCTGCACTCAAAGTCATGTTTTTTGCACCATTCTGCAAGGGCGATGTTTGCTTCGGGGTCAAGTCGTGAGCGAATCTTTGCGATTCTCCCAACAATTCGACCACGGTCAGACCATAAAGCTGCCATGCCAGCTATTCCGGTTAAGCCGAGTATCTGTGGTGTGACGATCTTTTTGTCTCTTGGATACATCAGCTCATAAGCCCTGTAAAGCTCATCACTCCGTACCCGCAGTCTTACGTCATCGTAAAAGCCGTCACACTGCAGCACGTCCATGTCGAACTCCAGCTTCCCTAAGTGAGATTCGCGCAGCTGCTTAAGTTGGTGGCTTAGATAAGGCCTCTCTGTTTCGCTTCTAACAATCTGCAGCCAAGGCCTTTGCCGTCTCCCTCTTAAAGATATCGACCCCACTCCCAAGCAATAGCTCAGTGCGCGAGCTACGAATTGAGCTGACATCTGGAGTTACTCCCGTAAATAAGTGCAATCTGCTATTTGGTGCGTATGAAAGAAGAGCCCTCTGTACCTTTTCAGTCTCTTCTGGCTTGAAATAAAGGCGTGGCTTCTGCCTGTGATCGCGCAGGTCTGACACCGCTCCGGTAAGCATTTCAAACCAGGCTTGAAGTCTTGCGCCTTCTACGTATGTATTGCCAACACGGGATAGCTCGGAGCTCATGTCGTTGTGGACCCGCGCACCTTGAGCCCAGCACCACGCCGCTGCACTTGCTCCTAGGAGGTCAAGCGCCGTCTGATTGATCAATCTTTCACCGCATGGGTAGAGCAGGTTGTATACAGGCCTGAGCTTATTGGTTGAGACTCGAAATCTGAGGACAGAAGTTTGCCTCCCGTTCGCTCTTGGTGCACTCTTGTAGGGAGTAATTACGGCTTTTGATGGAAGGAATTGCCGAAATTCTGTAACCTTTTCTTCCAGAAAAGCTGACTGCTTCACACCTGCCGTAAGCGTCAGCTGAATATAACCACCGCCAGGAGTGCGATATGGGACAAGACTGCCGTCAGTGAGAAGTAATCCAAGCAATCCTCGAACATCAACTACGTCCAAATTTGCTCCCTATCGAACACAACTATAGTAATAAGAAGCACAGTAGTTGTGCTTATAAACCCTTACAGCTGAGGAATTTCGATCCATGTGGATTGATAATGATTTTCCCAAGCTGCTAGGTGCTGAGCTTTACCGCCCCCATCCCGGTTATATCATCGAGATGGCTGTGGAGCCTGTGGTTGTTCACGATTTCGCGAAGCAACCCGGCCAGACTGTCCAGCTTGATCGCTACCGCTTCTGGGGCAATCCTGGTAATAAGGATTCCCGAGAGCGTACTGCTGATCAAACTCTGGGCACAGCATCTAGCCGCTCTATTGTTAAAGACAAGGTTCTGGTGAACCTCAAGGAATACACCGGACCTGCAGACCCTACTGATGCAACTTCACCTTCAACCTTCAAGGTTGCTCGTGAAACTCTGCTCACCGCTCAGCGCTTGCTGCTTGATACCGGCAACCTGAATGTTTTCCACCAGTCAATCGGTTCACTGACACTGCTGGATGATTATCGCCGTTGGCGTGATCGCGTTTTTGCTGACGAACTTTTCAAAGCAGAAGCTGCTGGTCCTGCCAGTGACAGTGCTGGTGGTTATTACTACCCACTCGGCAAAACCAAGGCATCCGCTGCTCCGTTCCTTAACTACGCATCCGGTGAATCTGCCAAGTTTGACGTAAAGACAGACTTGCTGCAGGTTGTCAAGGACATGCGGAAACGCAACGTCCCAACCTTCGCTAAACACCCATTGGCGCTTGCTTGAGTAATCAAGCAATGAACATTCCGTGAATTGCTGGAAAGCCTCCATTCTTTAGGCCAATCAGCAGCCAAGCCAGATCACAATCTGGAAGGTTCAACGACTAGATCCCGAGAGGAAACTCAGTAATGGATCCACGAGTGCGGAACACCCTAATTTAATTAAATGGGTGATGATATAGTCTGACCTATAGCGATGGCAAAGCTATAGAACCAAGAGATAAAGAGCTTTTGGGTTAACACTTGGATGGTTACTACCGTTGCATCGCAGATCCAACTGCAATGATGCACTTACGCCAAAACGACGCCTTTCGCGAGATCGCACGCTATGCTGGCAACGGCATGGTCAACCCCCTGCAACCTGAGCAGGCTCCTAATGCCAACTTCTTTTATGGCATGGGTCCCGCTTACGGACAGGCTGGTTTCGTGGCCGGACAGCCAGTCATGCCCGTGGGATTCCTATTTGAGGGAGTTCGCTGGTTTGAATCCACCAACCTTGCTGAGAAGTCTCTGCAAGTGACTATTGCAGATGCCTCGATCACCAACACGGTGACCACTGCTGCTCCGTCGATCTTCTTCGGTCCTCAGGCAGTTGGCGTTGGCATTGGCGGTAATAACGCTCAGATCTTGTTGAACAACAATGATGATTTCTCACGATTTATCATCATGATCTGGTCGCTATTTGCTGGTTTTGAAGTGCTTAACCGCGACTTCATTACCATTGCATATTCCTTCGTTTATTGATAGGAGTAACTAAACAATGGCAAAGAAAATTTTCCCCGGTAACTGGGTTACCGATCTAAGTAGCTACCAGGGTCAGCCTGTTGTAGCCGTCCCTGGCCGTGTGTATTACCACAAGGTTGGTTATGCGCTTGTTGGTTCAACTGGTGCAGCGTCATTCGACGTTGTCATTCCTAGTCCTGACATGCGTGCTGATGACAAGGTTCGCCCTGACATCACTGGACTGACTGTGCCTCAGGGTGCAACTGTTTATTCCCTTGGACTGCGTGTATCTGACACTCGTAAAGAAAAAGGCGTAGGCACTGCAACTTCCAGTCTCGTTGGCACTAACACCGAGACTCTGAAGCTTGCTTCAGTTGCAACAGCAACAGCAACTGGTCAAATCGCCGCTACCGCTCTCGGTACTGTGGCCGCATCATTGACCGTTGCAAGCACAACTATTGCTCCTGGCACTGGCCGGTTTAGTAGTGGTGCTGGCGCGACTCTTTCTGGCGATCTAACGCTGAAAGTGTTCCTCTGCACATCCGCAGGCAACGCAGCTAGCTCTAACACTCTGAGCTCTACTGCATCTGGTGGCACTCCAATCATCTGTGAAGTCTCGTACTATCTCGATGATGAAGTAGCAAGCGCCGACAACACGATGCTGCCTTATTTGACTGAGAGCTGATTCTCGAATCAATTCTCTAGTATGAGGGCGTCTGGGCCACCAGCCGCCCTCTTTTATTGCATGTATGGCGCTGTATCAAAACACCAAGACTGGCCAGTTGGTCGAGTTTATTTCACACCACGACAAAGAGTGGGCAATGGTGAAAAACTCCAGCGGGGCAGTTGCTTATGTAGCTCTTGCTGATTTAGTCGGCTACGAAGCTGGGAAAGGGAGAACTGGAGTCTCGATCGAACCTCAAAGTGCAGAGGTAGAAGTAGACGAGGACAAGCTTCCTGAAACAATCATTCCTTCAGATACGAGATTGAACCTCAATGTCGGTACTGCTGAAGGCATTGCCAAGCATGTCAAAGGCATTGGCTATGCAACGGCTAAGAAGATCGTTGAGCTGAGGTTGTCTCTCCCTGGCGAACGTTTTAAGAATCTCGAGCAGCTTAAAAAGATCGGTCGTGTTGACTGGGACGAGGTGATTGGAGCCGACTTAATTTACATCGACTAATTCGCATAGAATTACTGAAAGGTCGCTGAAAATCATTGGAGCTCAACGACTACGACAAAAGCCGTTGTCGCTTCCATTTGGGATACAACGTCGGAGCTAATCTCCCGGCGGGTGATATTGCCCGCCTGGAAGAGGCGATGGCCAGAGTGCCGGATAGTTATTTCTATTCGCGCATCCTGGAACATATGGACCGCTGCGATAAATCTTTTAAGGTTTCGCAAGTCTTTCGCGTTGAAGATCAGCCACAACCCAGTCGTGTTGAACGCATTACGGGTGACACGGATCGAGCGATCTTCCAGTCCGAGCCGTTAAAAGCGGACAAGGACTACTGGGAGATCTACACCCGTGAGTGTGATCGTCTCGCCGAAGTTTTATACGTGGCGAATTATCGCCGCGATGAAGTTAGGCGCTACGCCTACGACAGAGCAGGTTCGGAATTCATCATGTCCGTACCAGGCCCCGCAGATACTGCCGTGGGCACCCGAGTGATGCAAGCCCAAGGCGCAATGAACTGGAGGTAACTCATGGCTAAGTATGGCTACCAAGATCACGCAATCATTGATGACATCATCAATGCTTTTCGTCAAAGATCTAACAATTTAGATACCAATAAACGAACGCTGCGGGATATGACTATTCGTAGCACTAACCGTCGAGGGAGGGAGACCTCAAGTGAGGCGCCACTCCCGTATGGCGGCCTTCCACCGAGTGCTGCCAACACTCCTGGCTTCGTAGTCGGTCAACCTGTTGACCCAAGCACTTGGGCCTCTGGGGAAAGTCAACCACCAAGGGAAACCCTTGCTGACGACGCCAACTCCAGGAATTCTGCTCTGACTTCAATGCAGCAGCAGTACGCCCCAGGTGCTGACATCTGGAGTACTGACGAAGGCAAGGCAATCCTCGAAGCTGCCAAGACCAACACCTATGGCGGCGAAGCTTCTGGTTTGGCTGAATTCAATACTCAGCAGCGTCAAGCTGGTATTGGCGCCAACGACGAGATCATCGAGGCCCTTGGGTATGAAGGCAACATGGCTGAGTGGGCTAAGGCCAATCCAGCTTTGGCGATGCGTGAATACAACAAGAAATTTGGCAACTCATACGAAGGAGAGGGTTCGGGTGATGCCAATAGCGTTCTTGCTAACGGCATGACCGCAGGCGAAGACGCTCGGCAAGCAGCAATGAATGCCGCAGCAATCATGGAGGGCACAGGTCGTCCCCGCGAGAGCAATACTCAGGCGATGGCTCCTGCTCAACCCACTGCGACTCAGGCGCAAAATAATAACGATCTCAATCTTGCCGGGGTTGGACAGTATGTCGAAGGACTTGAGGGCAAGAAGTTGTTTAACTATGCAAAGAGCCTCATGGGAGCTAATTGAAAATGGCTAATTCGAAGCGCAACTATTCAAGTACCGACTTCTTCAAGAATCGTGAGGGGCCTAAGCGTCAAGCGCGGATGAATGAGTGGTACATGGACAAGAAGGGCCATAAGGAGGCTCAGGACTTTTTCTCAGCGACTAAAGATGGTGTCCCTAACAATCCCACCAATTATCAGACGTTTACTCCAATCGCATCCAAGTTTGCTCCTAATAGCGAGTCCGATGCCGATGTTGTCTTTCGCCGCAATCCTTACGGTGATGCTGAGCAGATAGAGCAAAGTCAGGGTCCTACTTACCAGCGTCCTACCCAGTGGGGTTCCTACAACAGGGGTTCTGACATAGCTAAAGATGTTGATAAGCCAAACTTTTTACAGACTCCAGGTCCAGGCTCAGAGATGAGTTCTCCACGGAGAATGGATCCACCTCGTGGAATGAATACAGGGGTTTCAGCATTTGGTGCCGGCGCAAGGCGAAATGAAGCTAGAGGAGGCAAAAAGAGAAACGCTTAGTCAAATATTGATCAAACTGATTAAGTAACATAGTTAAAGAAGAGGAGATGCCTTGGCAACTAGTAGTTCTAATAAGATGCCGCTGCTGGTTGACAGGCCGCTGCATTCATTCGCGACACTTGGCGGGGCAGCAGCACTAACGACCGCGACAGATTTCAATACTCCAAATGGAGGTGGCTGCGTCTTACTTGTTGACTGCTTAAGTAACGATGGCGCAGTCGTCGACAGCCTGTCAATCGTGGCCAATGAAGCCAGCACGACAGCAGCACAAGTCCTGGTCTTCCTAAGTATTGCTGGTTCGGCAGCATCTATTACATCAGCGAATACAGTTGTTGTTGCAAGCAATACGATTAGCTCTAGCGCGGCAGGCGAGCGCACTAATATTTCACTCCCACCATTAAGCGTTCCAGTCCCAAATTTGGCCGGACCCGCCGCAAGTACGACAACCTTTGCGTCGGAGACCGACAAGAAGAATACCGGCCTATATGTTCCATCCGGCGCAGTTCTTTATGTAGGGGTCAGCGCTGCGTTAGCCGCACCTAGTTCCTCGACAAGAATCCATGTCTTTGCGCAGGGAGGATTCTTTTAAACATGTCTAATTGGTTTACTCAGTACAAAGGTGAACACGGTGGCTCAGGGATGGCCTCCTGGGATCGAGCCATCAACGATGGATATTCTCCACAGCAAATTGCAGCTGCTGTAGGTGGCTCAGGACTCAGTGTTGGCTGGAGACTTAGAGACGCCGCCAATGCAGTCAATGCAGGAGTCGCAGCTCAACAGCAAGCTAAACAGCAAGCTGCGAATTTAGCCAGTCAGTACGAAAGTCAAATATCTGGCTATAAAAGTCAACTTTCAGATTATCAATCACAAGTCAGCAATCTCACCAATCAGTATCAGGGGGCATTGGATCAAGGTGCTGAATATAAAAAACAGTCTGACGATTGGCAAGATCAATTCAGGGCAAAGTCAGCTGATTACGACAGGGCAAACGACGAAGCAGAGCGTTATCGCAATGAAGCAGTTGGCAGGCAGCTTCAGTCGTTGCGAAGTGGCGCCAGCACTACAGGCTCAAACGCAACGACAGGTGCAGGAGCCGGAGGCCTTGCTGCTGGTGGCCCGAGGTTCCAAGGAGGAGAAGGAAGCTCAATGGCAGAACAAGTCAAGAAAGAAGGTGGTTTGACCGACAGCGTATTAAACAGAAAAGGGCCTGTTGTCGAGCAAATGGTTACCAGTACGCAAAGACAGCGAGGGCCTGTCCAGGCTCCTAGTCAAGGTCTTTCCTCAGGCTCTACCAGTGGCTACTACAGGTCTCGATTTGGCTAGGTATGGGTAAAGGCCTAGGGTCCAATATGGGCCGGAATTTCGACCTAAAACCGCTTAAGACAAGCGCCAAGCAAAGAGCAAAGGGTTTATACCCCAATGCAGAAACAGGGCTTGGTCAATATGGATCGGTTCAATTCCCGACAATTGTTGAACAGTACAACCGAGAGTCTGATTACAAGCGTTGGAAGCTTGGTCAGGCGTATTACTTTGGTGAAGGAAGGACTTGGGGAGATCTCCAGCTAAATATCCTCGCAAGATTTCATAACGGTACTGCTTCATTTTCGGATGAGATTAATTCCCAAGGAAGTAAAGAAGTCGTTACTCTTTTCCCAAGTGATGTAAGCCCAGAAAATACTTGGTATGTAGCTACCAGAGTAAGGGGGAGTTTCATGTTCCCCAGTACTATTCAGCCCTCGGATATAACGATCAACAATACGGATCCTGATCCCACAAAGCATACGCTTACTTACAACGTCTCGACTCAATACAACGCTGATCAACTAGCAATTTTTTATTCGGTGATCGGGGATGTCTTTGAAGACTCTGCGAGTGGCCCCAACTTTCCTGACGATCTTGTGCGCAAAGATGTAGGGAGTCTTGGCTTTACCTTAATTGGGGTCAGTCTGGGAAGCATGACACTGACATTTGATCTGTCTAGGCCATATAGACGTGTAGAAAGAAATAAGACTATGTATTGGTCTAAAGAAAAATATGATCCCGAGGATCCTCCTAATTGGAGGACAGATGGTAGTCGTCACTTATGTTCAGCGTTCTCATTCTTCTGCTGCTGTCCTGATCACTTAGGTGGTGCTTTGGCGAATTTGGATTCTCCTGAGCCAAAGGCAACATTGGAAACATTTCCATTGCCCAATGCCAATAGAAGCGTTTTCTCAGCGTGGGAGAAAGAAGGCGTTGGTTACTACAGGCAGTGGAGATCTCTTGGAGAAAGGCGTGATGATAGGCGTGAGTGTAAGCATATCCATGCCCAGAGGTGGGCTTGTGGCTGCCCCTGGGTAGAACCGGACGATTACCCGACAGAAACTGAAAGAGACTTTCTCGAATTCTTTTCTCAATCAGAGAGTTCTATGAAGCCTGATGAATTTATCTCGTACTTCAGAAACCGACAGCTCAGCTGGGATAGGTTTATGCTTACTCTTGCGGAATCGTCTGGACTTGTAATTTTCCCAGGCGGTGATGTTCGCAATAACGTAAGGCCTAATGTTGCTCCTATGTTATGGAACGATAAAGAAGAACCACTTACCAGCTGGTGCAGGAATAATGATTGGTGGATGGAGCGAGGAACCCAAAGCTTAAAATCGTTTAATCAATCGCTGAATACATTTGTCGAGACCGTTACAAAGAGTGGCGTTGAATATCCTGTAATTCAGTTCCTCGAAGAGGGTGACCCTGGTAATCCTGTAATTGTCCCGTGATCTTCATAGAATAGTGAAGGAGGAATAATTTAAGCCGTGACAACAGAGCCTCTTAATCCTTCAGTTACTCCGTTATTCCAGGGGCGATTTGCTGAAAATACGTCTGGCATTATTGCAGCGATCACAACTTGCATTCAAGCCGCTGGAGGCACAGTGAAGTCTTACCCCGCTAATACGGCTGGAATTATCCAGGCGTTAATCGATTTGCAGCTTGCAATTAGCGGAGGCGGTTCTGGCTCGCAGTCTGTTGCAGCACTTGCACCGGCAAGCGCTGGCGAGCCATTGGCGCTAGGCGATGTTGTTTACGTGAAGGCCTCAGACGGTCGTGTCTACAAGGCACTAAGTAACAACACGAGAGAGAAAGCCAATGTCCTTGGCTTGGTCAAGTCAGCAGTAAGTAGTACAGGTGATGCAGTCACTGTGGTCGTAAGAGGCCCTATAGCGGGAATGTCCGGCTTATCCACTGGCGTGGATTACTACCTGGATGACAACGGCGGCATCACACAGACTGCGCCAACTGGTCAGCTTTATTCGGTTCATATCGGGCAAGCAATCAGCGCCACGCAGCTTGATGTGCAACCTCATCAACCTATCTTTACCACATAATGACCGAACGGTTTCCTCTTGTTCTTGTAAACGGCTATCCGCAGGAAATAGCTAGAACTGATCGAGTTGCCAATAGCGGCAATATCGCCAGGGGTCCTAACCAGCCTGGCGGTGCCGGCGCAGCTGTTGACGGTGATCTCTGGTACGACACCGGTAACGCCTTGCTGAAGATCTGGGACGGATCGGCCTGGGCGACCGCTTCAGGTTCCGCTGGTGGCAGCACTGTTGTTATTTCAGGCACAGCTCCCTCGCTGCCCTCGAATGGTGATCTGTGGTACGACAGCACAAATGGCCATTTAAAGGTTTATCTAGCGTCTTCAATCCAATGGGTTCCTGTCCAGAACAACGTCTTTACTCAGAACAGCGCTCCTACTAGCGGTGTCTTTGAAGGTGACATCTGGTACGCCCCATCTACGGGGGTGTTTTACATCTACATTGCGGGCAGTACGAACCAGTGGGTCGCGATTTATATCCCGTCTCCAATCGCTGAAACCTCACAGGTGATTGCTACTGATTACACTATAAGTAGCGGGAAAAATGGTCATTCCGTAGGTCCTGTTGAAATCTCCAACAACATCACCGTGACCATCCCAAACAATGCAGTATGGCTAGTTAGCTGACATGGCTTACGGAAAGATAAAAGCAGACGCCCTGATTTACGACGACAGCGGAGATCAAGAAGTCTCGCTAAGTAGTATTGCGGCCAAGGCCGCTCTCGCCAGCCCGACATTCACCGGAACCCCTGCAGCGCCAACTGCGGCGCAAGGAACGAATACCACTCAGATTGCGACCACGCAATTCGTAAATACTGAGATTACCTCTAAGGCGCCCCTTGCTAGTCCTACTTTTACCGGTGTACCTGCAGCTCCTACAGCCACTAGCGGTACTAATACCACTCAATTAGCTACTACAGCGTTTGTAGCTGCTGGTGTTAGTGGTAAAGCTAATATTGCTGGACCTACGTTTACTGGCACTGTAACTATTCCAGCAGGTGCCAGTATTGCTGACATCGGTACAACAATCCAAGCCTTTGACGCTGACACTGCAAAGACAGATACAG
>ERZ802831.209-NODE-209-length-30930-cov-110.015_pt1 | contig 30930 bp, 39 predicted proteins | sample MGYA00345655_ERZ802831 | MGnify/ENA primary metagenome ERZ802831 (study PRJEB30503, sample SAMEA104212376) | marine metagenome | biome: Westerlies Biome; feature: [SRF] surface water layer (ENVO:00010504) within the epipelagic zone...; material: water...
ACAGTGGCTGGTCCTTGCTGAGCCTTTCCAGCACCGGTGCCGTGATTGAACGCAACGGCAAGCGCCAAATCCTCTTGATCGGAGGTGCCTTCTAGCTAGAGAAATCCAATCAAATACCTGCCAATATATAGTTTTCGACTAAAAAGAAAAGATACTAAAAGGAAGAGTGTCTCAAGATAGAGAGTCTTTGAAAGAGCACTTTTAGCTGCTCATTAGGCGTCCCATCAACTGGTTTGCAGAGTTGCATTCGCTCGAAGGAGAGATACAACGAATTCATTGTGCCTGCAGCCGGTGCCTCGACAGATCTTCGCGGTATTGCTGATCGCAATGATTGCAGGCACCCATGCCGATGCCAAGCCTTCACGACCAAGGGATACACCAATCCTGACGAGCGTCTCCGATCTTGCACTTCTGGGACCAAAAGTGAGACCGCTATCGCAACGCTTGTGGCCAATCAGGCGCGGAGGGAGAATCAGACTCGAATACCCACTTCCCTATCTTGCCCAGGAAGTGAGCCCTTACGGTTGGCGATTTTCAGACCATAGAGACAAGTGGCGCTTACATACAGGACATGATTTGATCGCACCCGCTGGAACAGGAGTCTTGGCTGCACTCTCAGGAAAAGCCTTGATGGTGCAACCCATTTCTGGATACGGACTGACCGTCGTACTCGATCATGGCAATGGCTGGCAAACGCTTTACGCTCATTTACTTCGTGCTCGAATCAGGCCCGGCCAACTCATCCAAACCGGTGACCTAATCGGGAATGTAGGGAAAAGCGGCCATGCCAGCACCGCTCATCTTCATTTCGAGCTCCGTCGCTTCAAGAATGGGCAGATGATGGCGATTGACCCTGCCCCGCTTCTTCAGCTGCGCAAGACATCGAGACGTTGAGAGAGAGAAATCAAGCGAAAGCCTGACTAGACGTGAGTCAATGTACCCAGAGAAAAACGTGCCCTTGATCTTTAATTAGACATTTATAAATTTAGATCGGTAAATCAAAGTGTAGAAACGTTGCCTTTCGCCCGACAAAGCTGGGGGATTCAGCCTTTCTGCCACGAACTTCATGAAGTTGAGTGAAATCAGTGCAGCAAAGGCGCCTGATGATTGATTCATGAAACACGTCTCAATATTGGAGCTCGAGATTCCATTTAGATTTTTTGGAGCGTTAGTCGTGGGTTCTGCCCTAATGATCATGGCTCGTTCTTTTAAAGAAGCTGCATTACTTGGCGGAACCTTTCTCTGCGGACTTGGAGCCCTTGAGCTAGCCCTTCGTTTCAGTGGTTACTGATCAAGGCCAGCCCCAGTTGCGAGCCAGGACAACAAGGCTGGTTAGGGTGCGCCAAATTTCACTGATGCAACAGGATTTGCTAAGCACAGCTTCCAACTTCCATCGCCAATCCGTCTCAGTGGGAGGTACCCACTGACATCACCTTCAGAGTTGGCATTGTCTTCTGGGCTATTGCCCTCTCCCAGCTGTTTATGGGAAGCACCTGCCGACACGGTTGTGGCCGGGGATGATCCAGGGGAATTACCGGGCCCCTGGAGACTGATGCTCCTAGGAGACGGCAGCCCAACCCGTCATCTCCGTCTGCTCACAGGACATCCAGTGGCCGTGCAATTAATTGCCATGGCAGAAGAACCAGGAGGACAGCCTTCCGTCCGCTGCCCACGCGAAGTGCAGGAGCTCACACCTCCTTTGCTACGCCGGCAAGTCTGGTTGAACTGTGACGGACAAACCTTGGCTTGGGCTGAAAGCTGGTGGAATCAGGATGAAGCCAACGAGCACCTACAAGACCGAAACCTGCCGATCTGGCTCAGCCTCACGCAGGGTCGCTCTGAGCTCTTTCGCGAAGTGGATGGTTTAGCGCTCGTGCAAGAACCCTGGCTTGAGGAACGGTTTGGCTGCTCAGGACCGTTTTGGAGTCGCCACTATCGATTTTTTCGTCAAGGACGAGAGCTCACGGTGATTCGTGAAGTGTTCAGCCCTGCCTTGGAGCAATGGCTAGGAGCCACTCCACGCCAACCTCTTCATCTTTCTAGATGAAGAAAGCCAGCGTTTTCGCGTAATACGTGCTTGTGATCTTGCGGTAGGTCATGCGATCGGGATCATGTCGCTAGTTGCGATGGTTTCATGACAACGTCCCAGTGGCTAAACCTGTCCGACCTCGGTCGCAGATTTGGGCTTTCTGCCAGACATTGCGGCCACGCTCTCGACCATCAAGGCTGGCGCGACGGCAACGGAGATCCAACGCCAGCTGCGATCGCAGCCGGTGCAGGCCAGCGCCACAACAGCCATCACCACAGACCCTCAAACCGCTGGAACGTGGACATTTGCGCCGCCGTGCTCTCCACCCACAGCCAGCGCCCCATCAATCGCAGTGAACAGGTTTCACAGTGGGTGACATTGCTCGAGGCCATGGAAGAAGGGTCGGCCTCGGTCTCCACGAGCACCGATCAAATGGCCGAAGATCTGCCCTTTGATCTGATCAAAGACGTGAACCATCAGCTGAGTCATCGAGGCTGTCGCTATCAGGTCCAACGTCTCCAGGAGAAACAGCCTTTAGTTAGCCCAACCTGAGACCTTCCGCCTGGCGTCGTGCCTTCTCGAGTTGCTCTTTCAGTAGGTCTTCATCGGTATGGCTGAGGTTGGTGTGAATCAACCGGGCATGAGGCGCATGGCGACGCAAGCGCTCGATCACGCGATCGGGCGTGGCATCCCTCACTAACAACGCCAAAGCAGCACTGCCCTTCGGCAGGGTTTCCGCGAGTTCTCTCAAAAAGTTGTCGTTGATTCCCACGTCATTGAGTGATCCCGAGGCAGCACCGGCACCGGCACCAACGGCGAGACCCAACAAAGGATTGGCAAACAACAATCCGATCAACAATCCCCAGAAGCTTCCGCCCATCGCTCCAGCCGCCGTCATGTTGATCGCCTGACGCAAGTGCACATGGCCGTCTTCTCCATGCTCAAGCACCACCGCATCCTCAAGCGCAATCAAATGCTCTTGCTGGATGGTGACCAACTCGCGACGGACCTCCTCCGCTTCTTGAGCCTTTGGAAAGCCCACAACCACCAAATTGCTCATACAACCAGAGTGTTTTTAAAAGAGTAGAGATCAATCGATCTAACGATCAGTCCCGTCTCCTACTGGAGCGAGGCAATGGTCGCCTGGAGGAGCCACGGGATAAAGGCTGGGTGGACGCCGCAGCTGATGGGGGCGACGAGGAGCGGGACCAGCGCTCTACACGGAAGCTTTCGTCATCAGGCCAGCTGTTGTCATCCTCGCCATAGGTGGACTGATGCTCAGGCACGGGGTCCATAACCTGCCGCCGTGAGATCGCATCGAGAGGCCGCTTGCGGCTTGATACCGCAGGCGATTCAGCTTGCAGGGACGGCTCAACAGGATCTCTCCAGTCTTCTTCTTCGTCCATCAGCCAATCGATCTTGTCGCCGACCCAGCGACCCATTCTTTCGAGATCCCTTGAAGGACGCATACCACCGGCAGAACGTCGACCAGGTCGCGTGCCAGCAACACCATCCACCAGCTGGCGACCGGTTTCAATCCACTGATCCAATCGCCGATCACCAGAGTCCTGACTGCGCTGCCCCTGACTGCGCTGCCGCGGTTGAAAACGTCCATCCATCCCTTGACCTTAACGACGCCGCTGCTGCAGCCAACGCTCCCTTTGCCAACCGATTAACGCGATCGACACCCCACCAGCTTCTAGGACCCAAAGAAACAAATCCATCTCAATCCTGAGCGGGGGCAGGTACATAACTGAGTAGACAACTCACATGCCAGTGACCGTCATGATGCCGATCACAGCACAACCTGCAAGCCGCTTGCCTGACCCGTCGCCGATACGGAGTCCGCTGCCCACAGATGGGGCAGATGGCAATCCAACGAGGGGAACTCTGCTGAACAGGAAAACGATGGCGGATGCTCACCTTGAATCGGGTTTGTGAGGCATTAATCACCTCCATCTGAGCCCGAAAGCAAGGGCCATGACTCTCGCTCTGACCCAACACCAGATCCACCCAGGCATGAATCATTTCATGGCAGAGGGTGCTCTCGGTGGCGCAGCGAGGCAAGGGATCCAGCAAGGGTTTTGAGAGCACAATCTCCCGTCCAAGCGGGGGAGCCACCGCCGGCCCGCGGCGATAAAAGCCTGCCGTCTTTCGCATCCGCCCATCACTCCAGCGCAAGGCAACCAGGGGTCCCGTGCCCCGCACCAGGCAGCCATCAAAGTGTTCTCGATTGAGCCTGTGAAACAACGGCAGCAGTGGCTCGAGGGGCATGGGGACTGCGAAAGAAGCCAAACAGGACGAAAGCCGGCCCAGTCTGCCTCGTTCCTGCATCCAGTCAGTCAGAATCTGCACTCATTCGGATACACCCGATGGAACTGGGCTTGGTTCGCGAGATCGGTAGCAAGGCTTTATTAGCCGGTGGTGGAGCGCTGCTCCTCTACTGGACATTCACGGCGGTGAAGCTCGTGCTGAGCGCCCGTGGGATCAATCCGCTAATCAAGCAGTTCTTCACGCAAGTGGCAGCGGGCAGGATCGATGCCGCTTACTTGCTCACCACCAAGAACTATCGCCAGCATGTGAACCGTCAACAGTTCATTCGCTACCTGGCGGGTTTGAAGCTGAATCGCTTCCGCAATCTCAAATCTGGTCGCCCGAGGCTGCAGGAAGGCAACATCATCCTGACCGTGAAATTGATCGCAGAAGACAAAGAGGAGATGCCTCTGGATTTCACGTTTATCAAGACGGATGATTCCTGGAAGATCGAGCGAATCGTCGCCGTGAACAGCTGAGCAGGAGCGTTGAGTAGCTCGCAGCCGCTGAGATCGTCCAGCAGCTCTCAATCGCGAGCGGAAGAATTGCGGCGCCTGCTCAATCGGGCTGCTCACGCTTATTACGTGCTCGACGCTCCGGACATGGAAGATGCGGTCTATGACCAGCTCTACAGGGAGCTCCAAGAGTTAGAGCACCAAGATTCAAGATTGGTGAGTGCAGACAGTCCCACCCAGCGGGTGGGTGGGCGCCTAGCGGAAGGATTCAGCAGCGTGCGCCACAGGATTCCCCTGTTCAGCCTCGACAACGCCTTTAACCATGACGAGCTCCATGGCTGGTATGGCCGATTGCTCAAGGTGCTTGATCGTGCACCAGCAGAAGGAGTTCCACCTCCGGCCCTGGCCATGGTGGGAGAACTCAAAATCGATGGCAACGCCCTCGCCCTGAGCTACGAAAACGGCGTGCTCGTTCGGGCCGCAACGCGCGGGGACGGTGAACAAGGAGAAGAGATCACCGCCAACGTGCGCACGATCAGCTCCATTCCCCTGCGCTTGCACCTCGAACCGGCACCAGCCTGGGTGGAAGTGCGTGGGGAGGCCTTCATCCCCGATGCCACCTTCCATGCCATCAACAACGAACGCCTAAGCCGCGACGAAGCTCTGTTTGCCAATCCCCGCAATGCCTGTGCTGGAACGTTGCGCCAACTGGATCCAAGCGTTGTTGCCTCAAGACGGCTGGACTTTTTCGCCTACACGCTTCAGCTGCCGGACGATTGGCAAGGGCGCCGACCACTCACGCAATGGGATGCCCTGCAATGGCTAGGAGATGCGGGATTCAAGGTGAACCCAAATGCGGGCTTATTGCCGGATCTTCCCTCGGTCGAGAACTTCTTCGACAGCTGGGATACAGAGCGACGGCAACTCAATTACGCCACCGACGGTGTGGTGGTGAAGCTCAATGAATTACGGCTGCAGGATGCCGCAGGCTTCACCCAGAAAGCACCACGCTGGGCGATTGCGCTCAAGTACCCAGCGGAGGAAGCGCCAACCAAGATCCTGAGGATCAGCTGTCAGGTGGGACGCACGGGAGTGATCACCCCAGTGGCGGAATTCGAGCCTGTGCTGTTGGCCGGCACGAGCGTCAGCAGGGCCAGCCTTCATAACGCCGACAGACTGGTAGAGCTTGATCTCCACAACGGCGACACGATTGTGGTGCGCAAGGCCGGAGAGATCATCCCGGAGGTGGTGAGGGTCTTGCCAGAGCTACGACCTGCGCTCAGCCAACCCGTGGAGCTCCCCAAGATCTGTCCGGCCTGCGGATCCACCTTGGTACGCGAAACCAGCGAATCGGCCACGCGCTGCATCAACAGCAGCTGCCCGGCGATCCTGCGCGGCGCCCTGCGCCACTGGGTCAGCAAAGGGGCCATGGATGTGGATGGCCTTGGCAGCAAACTGATCGAACAATTAGTGGATCGAGGTCTCGTTCAGTCGATTGCAGACCTGTATCGCCTAGACCTAGCCCTGCTCGGCAGCCTGGAGCGCATGGGCTCGAAAAGCGCCGAGAATTTAATTCAAGCCTTGGAGGCATCCCGCTCTCAAGGATGGGCCAAACAGCTGTACGGCCTCGGCATCCATCACGTTGGAGACGTCAACGCCAAGGCGATTACCGCTGCTTTTGCCAATGCAGACGACCTGAATCAAGCGGCGTGTTGCGCACCGGACAGCATCACCGCAATTTTTGGAGTCGGCAAAGAAATTGCCCAAAGTTTGCAGCAGTGGTTTTCCAACCCTGCCAATCAGCGGCTCCTCGATGAGTTGCGCAGCCTCGGATTCAGCCTGGCACTCAATGAGGAAGAGCAAACGCGAGCCACGGCGGCGGCAGCCAACGATCATCTATCCGGTTCCACCTTTGTGCTGACCGGCACCTTGCCCACACTCAGCCGCTCTCAGGCCAAAGAACAAATCGAGGCTTTCGGCGGAAAAGTATCGGGATCCGTCAGTAAGAAAACCAGCTATCTCGTGGCAGGCGAGGAGGCAGGAAGCAAACTCACCAAAGCCCAGGAGCTGGGGATCAAAATTCTCGATGAAGATGCCCTTCAGAACCTTCTGAAACCATCGCCATAAGTACCTATCAAACCTACCTCAGCCCTTAAAGAACCTGGGATTTTTCAGTGCCAATCTGTTGGCCAGATCTCAAAATAATTATCTTCACCCTTTCTGCATGATTAATGCACTTTATCAGGTGCACAATCAAACTAATCTTCAAACACACCATCACTGAAGAAAAACATTAATGAACTCACCCAAAGCCTTCCGCTGGATCAAAACAGACTGTGGTCGAGCCAAATATATCGACCTCTCATCTCGCAATGGTGTCATTCCCAAGTTGAGACTGGGATGGTTTGTACTTATTGCCTGCATTCGAGATGCCAACCTTCCCAACCCGGATTAGCTACTAAAATAGGATTTGTCTATGGCATTCCCTCGCACGAGCAAGATCAGAACTTCACTTGATGTAAGCCATCGCCTAAATCATTGATCTGAGAGATCTTTGGAGATAGAGACAAGACCAAGTCACGTGCTTGAATTAACCTTAGAGGAAAGTTGTTTCATCATTTAAGGCGTTCTTTGCTGCACGCCCGACTAACCAAACCACTCCAACCGTGGCTAAGACGCCCACCACGCGCAGGATCCATGCTTGGGCAGAAGCTTCTCCAGCGAGCACCTCACCAAAACGAGCTGCATCACCTGCCAGCGCGCCCAACGCACAAAACAAAATAGTGCCTGGGACGATGCCAATCAGACCGATGCTGTAATCACGCAAGCTCACCTCACTGAGGCCATAAACCAAGTTCAGCAAAGAGAAGGGGAACGCTGGAGATAGACGCGTCAAAAGCACAAGCTTGAGCCCCTCTCGGCTGACAGCCCTCTCCACAGCCTGAAGCTTTGGATAATGCGTCAAACGCTGGCTCGTCCAATCGCGCAACCAATATCGGCCGAGCAGAAACGCTGCCTCTGCGCCGAGACAGGCCCCCACAAACACAATCAGGCTTCCCCACCAGGTTCCGTAAAGAGCTCCAGCCAACATCGAAGCCCATACCCCTGGAAGCAGAAGTGTCACCCAAGCCGCATACAGCGGAATGAACACCAATCCACCCAGAGGAGAGCGCAGCCACAGCGTGAATGGCTCAAACCAGGACATCCCCTCAATCATGTGTTCAAGCCCATCCGAAGCCACACTTCCATGCTGACCGTTTGGAGTAGAAACGGAGCCTTCAACAAAGCCTGCACTCAACTGGAGGCGGAGGTGTAATGCCGCAAGGCATAGAACCAGAAGCGACGGGAAGCGACGAAAAAACCAACAGCGAGGCCTAACCCCAGCCAAAGCATGGGAGTGCTGGCTCGTCCCAGCACAACTTCAGCCGGAACAGTCGTAAGAAAGGCCACCGGAATCACCAAGGTAAACAGCAAACGCAAGGGGGCTGGGTAGGCCGCTACGGGATAGCGACCAGAGGCCAACACAGCCCTCAAAACCTCCGTTGCATTCCAGGTTTTCACAAACCAAATGCTGGTCGCTGCAATCAAAAACCAGAGCGAATACAGGATCAAACCACCAGCCAAGAGCATCAACAACACCACCGCAATGCCTCCTAGCGACAAAGAAGCGCCCGCCTGCTGCCCGCCCCAAATCACCAATAACAAGCCAAGAACGATCTCCGGCAACCCTGCTGGCGAGATCGTTCGCAAGGACAGCCAAAACTGACTGTCAATCGGCTTCAACAGCACGAAATCAAGCGTGCCTTCACGCACATGGGTCACGATCGAAGACAGGTTGGGACGCAACCAGGTGCTGGCCACACCATCGAGAACCGTATAAAAACCCTGAACGATCAAGGCTTCATGCCAGCTCCAGCCACCCAACTCCCGTCCTGGTCCAAAAAAGAGAGACAGCATGAACAGGCTGCCAAGCAAACTCAAACCAACAGCTACCAGCTCAATCACAACGTTGAGTTGATACTCCAGCTGCGAGGCCACTGCTGTTCCCCAGAATCGCCGCAGACTTTTGAAATAACGCCCCATTCAGGCCCCCATCGCGCTGTAACGCCGAACCCCAGCGCGCCAAAGCAGAAGAACAAGCGGCAAAAGCAGCACGATCCAGGCCAACTGGATTGCAAATCCAGCCAACAAGTCCACAGGCTGTTCGGCTAAGACACGCGCCGGGAAGTCAATCAAATAAGGGAAAGGAGTCCACTGCGCCAACGTGCGCACAAAGGGTGGGAACGCTGTAAGCGGAGCAAGCAGCCCAGACAAAAACAGGAATGGAATGAACAACAGCCTCTCCAGAGCACTGGCCTTCTCACTCCAAAAGCAAAGGGAGGCAATCAGGCTTTGCAACAGAAAAGCAATCGAGAAGGCCATCCATGTGGCCAACCAAGCCAGCAGAAAGTGACCAAGCGATGGCAACCAGAAGGCATTGGGCTGAATCAAGAAAAAAATCGCGGTGATCACCGCAGCAAACGGCAAACGGGTGAGCTGCTCGCCAAGATGACTTGCGACATAACGCCAGAGCGGGTGGAGTGGCTGAAGAAGATAAGGAGACAATCTGCCAGTGAGAGCATCCTCTTCAAAGGCATAAATCATCCAAACAACAGAAAACTGACGTACTAAAAAGGCGCTCAAAAAATAACGATCAAGGCCCACACCATCCATCCCCAACGCATCGCGTGCGTCACTGCCATTCCAAAGGCTGAGCATGATGAAAGGGAGCACACCGGAAAGAGCCCAAAGGGCGATTTCGGCGCGATATTCCAGCATATGGGCGTATTCCGTGCCCAACAAAACACGAACGATTTTGCGATTGAGTCCAAAAATCCGCATTACACCTTTCCCTGCCGAAACAGATCACCGATCAGCTGATCAATCGGGGGATCACTCACTTCCAGATCCCGCACCTCAAAGCGGTCCAGCAGTTGTGCCACCACAGCCGTGAGTTCATCGGGCTGGACTCGCAAGTTCACCTCGCAGTCGCAGCAACTGTCGAGGCGGCCAAGACCAGCAAACGCCTCAGCCCCAACTGGTGCAGCAAGTTCCAGACGAACATGGCGCTCAGGCGCGAGCCGACTCACCAAGCGATCGAGCGGGCCGTCATGGAACAAATGCCCCTGATGCATCAACAACACGCGTGGACATAAGGCCGTGATATCAGCCATGTAATGGCTCGTTAGCAGCACGGTGGCACCGGTCCTTTGGTTGTAATCAGCCAAAAACTGCCGCACCCGGGCCTGCGCATTCACATCCAATCCAAGAGTGGGCTCATCAAGGAACAACACATCAGGCTGGTGAAGCAGAGCAGCGAGTAACTCAGCTTTCATACGCTGGCCCAACGACAGCTTGCGAACAGGACGCGTGAGCTCCTCTCCCAACTCCAATAAATCCGACAGCTCTGAAATACGGCGATTGGCATCCCGATCACTAATGCCATAAACAGCAGCATTCACCCTCAAGGAATCCATCGGCGGCAGGTCCCATAGCAACTGCTGTTTCTGCCCCATCACCAGAGTGATCCGACGCAAAAAGTCGGGATGACGCTTTTGCGGTTGATGACCTGCAACGACCACCTGACCCTCACTGGGATAGATCAACCCACACAACATTTTCAAGGTGGTGGTTTTGCCAGCCCCATTGGCACCAAGAAATCCCACCATCTCTCCGGGAGCAATGGTGAAACAAATGTCGCTCACTGCGCACACATCACGATGGCGCCGGCGGATGAAGTGTTGCAAGGTTCCAGCCAAACCCGGTTGCTTGTCAGCAACCCGGTAAATCTTGCTAAGGCCTTCAACCTCGATCACAACAGTCACGATTCATCGCAAATCCGCCAACCGTCTGCGCGCCAGCTCAGCCTGAACCTCCGCTTCAGCAAGCTTGGCCTTGCATTCAGCCACCACCTCTGGCGGAGCCTTATCCGCAAAGTTGGGATTGCTGAGGCGTCCCGCCAATCCCTTGATCTCCTTCTCCGCTTTGGCGATGTCTTTTTCAAGACGGCCCTGAAGTGCTTCAAGGTCAACCAAACCTTCGATGGGCAGCAACACCTGCAACTCACCGCTGACGCCAGCGAGTGCTTTGGCAACAGGTGCAGCCTCGGCCTGCGCCTGCGTCATCAACTCCACCGATTCAGCTCGAGTAAGCGCGGTGATATCAGCCGTACCTTGCACCAACACGGCCATCAGCTCTGGGCGGCTCGTCACGAAACGCACGGGCACCGATTGGGATGGCTTCAAACCCGCAACAGCTCGCAAATTACGGACCACTCGGATCGCAGCGATCAGCTCGGAAAAAGACGCTTCCAAGCCATCATCCAAAGCAACCTCGTCCACAGCCGGCCAAGGCTGAAGCGCTAACAACGTGATGTCGGGCTCAGCCGTCACGCTGTGCCATAGCTCTTCAGTGAGATGGGGCATCAACGGATGCAACATCACATGCATTTGGCTGATCACCTTGGCCAGCACCTGTTTGGCCGTGTGCTGATCCGCCAAAGCTGCAGCGCTGGGCTCCTCACCTGGATTTAGACGACGCTTGCTCAGTTCCAAGTACCAGTCACAAACGTCGTTCCAAGCGAATTCATACAAACCTTTTGCAGCTTCACCAAGGGCATAACTGCTGTAGCGGGCAGCCGTTTCCTGATTCACGCGCGCTAAGCGCGACAAAATCCAGCGGTCGGCAAGCTGCAACGCGGAAGGATCAGGCTCACCGAGTTGTGCTGGTGTGCCCCCACCCAGATTCATCAGGGCAAACCGGGTGGCGTTCCAGAGCTTGTTCGCAAAGTTACGAGAGGCCTCCACCGTGGCCGATGTGTCCTTCTTACGGTCGTAATCGAGGCGAATATCTTGCCCAGCACCGGCCACCTCGCGCACTAGAGCGAACCGCAGGGCATCGGTGCCATAGCGCTCAATCAACAACAGGGGATCGATCCCATTCCCAGCGCTCTTGCTCATCTTGCGGTTCTGCTCGTCCCGCACCAACCCGTGGATATAGACGTCCTTAAAAGGCATCTCACCAGTGAAGGCACCGGCCATCATCGTCATCCGAGCCACCCAGAAAAAGATGATGTCGAAGCCCGTGATCAGGGTGCTGGTGGGGTACCAACGCTGAAAATCAGCCGCATTCTCATCGGGCCAACCCAGGGTTGAAAACGGCCACAGCCCACTGGAGAACCAGGTGTCGAGCACGTCTTCGTCCTGCTCAATGCGGGCCTCAGCTCCAAACTTTTCTTTGGCTTGGGCAAGGGCATCTGTCTCATTCCGAGCCACCACGTAAGGCGTGGAGTCCGTGTACTTCCCGCCGGTCTCACTAATCACAAACCAGGCGGGGATGCGATGGCCCCACCAGAGCTGACGGCTGATGCACCAGTCGCGAATATCTGTGAGCCAGTCGCGGTAGACCTTTTCCCAGCGCTCAGGACTAAAGCGGGGATCCTGTTTGGCCAATGCGTCTCGACAGCGTGCCGCAAGAGGCTCAGTGTTCACAAACCACTGGGTGGAAAGCAGGGGTTCCACCGGCACCTTGCCCCGATCGGAGTGGGGAACGCTATGCCGGTAGTCCTCCACCTTGCCCAACAAACCCTCTTCATCAAGGGCTGCCACTACAGCCTTACGCGCCTCAAAGCGATCCAAGCCTTCAAAGCGGCCAGCCTCGGCATTCATCGTGCCGTTCTTACGCATCACAGTGATCTGGGCCAAACCGTGACGCTGCCCAATCGCAAAGTCATTGGGGTCATGGGCCGGTGTGACCTTGACGCAGCCAGTGCCGAACTCCTTCTCCACGTGATCGTCGGCAACGATCGGGATCTGACGGCCCGTAAAAGGAAGATCAAGGGTCTGTCCGACCAGATGGGCATAGCGCTCATCGCTGGGGTTCACCGCCACTGCCGAATCACCGAGCATGGTTTCTGGCCGGGTGGTGGCCACCTCGAGATGGCCCTCACCACTGCTGAGCGGATAGCGGAAATGCCAGAGATGACCATCCACCTCCTTCATCTCCACCTCCAGGTCACTCACCGCGGAGCCCGAAGCAGGACACCAATTCACCAGATATTCACCGCGATAGATCAGGCCCTGCTCATGGAGACGAACGAAGGCCTCTTTCACCGCCTCGCTAAGACCTGCATCCAACGTGAAGCGTTGTCGCTTCCAGTCGACGGAATACCCCAACCGGCGCAACTGATCAACGATGCGACCTCCACTTTCTGCTTTCCACTGCCAGGCCCGCTCCAAAAAAGCCTCACGACCAAGGTCATGGCGCGTCTTGCCCTCCTCCTTCAGCTGCTTCTCAAGAATCGTCTGCACTGCGATCGAGGCGTGATCCGTGCCAGGCAGACAAAGCACATTTTTGCCCGCCAACCGTTGGTAGCGCACGATCGTATCGATCAGAGCTGTATTGAAGGCATGCCCCATGTGCAGGCTGCCGGTGACATTGGGCGGCGGGATCACCACAGCAAACGGTTCGCCCTCAGCCGCAGGGTCCGGATGAAATGCCCCCTCGTCCTCCCAGGCCTTTTGCCATCTGGCTTCCGTACCAACCGGGTCATAGGTCTTGGCCAGATCAGACACGGGAGGAGCGCGAACACTGCCTTCATGGTCTCAAAAGGCGGCCTCAGGTCGCCTTAAAACGCTGATCGCAAGGCAGCAATGCAAACGATCCATGGATCAGACCTCCAACGATCTGAGCGCTGCCATCCAGCAGAACGGATGGCCACTGAACAGCATCAGAAAGGAGGTTCACACACAACAGGGATTGTTCAGAACTGAGCAAGCCGCTTGAGGTAATCCTGCTGAGCGCCCGCATTGATCCAACCTGTGGCAATCGTCTTACTCAAATCTGGATTCACCCTGCCGCGGTGAATATGGGATGGGCCCGCTGGGAATATCACTAATTTGCCGCGTTCGGCCGGTTCGTGATGGTTCTGCCAATGGAATTCCGTGCCTGCTTCTTCCACCGTGTCGCAATAAAGAATCCAAGCCAACACGCGATGCACGGGCTCAGTTGCTTCATCGCTGATGGTCCAATCGCAATGCCACTGCTTAAAGCCTTCGCCAGGGGCATACCGCTGCAAGTTGAAGATCGGCATCACAAACAACTCTTGATCAGGACAGACCGAACGGAACAGAGGTCTTTCATGCAGATAGCGCTCTAATCCAGCAGCAACGCCGCGCAAAATCACGTCAGACAATCCGAAGGCATCCGGATCACTGCGATCAATCGCAACCAAGCTGATATCCGTCGACACCTTGGCCGGTTCCTCAGCAGCTCCAGGCCCGAAGGCCACCCCAGTCCGCTGCAAATCAGTGCGACGATCAAAAAAGGCCATGGCACCATCAGCCACCGCTTCAAAACCGGCGTTGCGATACCGAGCGATCAGGTCTGTAGACATCAGGATTTAGGACGTTTCCAAGGGATCGCAACAACGCCATCGAGGGCTTGCCATTCCCTTTGATCAGCAGTCACATGCTCGAGCAAATCAACCCGCTGTAGGGCACGGGTCAGACGTTCCGGTGCGAGCACCAAGGGATCTTGTGGAGCCTGAGAGAGCAACAGCACTTGAGGATCAGCTGGATCTGCCAAGACATGAAGCTCAAGATCGCCCAACTCTCGTTCAAAGAATGTGCGGCGCATCCGCGTCGTGATCGTCTCCCCAAGAGATGTCGCGAAGTGCTCAAGGCTTTCGGTATCTCCTGAAAGGCCGCAATTCAAGGCAAGCCAAATCATCAATTTCGCCCAGCCATCAACCGTCCAAAGCGGCTGAAAACTGAGCCGGTGCTGTCGAATCAGCTCCAAAAGCGCAAAGTCCACAAGGGTTCCTTGCAGCTGATCAGGATCCGGAAGGCTCATATCAAACATCTTCTTCAAGACATCTTCCCTACCGGAGGTCAAAATGGTGGTGCTGACGATCGACTCTGGCCATGACCCTGGATCTCAACGATCCCGAACTCGAGTTCTCGGATCTGGTGTACGCCTATCAGAGCTGGGTAATGGCCGTCATTAATGACGAAAAGCTCGAGGGCGATGACCTGCTCCTGACAGACGAGATCGCAGAAGATGCCCTCAACGCCATGAGATTCCTGCCAGGCGAGGTGACGAGTGCGATCGAAACGTCTCTGGCCCGTGTCTACGACGTCGACGCCGACGAACTAGCGGAACTGCTCTTCCCCGAAGACTGATTCCAACAGCGAGACTGTATCTTCTCTGACGTCTGCTGAATGGGCTGGACCCTGAAGGACATCCCGGACCAAACTGGGCGTGTGGCCCTCGTCACTGGGGCCAACAGCGGCCTGGGTTTGGAAACCAGTCGTGCGCTTTTAGAAAAAGGCGCAACCGTGCTCATGGCTTGCCGCAGCCAACGCAAAAGCGAAGCGGCACGCCGTGACTTGCTGGATGACGGCACAACGGGCGTTGACCTGCTGGATCTTGATTTATCCGATCTCAAGAGTGTTGAACGCTGCTCCAACGTTGTCCAAGAGCGTTATGGCCGCCTGGACCTGTTGTTGAACAACGCTGGCCTGATGGCACCTCCACGACGGCTGAGCGTCCAAGGCTTCGAAATGCAATTTGCCGTGAACCATCTCGGGCATATGGCACTGACCCAACAGCTTCTTCCGCTGATGGAAGGCCGCCAAGATGCACGGGTGGTCACTGTGACATCTGGAGCGCAATATTTCGGCAAAATGGAGTGGTCAGATCTGCAGGGCGAGCAACGCTATGACCGATGGAGTGCCTACTGCCAGAGCAAATTGGCCAATGTGATGTTTGCGCTCGAGCTCAATCAGCGGCTTCAGCAACAAAACAGCACCGTGATCTCTCTTGCCGCCCATCCAGGCCTGGCCCGCACGAACCTTCAACCGGTCTCCGTCGCCGCAACCGGAGCCTGGCAAGAGTCTTTGGCCTACCGAATCATCGATCCCTTATTTCAAAGCGCAGAGATGGGTGCACTCCCCCAACTGCATGCAGCAACAGCAAGCAGCGTTAAAGGTGGAGAACACTTCGGTCCAGGTGGATTTGCATCCATGCGTGGAATGCCAACACTTCAGCCTGTGGCCCGAACAGCCAGAGACGCCGAACAACGCGAGCGTCTTTGGACGACCAGCGAAGACATGATCGAATCCAAGACGAGCAAGGTCTAAATCACCATGACGACCCAGCCGACAGCGAGCCGACAGCGACAGCAACGCCTTCTCGACACCTTGCGTAGCTGCGGTGACGAAATGAGTGGGCAACAGCTGCATCGGCTCTTAGAGAACGGATCCAGCGCCATGGGACTCGCCACGGTGTACAGAAACCTCAGACAACTTCAGCAGCAGGGTCTTGTGCGCTGCCGACATTTACCCACCGGGGAGGCCCTTTATGCCCCGATTGAGCAGGACCGCCATCACCTCACGTGTGTCGACTGTGGAAGCACAAAAGCATTAGATCACTGCCCGATTCACGGACTCTCAATCTCCAGCGAAGAGCAGTCTGGATTCAAGATGTTGTTCCACACCTTGGAATTCTTCGGCATTTGCTCTGAGTGCCAACACAATCGCCCTTAGAGAGCCTGGGAATACTGATTAGCTCCCACTGCACAGGTTGGCGGCACAGACTCATTTCTCGGCAAAACTACCCTTCACTTCCTTAGTGACTTCATCCACGCAATGGTCGATATTTCGAGCCTGATTAGCGATCGGAGCAATTTGGATCGCGAAGTAAATCACGGAAAATATTGCCAGCACCGGATAGAGATGGGCATTGATCAGGTCGCGAGCTTTCGACATGATTACAGCAAAAAGGGATGGCTTAATTATTACCAAGCCTGCCCCCAAAAGGAGCAATCAAATGAAAATCGTTTCGTTACTTAGTGCACAGAAAGCTATTTGCGACGCACCAAGAGAATCGTGCGCCTGCATGGAAGAGCCAACCAAACGCATGGGCAAGCATTGCAGACTCGTAGAGATCGGAAGATAGGCAGCTGGCTCAAGACAAACCAACCCATGCAGAAGAATGTATCGACAGTTGATCACAAACGCGTGTTCGGCCGATGGGGGGATTTCACTGTCACGCACGGATCGATCAACTAGCGATTATTGATGGGTTCGAAATTAAATTCAAATGTCTGTTGAAATTCGCAACTGGGACGTTGTTGCTAAAGCCATGGAAGCATCAGGTGCGACATCAAGCCAGATGTATCAACGCGCCAAAGCATTAGCTGAAGGCAAACTCGATCCAATGCCAACAAGTTTTCCCGAAGCTCCATACAGCATTTCAGCTGTTTCGGGTTGATCACAACACATCACTCATTCAGCCCTCCAGCGTGTCCCTCTGGCTTCGCCGGAGGCTAGAGACGCTCCATTCTGATTTAACAGCAGCTCAGCGGAAATTTTATGTCCACTCATCAGACCTTCAAACGCTACGCAATCCGATACCGAGACTCATCGGGTTGCACCCACGAAGACAATGTTTACGCTTCAGACGCAATGGAAGCACAGAATCTAGCGATGGAATTCAATGAAGAACTCCTGCGAAGACCACATAGCATCACAGCTATTTTGCAAACGCACACTTAGAGAATCTGCGTTAATGGATCAAGGGATTGGATCATTCTTTAACTGCTAGCCCCTCACATCGATTAACAGGAATAGGCAGTCAGAGAAGTGCTGAAACCGAACCTTCTGATACGGCTGCCCCCCCTTTCGGTTTCAGGAAAGCAGATCTAAACCAAACAGGTCCCAATCGGAGACATCCATGACCGCAACAACACTCCACGCACCAAAGGACCTCATCACCAGAGATGTCGAAGGTCAAGGCAACGTTGACGGCCAAGAGCAACCCATGGCTTCGTTGCTGCCATAGCCACAAAATTGATCACTGGAGAAAACTTGCTGCGCGCCATCGAGCTTTGACAAAGCCTGGCCAGATCAATCCATTGGATGAACAACATGAAACTTTTCTCGGCAATTGCTGCTATTACCCTGATGACAACTCCAGCCCAAGCAAGCATGGGGATGAGGGCCCCAAATCTCCTGATGGAAAAACTCTATTACGCCGAAGGACGTCAACACCCTGACCATCCACTGCATGGGTCTTTTTCCGGACTCTGTTGCGGAACGGATAGCTAAGACTATTAACAACACTACAGCCACGAATAAACGATATTGGGCGACCAGAACTTCAAAAGCAAATTGATGAATCAGCATCATCACTGGTTCATCAACGTCCATGATTGATACCATCACCAAGAGGGCTCACAACAAAAAGGCCATCATAAAGCTTACTAATTAATGCATCTTGACAAGAATCATAGAGCAATCGTTCCGATCGATTCACTATTTAGCATCTATCGATAAGGCTATAGTCAATTGAACCAGCTGTTACCTTCGCGGCACACGTTGAACATGCACCTGTACGGCAAGAACATGGTTGCGAATCATTAGCTACACAACAATAGAAAAATCCACTAGCCAATATATGTTTACTTATCTCGTTAAATGCCTATATTAGGACAGCATTCAAAACAAGGCAAAATGTAAAAATATTGAGCACTTTGACCGCTGAAGCATTAAAAATACTTCATCGGCCTAGGCTTATCCAGCTTCAAGCTCAAATGACTGCTCCAGCAAACAACGAAAGAGCTGATCTTTACTTTCGGCCAAGAATTGTTGCTCGAGGGGGTCACCGCCAGGCCAATTGCGAAGCGCATCGCTAGTAGTTTTGTACGCCAATCGCAACGCCTCAAGGCTCAAGTGGACAGTGGCGACGATTTCATGGGAGTGATCTGATGACATGGGAAAACTCCTTATTTTTCGGAAATGACCCGCTCTGTAGCGGCTTTTTGCATGAAATAAAGATCTAAAAGCTGCCCCGCTACTTCTTTGAGCTCATCCATGTCACTGGCGTGTTGGATAGCCCCTTGAAGTCGAAGCTTCTCGAATTGAAAGTGGAGAGGCAAACTCATAGCGAAGTAGCGGCTCCAAACAAATGTAAAGAACTATCAATATTCAGTTGGTAGTCATTTCTACTCAAAACAAATCCGGTTCACAGCCTGCAGCGAGGGCAGCCCGGCTACCAGCTCAATCCCACAACAGAAAAGTCCATCGCTGACACTTTTGGGAGGCAAAAGCCAAGCATTGCTTGGCTTTTGAGGTGAAGTTGAGATGGGCGATCCAGGTTTCGAACCAGGGACATCCTGCTTGTAAGGCAGGCGCTCTACCGCTGAGCTAATCGCCCTTACACATGGATTCTGCCTGAAGGTGGCAGGCTACGTCCAACACTGTGCTTCAACAAGCATGGCTTCCGGCCGGGAGCACGATCGAGCCACCTGTGTCCTGGCTGTGATCTACGGGGTCATTTGGTGGCCATGGCTAGGGATCAGCGGTGCCGTCTGCAGTGGACTGGCCTTTTTGTTCGGCGGTCTCTTCCTTTCACCTGATCTCGATATCAATTCCAGGCCCTATCAACGTTGGGGTGGACTGCGCTGGCTGTGGTGGCCCTACCAACGCCTGATCCGTCACCGCTCGGTTTTGTCGCACAGCCCATTTCTAGGAACGGCCATTCGGATCACCTATCTCAGCTTTTTAGTGGCAGCCATTAGCTGGCTAGGCAGCCGTTGGGGCGCCCCCTCTCCAGAGCAATGGGAGAGCTGGCTGCAACAGACATGGAACGAATCATCAAACTCCGTTCTGGTCGCACTGATTGGCCTTGAAGCGAGCGCCTGGCTGCATCTGGTTCAAGACGGTGACCCCATGCCAAGACTGCCGATCAAGCTTCAGTTGCCTCGCAAGCGCAGACGCCGTCGTTGACTCAGGGCAACAAAGACTCCTCGACCTGCCCCCATGAGCGACGCCATGCACGATCTGGTCGAGGTGGTCGCGCAATTGCGCGACCCCGACAACGGTTGCCCTTGGGACCTCAAGCAAACGCATCAGAGCTTGGTGCCCTACGTGCTGGAGGAAGCTCACGAAGTCGTGGATGCGATCCGCCATGGCGATGATCGGCACCTCAAAGAGGAGCTAGGCGATCTGCTTTTACAAGTCGTGCTGCACGCCCAACTCGCCAAGGAGCACCAGCGCTTCGATCTCGATGCGATTGCTCGTGGAATTACTGAAAAATTGATTCGCCGCCATCCGCATGTCTTTGGCAATACAGAGGCCCGTGACAGCGAAACCGTCTCCGCGAATTGGGAGGCCATCAAGGCCGCAGAACAAGCCGAGCGGGGCGAAAGCCCCTCTGAATCAACCAGCCCGTTGAGTGATCAACTCACCAGGAAAGTTCGCGGACAACCAGCTTTGGCTGGAGCCATGACCATCTCGCGCAAAGCCGCCAAAGCAGGGTTTGAGTGGGATGACATGAAGGGGGTTTGGGACAAAGTGCATGAGGAGCTGGATGAACTCAAGGAAGCGGTGTCCTCCGGTGATCCAAAGCACGCTCAAGAAGAGCTCGGAGACCTGCTGTTCACGCTTGTGAATGTGGCTCGCTGGTGTGACATCCAGCCGGAAGAAGGCCTCGCAGGGACCAACCAGCGTTTTCTCGATCGCTTCTCTCGCGTGGAAGCCTCTCTGGGTGGAGACCTCCAAGGCCGCAATATCAAGGAACTCGAAACGGTTTGGCAGGAAGCAAAACTGGCAATCCGTGCCGAACAAGCCTCCAACAGCGCAGCTCGCAATCACCATCCCTGAAGGCGGCCAAGCTCCCCATCGTTCAATCGTCCAACGATGGACGCTGTTGGCGATTTTTTTTGATCTGACTGCGACGCCCCTTGGCCTCAAGGCGTCGCTTCACTGCACCTCGTCCTGGACGCGTGGCCCGGCGCTGTGGAGGCGGTGGCTTCAAGCCTTCTCGCAATAAATCAGCCAGCCGAGCCATCGCTCGCTGGCGGTTTTGCCACTGGGAGCGCTCCTCTGCAGCCACCACACGCACGCAGCCATCCGCTAGTCGCGATGCCAGGACCTCCATCAGCCGTTGTCGCCGAAAGGGGCCCAGCACCGCCGAATTCGCCAGATCGAACACCAGCTCAACCCGAGAATCCGTGGTGTTAACGCCCTGCCCTCCAGGACCTGAGGCGCGGGAAAACCGCCATTGAAGCTCCCTCGAGGGGATCACCAGGCGAGCATTCACGGTGAGATCCTGGGGCATCGATCCAGCACTCCTTCAGTGCATCCATCGCTGAACGACCGACTGACACCCTTGACCTTGGCATCACGCCGTCCAACCGGTGCTGGTTTTAGCTGGATGGAGCGAACGTCCAGCGACCCGCCATGACCACTGCACCTCAGACCAGTGGCAACTGGATCGATGAGCACCACAACGGAGTGCGCTACGGCCTGGAGGGCCGCGTGCTGGTAGACGAGACCAGCCCGTTTCAGCGCATCACCGTGATCGATAGCCAGCGCTACGGGAAAGGACTCCTGTTAGACGGCTGCTGGATGACTGCTGAGCACCAGGAACGCCACTACCACGAATCCTTAGTGCATCCTGCGCTCTGCTCAGCCGAGGCCATCGAGCGCGTGCTGGTGATCGGCGGCGGTGATGGCGGAACCGCCCGCGAATGCCTGCGCCACCCAGGGGTGAAGCACCTCGACCTGGTGGAGATCGACGGCCGGGTCGTGGATCTCAGCCAAGAACACCTTCCTTCGATCGGCGGCGGGTGCTGGAACGACCCCCGCTTCCACCTGAGCGTTGGTGATGGGATTGCCTGGGCCGCTGAAGCCGAAGACGCCTCTTACGACGTTGTCCTAGTGGATGGATCCGACCCCACAGGCCCCGCCGAAGGCTTGTTCAACCGTGCCTTCTTCCGCAACTGTTGCCGCATCCTCAAGCCGGGGGGGGTGTTTGCCACCCAAAGCGAATCACCCGAAGCCTTCCGCCAAGTGCACATCGACATGGTGAAGCTCATTCGCGAGCTGTTTGGCCACGCTGATCCTCTCTACGGCTGGGTCCCGATGTATCCAAGTGGCTGGTGGAGCTGGACCTTTGCCGCGAAGGATGCTCCTCGCTATCTCACCGTTCAAAGCGAGCGCGCCGCTGCCGTGGCCGAAGGGTGTGCCATCTGGAGTCCCCGCTGGCAGCAAGGAGCCTTCAACACCATTCCAGCTTTTATTGAACGGGAACTGAATCCATGACCAATCCCTCAACCCAACCGATTGATCAAAGCCTGTTTGACGATGAGGGTGCCATTTTCATGGGAGCACGACGCAATCCAGAGGGATGCCGCGTGGCCTTATTTGGCGTTCCCTATGACGGCACCACCTCATTCCGCCCTGGTACCCGATTTGGCCCAGCTGCGATTCGTGAGGTGAGTACAGGTCTTGAGACCTACTGCCCCCAGCTGGATCGAGACCTCGAAGACATCTCTTACGCCGACATTGGAGCCGTTGAGATTCCCTACGGCGATCCGGAGCCCGTTGTGGATGCCGTGCGCCATGCCACCAGCACCGTGCTTGCTGCAGGCATCAAGCCACTGATGCTTGGCGGTGAGCATTCCATCAGTTCTGGTGCGGTTGCGGCTGTAGCGGAACAACACCCCGACCTCGTGCTGGTGCAACTCGATGCCCATGCCGACTTACGACATGAGTGGCTTGGAGCCCGTCACAGCCATGCCTGCGCCATGCGCCGCTGTTTGGAGGTGCTTCCCAGCCAACAGCTCATGCAGATTGCGATCCGCAGCGGCACCTCTGATGAATTCAAAGAGCTCCGTCGCAGCGGACGCCTGATCTCAGTTCAAGACATCCCGGATCAAATGAGCACGCTCAGGGGACGGCCGATCTACCTCACGGTGGACCTCGACTGGTTTGACCCTGCTGTGATGCCAGGGACAGGGACCCCAGAACCAGGTGGATTTGTTTGGAACGACTTCGCAGCTGTGATCAACGAGCTAAGCCATCACCGCCTGATAGGCGCAGACGTGGTGGAACTCGCCCCTCAACTCGATCCGAGTGGGATCAGTAGCGTTTTAGCGGCCAAAGTCACAAGAAGCCTGCTGCTGTTGATGGCTCAGTAGGTCGTTCTATCAATCAAATGTCTGCACAAGACATGACATCAGTAAGCATCAAATCGTTGGCGTTGATGAATCCCGAGCCCCAAGACCTCAACGAAGAATCAAACGGGACGAAAAGCAGTTTGGGTCAACTTCTACAGCCGAACTGTTAATTCAGAATCCTGATCAGACGTTTGCATCGAATCACAAAAATCCAACTGACGATCCAAGGGGATCAACAAGGGCTCCTGAAGATTGAGCTCAGGAAGAGATGGTGGACGACTCGTCCAGTGATGACAGAACACCTGGTTCGCCAACTCCGCATGAACGGAGAGTCGTCGTAAGCGACACCACCCAGATCCTGTAGCTGCAGGGGGTGTGCAATGCAAGCAGGATTGACAACTTGACTGAGTCACATCACACCTGCTGAAACGCGAGCTCAGACTAAGGACGCTTGTTAAAGCGGACCACAAAACCAGCGCAATCTGCTGCTTTGCTTCCAATTCCAGAATTGATTCCGATGCAAGCGCAAATTGGTTCATAGGATTTGAGCGCTAGTGCCTCAGTCATGGACCAGAACCTCACACCGCTCCATGACCTCTGCATCGCAGCCGGAGGACGAATGGTGTCCTTCGCTGGCTGGGAAATGCCCGTTCAGTTTTCAGGGCTCATGGCTGAACACAAGGCCGTACGCAGCGGCAGCGGCATGTTTGATATCTCCCACATGGGAGTTCTGCGGATTGAAGGTGCCAATCCCAAAGATGCTTTACAACAACTTGTACCGAGTGATCTGCACCGAATCGGCCCTGGCCAAGCCTGCTATTCGGTCTTGCTGAATGAACAAGGCGGAATCATTGATGACTTAATCATTTATGACCTCGGGCCATCGTTGCTGGACGCGAGCCACGAAACCTTGCTGGTTGTGATCAATGCAGCTTGCGCAGAGACCGACACAGCCTGGATTCGCCGTCATCTTGAGGGAACTGATCTGCAGGTCCTCGACGAAAAGAAGGACGGTGTGTTGCTCGCTCTCCAAGGGCCAAAGGCAATCGGCCTTCTGGAGCGATTAAGCGGCAGCGATCTCAGCGAACTGCCGCGCTTCGGCCACTGCAGTCTCAACATTCAGGGGCTCAAAGCTCCAGTCTTCACAGCGCGCACGGGCTACACCGGAGAAGATGGAGTGGAGTTACTGCTCAAGCCAGACGACGGACGCAAGCTTTGGCAGCAATTGATCGAGGAGGGTGTGACACCCTGCGGCCTCGGCGCTCGCGACACCCTGCGTCTGGAGGCAGCCATGCATCTCTATGGCCAAGATATGGACGCTGCCACCACCCCCTTTGAGGCGGGCTTGGGGTGGCTGGTGCATCTGGAAATGCCCGCCACGTTCATCGGGAGGACAGCCCTTGAGACAGCGGCTGAACAGGGGCCTTCCAAGCGTCTCGTGGGATTGAAGCTGCAAGGCCGTTCCATTGCCCGCCACGATTACCCCGTCATCCACAACGGCTCGACCGTGGGCGTCGTGACAAGCGGCAGCTGGTCCCCCACTCTCGAAGAGCCCATTGCCCTCGCCTCCCTTCCGCCAGCCCTTGCCAAGCTCGGCACAGAGCTCAGTGTGGAAATCCGTGGACAGCTCCAACCGGCCACCGTGGTGAAGCGTCCCTTCTATCGCCGTTCTTAGTCGGAGCAGAGGCGTCTTGGCACAGGCTGTGGGAAACTCGCCTCTCTCCAGTGAAACTCCCATGCGCAGCAACGGATGCGGCGACCTGCGCGACACGCACATCGACGAAACCGTTCAGCTCTGCGGCTGGGTGGATCGCCGCCGAGATCATGGCGGGGTGATCTTTATCGACCTGCGCGACCGCAGCGGCACGGTTCAAATCACCGTGGATCCCGACCTTGGTGCTGATGCCTTTGCCGTCGCTGAACACTTGCGTAGCGAAACCGTCTTGCAAGTCGAGGGCAAGGTGCGGGCCCGTCCTGGTGAGTCGCTAAATGACCGACTTGCCACCGGTGCGGTGGAGGTTTTAGCGAGCAGCATCCACGTGCTCAACAGCGTGAAAGGCACGCTTCCATTTCCAGTGTCTGTCCATGACGAGGAAAACACGCGCGAAGAACTGCGCCTCCGCCACCGCTTTTTAGATCTGCGCCGCAAGCGCATGAGCGACAACCTGCGCTTGCGTGCCCAAACGATCCAAACGGCGCGCCGATTCCTCGAAGACGAAGGCTTTATCGAAGTGGAAACTCCGGTACTGACCCGCTCAACACCAGAAGGTGCCAGGGATTACATCCTTCCAAGCCGCGTCTGCGGTGGTGAATGGTTTGCCCTTCCCCAGTCCCCGCAGCTGTTTAAGCAGCTGCTGATGGTGGGCGGCATTGAGCGGTACTACCAAGTGGCTCGCTGCTTCCGCGATGAAGACCTGCGGGCAGATCGACAGCCTGAGTTCACGCAACTGGACATGGAGATGAGCTTCATGGGCCAGGAGCAGATCCTCGAGCTCAATGAGCGTTTAATTGCTGCCATTTGGAAAACGGTGAAGGGGATTGATCTGCCACTGCCGTTTCCACGCCTGACCTGGCACGAGGCGATGGAGCGCTACGGCACGGATCGCCCCGACACCCGTTACGGCATGGAGCTCACCAATGTGAGCGACATCGTGAAAGACATGGGTTTCAAGGTGTTCAGTGGAGCCGTGAGGTCCGGCGGCTCCGTGAAGTGCATTGCGGTTACCGGAGGCAATGACGCTGTGTCCAACGTGCGCATCAAACCTGGTGGTGACGTGTTTAGCGAAGCCCAAGCGGCAGGAGCCGGTGGCCTGGCCTTCATCCGGGTGCGAGAAGGCGGCGAGATCGACACCATCGGTGCCATCAAGGACAACCTCTCAGACGAGCAGAAGCAAACCCTGCTGCAGCGCACCGGGGCTGAGCCCGGAACCCTGCTGCTCTTTGGTGCTGGAGACACCGCAACAGTGAACAAAGCTCTTGATCGCGTGCGCCAGTATCTCGCCAAAGAGATGGGGCTCGTGAAGCCCGACAGGGACAACGATCAGTGGAATTTTCTGTGGGTCGTCGATTTCCCGATGTTCGAATTCAACAAGGACGAAAATCGGCTCGAAGCCCTGCACCATCCCTTCTGCGCCCCGAACACCACCGACCTGGGCGATAAGGCTGAGGAGTGGGCCAAAACCCTTCCCACAGCTCGCGCCCAGGCCTACGACCTGGTTCTCAACGGCTTGGAACTAGGAGGGGGCTCCCTGCGTATTCACGACTCCGCCCTGCAGCGGGAAGTGCTGAACAGCATCGGGCTTGCTCCGGAGGAAGCCCAAGAACAGTTCGGATTCTTGGTCGATGCGCTCGACATGGGCGCACCTCCCCACGGTGGACTGGCTTTTGGTGTGGACCGAATGGTGATGCTGCTCGCCGGAGAGGACTCGATCCGCGACACGATCGCCTTCCCGAAAACCCAGCAAGCCCGCTGCCTGATGACTGCAGCGCCTGCAGGTGTATCTGGGAAGCAGCTCGAGGATCTGCATGTGGCCAGCACGTGGGTGGATCCTGTGACAGAAAACGCTGACTAGCCAGGAAGCAAAACCCGAACACAAACCAACGTTTCTGCAGACCAACTGGCTTAAACCGAGACCCTTGAGACATCTCATCGAATTCTCAGTCCTTTGTCCGCCAGCTCCTCATCAACGGGATCAACCCCGATCCGCTGGAGCGGCGGCAACGACCTGTTGCGTCTCTACCTGCAGGACATCGGTCGGGTCGACCTGCTCACCGCTGAAGACGAGGTGGTGTTGTCGCGCCTCGTGCAGCAATACGAGCGCCTCAAGAGCGAAGAACGTCAATTAGCCGAAGATCATCCGGCGATCGAACGGTTGCTGTGCCTTGAGGAACTGCAGTTGAGAGAGGCCAACCATCTCTCTCACTGGCCCACAAGGCAGGAATGGGCACGTGCCGCCGAGATGCCTTTGCAAGAGCTGAACCAGGCCATCACCAAGGGCTATGAAACCTGGGCGGGTCTGATTGACTCCGACAGCCGCGACCTCCAGCGGCGTCTCCGTGAAGGGCGAAAGGCTCGTGACCGGATGATCCAGGCCAATTTGCGCTTGGTGGTGGCCGTAGCGAAGAAGTACCAGCACCGAGGCATGGAACTGCTGGATCTGGTCCAAGAGGGAACCTTGGGGCTCGAACGGGCGGTCGAAAAATTTGATTCCACCCGCGGCTTTCGCTTCAGCACCTACTCCTACTGGTGGATTCGCCAAGGGATTACACGGGCGATCGCCACCCAAAGCCGAACGATCCGCTTGCCCGTTCACATCACCGAGAAGCTCAACCGAATCAAACGGGTGCAGCAAGAGATCGCCAGCAATGAAGGGCGCACCGCTTCGATGTCAGATCTTGCAAGGGAACTCAGCGTCAGCGAAGACACAGTGCGTCAAACCCTGGCTCGCGTTCCACGGTCTGTGTCGCTGGAAACCAAGGTGGGCAGGAATCAAGACACCCAGCTTGGGGAGCTCCTAGAAGACGAACACGCCACACCAGAGCAAACCCTGACCCGCGATGCACTCCACGACGATCTCGAACATTTGCTTGATGAGCTAACCCCGAGGGAAGCCACCGTGATTCGCTGTCGCTTTGGACTCGAAGACGACACCCCCCGAACCCTCGCCCAAATCGGCGAAGACATGAACCTCTCCCGCGAACGGGTGCGTCAGATCGAAACCCGGGCTCTGTTGAAACTGCGGCAGCCCCAGCGCCGGAGCAAGGTCCGTGATTACATCCAATCCCTGGATTCTTAAACCAATCACCGGCCATGAGGCCGTGGCACGCACGAAACGGGGCCTCTTTCCGCTTGAAGAGGCTGGCAACTGCCAACGACGAACCGACTGCTGACCTGCTGACCCAACGGCTTCAGATCCACGCAAAACAGCCTGGATGCTGCGCAGCCTGCTGGACAACTCACCATCACTCCAGGCTGGAGCTGACAGCAAGCTCAAAGGGGACCGCCCGATTGGGAAGTCTCAACAGTTCAGCGCTCATCGAAGCGATGTCTTCGGGCTGAGTCATCGCTTCAGCGTCCATCGATTGCGTTGGCCAGCGGTCGCTCGGACCGCTGCGCACAGCAGCTGCCATATCCGTATTCACCCAACCAGGACAAATCGCCGTGACCCGAATTCCGGCAGCCCAACCCTCGTTGCGCATGGTTTGGCACAGACCAAGCAGAGCAAATTTGCTGGCGCTATAGGCAGCCAGGCGACCTTTGCTGCGCTTCCCGCTCATCGAAACCAAAACCTGAATGCGACCCTCTCCATGGGCTGCCAACTGCGGCCAGGCGGCACGCGTCAGCCACCACGGTCCCATCAAATTCACATTGATGGTGTGAGCGATTTCTTGTTCTTCGCTGGGCGCAAACAGGAGCGGAACACGGCTGAAGATCCCAGCGCTATGGATCACGCTGTCGAAGCCGCCGAAATGATCAGTGGTGGCCTCGACCCAGGCCTGGGCTGCCGCGGGGTCCTCAGCGGCATAGGGATACAGCAAAACCCGTTCGCTCCCAGCCAGGTCGGGATCCAGGGGCGTCTGCTTCAACGCTGCCCGATCGCGAAGCCCAAGACTGAGGCGATGGCCGTCGGCAAGAGCTCGTTCCGCGACCGCACGACCAATCCCACGACTTGCACCACTAATCAGGAGAGTGCGCACGGCTACCAGGTTGAGGGTCTACAGCGGTAAATTGACACGTTGCCGAGCAAGCCATGGCCAAGTTCGTGTTTGTTACCGGTGGTGTGGTCTCCAGCATCGGCAAAGGGATTGTGGCCGCAAGCCTTGGGCGCCTGCTGAAGTCACGGGGCTACAGCGTTTCAATCCTGAAGCTGGATCCCTACCTGAATGTGGATCCAGGCACGATGAGCCCGTTTCAGCATGGTGAGGTATTTGTCACCGAAGACGGTGCCGAAACCGATCTCGATCTCGGCCACTACGAACGCTTCACCGACACCGCCATGTCGCGCCTGAACAGCGTGACCACCGGCTCGATCTATCAATCCGTCATTAATAAAGAGCGCCGAGGAAGTTATAACGGCGGGACCGTCCAGGTCATCCCCCATATCACCGGTGAAATCCGCGACCGCATTCACCGTGTGGCCGCAAACAGCAATGCCGATGTGGTGATTACCGAAATCGGTGGAACCGTTGGTGACATCGAATCCTTGCCCTTCCTAGAAGCGATTCGAGAATTCAGAGGGGATGTGGGACGACAAGATCTGGCCTACATCCACGTGACCCTTCTCCCCTTCATCGGCACATCGGGAGAACTGAAAACCAAACCCACCCAGCATTCGGTCAAAGAGCTGCGCTCAATCGGGATCCAGCCAGATCTGCTCGTCTGTCGCAGTGATCGCGACATCAACGATGAGCTCAAACGCAAAATCGGAGGCTTCTGCGGGGTGCCCCAGCGAGCGGTGATCCCCTCCTTAGACGCCGACAGCATTTACGCCGTTCCGCTCACACTCGAAGACGAAGGACTGTGCCGTGAAGTCCTCGACGTCCTGGACCTCGAAGATCACGACAGTGACATGGTGGATTGGGCGCAACTGGTGCACAAACTCCGCAATCCCGGGCCTGCGGTAAAGGTGGCGTTAGTAGGCAAGTACGTCCAACTCAATGACGCCTACCTGTCTGTCGTAGAAGCCTTGCGCCACGCCTGCTTGGCCCAGGATGCCTCACTGGATCTGCATTGGGTCTGCGCCGAAGAGATTGAACACCAGGGGGCTGATGCCCTACTTAAAGGAATGGACGCCGTGGTGGTTCCAGGCGGATTCGGCAACCGTGGAGTGGATGGCAAAGTCGCCGCCATCCGCTGGGCGAGGGAGCAGCGCGTGCCATTCCTTGGCCTGTGCCTAGGGATGCAGTGCGCCGTGATCGAGTGGGCACGCAATCTGGCAGGACTCACTGATGCCACGAGCGCTGAGCTCGAGCCTGGCACCACCCATCCTGTGATTCATCTCCTGCCTGAACAACAGGACGTTGTTGACCTTGGAGGCACGATGCGTCTTGGCGTGTATCCCTGCCGAGTCACTGCAGGCAGCCTGGCCGCAAGGCTTTATGGAGAAGAGGTGGTGTACGAGCGCCATCGCCACCGCTTCGAATTCAACAACGCCTACCGAAACCTGTTTCTTGAGTCTGGCTACGAAATCAGCGGAAGCTCCCCCGATGGCCGGTTGGTGGAACTGATCGAACTTCCCGAACATCCCTTTTTCACAGCCTGTCAGTACCACCCCGAATTCCTCTCCAGACCCGGCCGGCCCCATCCCCTGTTCCGAGGTCTGATCGAAGCGGCGCAACAACGCTTGCCCTCCAGCCCCAGCGAAGCCATGCGCCAACAAAACAATTCAGCGGCTGGATCCAGTCATGCCAACCTGCAGCCTTGACCGACTCTTTGCCCGTTGTTGAGACCTTTCACTCTCTTCAAGGGGAAGGGATCCATGCGGGCCGGAGTGCCTTTTTCATCCGTCTGGCGGGCTGCAATGTGGGTTGCAGCTGGTGCGACACCAAGCACTCATGGCCTACTGATTCCCATCCAAAGCGTCTGGTGATGGACTTGGCGACTGAAGCCACTGATGCCGCTGAAACCGGAGCCGCCTTTGTGGTGATCACCGGTGGAGAACCTCTGCACCACAACCTCGATGAGCTCACCTCTGCGATTCGCTCAAGGTGCGGACAGCCCCTGCATCTTGAGACCAGTGGTGTCGATCGATTGAGCGGTGCCCCCGACTGGATCACCCTTTCACCGAAGCGCCACAGGCCTCCAAGACCGGAGGTGGTGCAAACGTGTCACGAGCTCAAGGTTGTTGTGCACGAGCCGGCAGATTTGCTGTTTGCGGAGGTGGTGGCAGCACAAGCGCCCCAGGCCAAATGGCTTCTTCAGCCTGGCTGGAACTGCGAGGAAGGCCTGCAACTCGCCGTGGCCAAAGTCCAGCAAGATCAGCGTTGGCGGTTAAGCGTGCAAAGCCACAAATGGCTTGGCGTGCGCTAGTTGTGCCTCATCCCATTCAAAGTTTCACAGCTTCCTGTTGAAGCGTCTCAGCTTTCCAAACTCTCCAGCGCAACACCACCCCTTCGGGCAGATCCACCAC
>ERZ802831.210-NODE-210-length-30911-cov-13.7263_pt1 | contig 30911 bp, 25 predicted proteins | sample MGYA00345655_ERZ802831 | MGnify/ENA primary metagenome ERZ802831 (study PRJEB30503, sample SAMEA104212376) | marine metagenome | biome: Westerlies Biome; feature: [SRF] surface water layer (ENVO:00010504) within the epipelagic zone...; material: water...
AAATAGCTAACACTTTAGGTAAGCATTATCCGCAATTAGATAATCTGGTTGGAGAAGCTCCCCCGCCTCGGTAACACCAGCCAAAGGGCGGGGCGCTATGTGCTAGGCAGTTTTGATCGTGCGCCGTCTGCATGTTTTGCATGTCGTGGATCGCTCTATGTAGTGAAGGTAACTGGCTGTGCAGAATCAAAAAAGCAGGTTGCCACTTGACTGGATAGCGCCGTCTTGCCGAGCTTAGGTTACAAAACCTACTTTAGGCAGCCTCGACGGTTGCAGATGGCCTAACAGTAAATATCTCTGGTTTTGGCGATTGTTTTGGCTCTTTTCAGCGCGCTGAATATCCTGCAATCTCTGGCAACGGCGCTTGGCGTGGTGCTATTGGGTGCCAGTGGAAGGGCCGAAATAGGGAGTAGCGGGTGAGACGAGCGATGGTATTGGCGTTGCTGTGGCTGGTGCACTGCGCCGGGGCGTTTGCCGAGCCGCTTAATCTTAAGCCGATTCAAAATGCGGACTGGGATGCGGATAAAGTAAGGCATTTGGCTTCTCGGGCGGGCTTCGGCGCGAGCCATGATGAAATAACGGCGCTGTTAAAGCTTGGGCCGAAGGCTGCGGTGGATGCCTTTTTTACATCCCGCCCACCTGCGGAATTGGCTCAGTTTGACCACTCCGGGATCTTTGATGCGGGTTTGGATCCGTTCCCTCCAAGCCGTCCTGCCACCACTCGGCTTGCTAAACAAAACGGCTCGGCGCTGGGCATAACGGTGAAGCCCGGCGGTAATCGTCCATTGCAGCCGGTGGTTGATAAGTTTTTTTATTGGCTTCGGGCCAGTCGGTTGGAGACCGATCGGGTGGCTTATTGGTGGGCTAATCGAATGTTGCGCCAACCTTATCCGCTGGCAGAAAAGATGGCGCTGTTCTGGCATGGGCACTTTGCTGCCAACGAAGACAAAGTGCGTGACTACCGCAAGATGCTCAAGCAGTTGGAACTTTTTCAACGCGCGGGTCTAGGCTCGTTTCGCGATCTCCTTATTGGAGTGGCTCAGGATCCTGCCATGCTGGTGTTTTTGGACGCTGGGGTGAATACCAAGGATTCACCGAATGAGAATTTCGCGCGGGAAGTCATGGAGTTGTTCACTATGGGCGTGGGTAATTACCGCGAGGCGGATGTGCGTGAGGCGGCACGGGCGTTTACTGGATGGTCGGTCGACGATTTATCTTTTTATGTTGACCCGCAGCTGCATGACGGCGACAGCAAACAATTCTTAGGTTCAACCGGCTCCTTCGACGGCGTCGACATCATCGATCTTATTTTGCAGCAAGCGGTCGCGAGCGAGTTTGTGGCGGCAAAAATTTATCGGTTTTTTGTCAGTACCGAACTGTCTGAGGCCGGGGCCAAACAGTTGGGGCGGTTGTTGCGGCAAAAAGATTATGACGTTGGCGATTTTTTGCAGGTGCTTTTGCTCTCTGAGGACTTTTATGTAAACCGCGGTGTGCGCATCAAGGGTCCGGTTGAATTGGTGGTGTCGACGTATAAGAAGCTTGGTCTTGCGCAAATTCCCGGCGTGCCAGACTTCAACCAGGCCACCCAAGGGGTTGGTCAGAGGTTAATGCACCCGCCCACGGTTGCTGGGTGGTCCCATGGCAGAAGTTGGATCACGCCATCGCTGCTCTACGAGCGCGGTAATTTTGTGTTGGACGTGTTGTTCCCAGATATGAGTTTTGTGCCACCCGATCGATTTCCTGTGTTCACCCCTGAGGTGGCTAAAGTACAACAACGATTGAGGCAGGGCATGAGCATTACTGCCGCCACGCGTCCGACCGCCGTGCAACAGGGTGGCATGATGGCGCAATCCAACGCGCTTGCGGATCGCGATGAAGATTTTAATACCAGAATCGGCAGCATGCGTGGTTGGCAGATGGCCATCGAGCGGGTTAAACCGATCTTGCGTGCTCCGGCGCGGCTTCGGTTGAGTGACGAGGTGCTGGCGGCCGGATTGGCATCACCACATGACGTGGTAGAGCACTTCCATAAACAATATTTCAGTGTCGAGCTGGCGCCTGAGGTGTTGCAGGATTTGGCGCAGTCGTTGGCAGCGGATTTGGCTAGCGAAGACATAGCGGCTACTCACAGCTATCTAGAGGCGCCCTTGCGCCGGCTGCTGCATAAAATGTTGAGCCTGCCGGATTATCAGTTGGGTTAGGGGAGAAGTATTTTGTCGTTGAGGATTATCGAGTGAAACGTAGAACCGTTCTCCAGGGATTGTCGGGCGCACTGACCCTTGCGCTTGCGCCTAATGCGCTGGCGTCCGCGATAAGGAAAAAAACTTCTGGCGTCCGCAAGCCGATCCTAGTGGCCCTTGAGTTGTCTGGAGGCAATGATGGCCTCAATACCGTGGTGCCGTTCCGTAACGATGACTACTACCGGCTGAGGCCGTCAATCGGCATTCCGCCTGCAGAGCTTCTGGCCTTGGATGGGGAATTTGGTTTCAATCCGGGTCTGGCGGGGTTGCAGTCGTTGTGGCGTAACGAGCAATTGGCCATCGTCCATGGATGTGGCTACTCGCAGCCGTCCTATTCGCATTTTACCTCCATGGCGTATTGGCATACCGGTTCGCCGAATCGGGGCAACGAATTTGGCTGGCTCGGTAGGGTTGCGGACAATTTGGCTAACCAGCGCCGTGACAACATGTTGGTAAACATTGGCGCGCATCAGTCATTGGCCGTTAATAGCAAGATTCATACGCCGGTGGTGTTTGATGACCCGCATAAATTTCAGCGGGATCGGTGGATGTCGGCTTCTGAATCCCCGTTAAGCAATTTCGCGGGGGCCGCGTTTGACGGGCGCTCGAATCGGGACTATCTGCATGCCATTCATGACAGTGCGGAAGCCTCGTCCAAGCTAATCCGCTCCGCTTGGCAGGCCTATACTGCTGATGCAGATTATGGCGTCGCGCCCTTTGATTTGCCGAAGGTCGCCGCGTGTATTGACGCCGAATTACCAACTCAGCTCTATCATGTTTCCGTTAGGAATAATGCCTTCGATACCCATGTGCAGCAGCCTGCCTTGCATCGGCGGTTGTTGAGCTATGTATCCGATGCGGTAACGGCGTTTATTAGAGATCTGGACGCCAAAGGGTGCGCGGATGAGGTTGTCGTGCTGCTTTATTCTGAGTTTGGCCGCCGCCCTGCTGAAAACGCTAATCAAGGCACCGATCATGGGACTGCCAATGTGATGATGCTCGCCGGCAAGCCGATTCGTGGCGGGCACTATGGCACACCAGTGGAGCTGAGTGCGCTTGGGTCAGAGGACAATCCTCGGCATAGCGTCGATTTTCGGCGTGTCTATGCCAGCCTCATTGATGGTTGGCTTGGCAGTTCGAGCCAAGTGGTGTTGGGTGAGGCCTTTTCCGGTTTTGATTTTTTTCGTGTTTGAGTAGCCGGCCTATTCAGGTGCGCTGAAGCTGAGTTCGGCGTTGCGGTCTAGGGCTCTGAGTGTTGTTTCGGTAAGGACCAGCAAATTATGTATTTTCGGGGAGAGGGGAAATGTCGGTAGCACAACCTTTGGCTGGCGTTACGGTGCTGGACTTTGGGCAAGTTTATAATGGCCCTTATTGCGGTTTTTTATTGGCCCAAGCGGGTGCGAGGGTGATCAAAGTAGAGTCGCCGAGAGGCGAAACCCTGCGTGGACGCGGCGACCCGAATTCAGTGAGCCAGCCGTTCGCTATGCTCAATGGCGGTAAGGAATGCATCACTTTGAACATCAAGAGTGAGCGAGGCCAACAACTGCTCAAACAACTGGTTATGCATGCAGACGTATTGGTAGAGAATTTTGCGCCGGGTACGTTGACAGAATATGGAGTGGGCAGTGATGAACTGCGGGCGCTTAATCCGCGTCTTATTTATGCCGCGAGCACAGGCTACGGTAGTATCGGCCCTTACCGAGATTATCTGGGTATGGACATTACTCTGCAGGCCATGAGCGGCATCATGAGCGTTACCGGAGCGGACGATGGTCCACCGATGAAAGCCGGTGTGGCATTGTGCGATTTTCTCGGTGGAGTGCACTTATACGCGGGCATTACCTCTGCGCTATATCAACGAGAACAGACGGGCTTAGGCGCGGTGCTGGATATTTCCATGCAGGATTGTGTTTTCCCAACGTTGACGACTCAGTTGGGTACGTTTTTTCAAGCCGGTAAGCAGGGGCCGCGCACGGGCAACCGTCAGGCCGGTTTGTCCACCGCGCCGTATAACGTCTATCAAGCCCGCGATGGGCATGTTGCGATGATTTGCATCCGCGAAGGCCATTGGCGCAATCTTTGTGCGGCTATGCAGCAACCGGATTTGGCGACAGATCCGCGTTTTTCTAAGGCCAGTTTGCGGACTAAAAACATCGATGAATTAGACGCCACTATTGAGGCCTGGACGCTTCAGTACGACAAAGCGGAGATTTTTGCGGTGGCTCAGCGCCACGGTGTGATCTGCGCGCCAGTGCAGGATTTGCAAGACGTGGTGAACGATCCGCATTTGCACGCTCGAGGCTCGCTGCACTGGCATGAGCACGAATCGTTGGGCAAAACCGTGTTGTTTTCTACGCCGCTGCGGTTCAAAGGCAGCGAACCACCACCGCCTCAATCGGTCGCGGGGTTAGGGGCGCATAGCGACGTAGTGTTGGCAGAGTTGCTGAAGCTATCTGGCCCGGAGATAGACACCCTCAGAGCAGAAGGCGCGATTTAGTTCGAAGGGAAGCTGCGACCGGCTGCTTGTGCTAATCTTCTGCCCCCATTTTGTTGGAACACACAGCGTGACCACTGAATTTAACACCATCGAAGAGGCTTTAACTGCGATCCGCAACGGCGAAATGATCGTGGTGGTGGATGATGATGATCGTGAAAACGAAGGCGATCTGATTATGGCGGCCAGCAAGGCAACGCCTGAAGCGGTCGCGTTCATGATCCGGCACACCAGCGGCATTTTGTGTACGCCGATTCTTCAGGAGCAGGCCACAGCGTTGCATCTGGAACCGATGGTCGGGCGCAATGATGCGCCTATGAGTACCGCATTCACTGTGTCGATTGACTACAAGCAAGGCCTGACCACCGGTATCTCTGCAGAAGAGCGGGCGGCTACGGTAGTGGCGCTGACATCGAGTAATGTTGCCGCGGATGATTTTGTACGACCGGGTCATATTTTCCCATTGGTTGCCCGTCAAGGTGGAGTGCTGGTGCGCTCAGGGCATACCGAAGCCGGCACCGATCTGGCCAGTTTGGCGGGCTTACCCCCTGTTGGCTTGCTAGCAGAATTGGTTAACGACAATGGCACCGTTCAACGCTTGCCCGAATTGGTAGAGTTTGCGGCAACGCATAAGCTCAAAATAATCACCATTGCAGATTTAATTGCCTACCGACAGCAGCGCGAAAAACTCGTGGAGCGCAGTTATGAATTTGCCGTTAAAACGTCAATCGGCGACGCCAAGGCGTTTGCTTACCGCACTCAATTTGAAGATGCAGAGCACGTTGCTGTGGTTTTTGGTGATATTGCTGCAATGGATTCGGTGCCGGTGCGCATCCACCGCGAAAAATTAGTTGAGGATATCTTTGGCGCCCAGGGTGAACACCAGACGAATGTTCTGCAAGCGGCACAAAACCGTATTGAGAAGTTGGGCGGCGGCGTGTTGATTTATTTGCGCACGGGTTTTGTCGGGGTGCCGCATGAAAATCTGGCATCTCAAAGCAAAGAAGAAGAACGTCGCAGCGAATGGCTTGAAGTCGGTGTAGGCGCACAAATTCTGCGTGATTTAGGTGTCAGCAATATTCGTCTAATCGCGGGTCGCGAAGTGGACTATGTGGGCGTCGAGGGCTTTGGCTTGACCCTGTTGTCTACCGAGATTTTATAGAACACTGGCGCGATCAGCGCCGATACTGGAATACCACCCGCTTATCTGGTGGACCCACAAAAACGATGCGCAGATCTTGGCCGCGAATGTTGCAGCTGGTGCAGCGTAGTTTTGCTCTCAACTCGGTGATCGGGAAGTCGTCGCCGAGTCGCTCGATCAATTTTTCAAGGTTCAACTGCATACTGCGCTGACAGCGCTCGCATTCCGCATAAAGATGGAATGACTCCAGTAAATCGTTCAGGCTATGCATCGGTACTGCAGATGCTTGGCGCGTTAGCGCGGCTCCAGAACATACAAAAATACTGTATAAATGTACACTATAAGTTGACAGTTCAGGCGGGCGCGTGTGTATCGTCAGTAACAACTGCTGGGAGGATGATTGTGTTGAAACCGATAGCTATTACCTTGGGTGATCCAGCTGGCATCGGCCCAGAGGTGGTGCTGAAGACGTTGCTCAAGCACCCGCAGCCGCGACATCCATGGGTCTTAGTTGGTGCGCGTTGGAGTTTGCAGCGTAGCGCAGCAGCACTTGGGCTGGCCGTGCCTGCCGTCGATACAATAAAGGCCTTCAATCAAGCGACGGCTGCGGTCAGTATTCTCGAGCCAACGGCTGCCGCCGCCCCTGCAGACTTCTGTTTTGGTCAGGTTCAAGCTGCCTGTGGTGATGTGGCTGTGCGTTCAATCGAGCTTGCCGCTGCTGGCTGTCTCGCTGCGGAAGTTGCGGCGATGGTGACCGCTCCGATTAACAAAGAGGCGATTCATGCGGCGGGTTATGTGAACGATATTGGTCACCAAGAGATACTTGCACGCGTCTCGGGTGTCAACCGGACTGCGACTATGTTGATGACACCTGGGCTCAAGGTCGTACATCTGTCGACTCATAAATCTCTAGCGCGCGCCGTGGAATACGTACGGTACAGCACGGTGTTGGACAAGCTGCAGTTGATGCATGACACACTCACCCGTTGGGGCATGCAACAGCCGCGTATTGCGCTGGCGGCACTGAATCCGCATGGGGGCGAGGGTGGATTGCTCGGCCAAGAGGAAGTTGAGGAACTCATTCCGGCAGTCGCCGAGGCGCAAAATTTAGGCATTGATGTGACCGGCCCAGTACCGGCAGATTCGGTATTTAATCGGGCGATTAACGGCGAGTTTGATGTGGTCTTGGCGCTTTACCATGATCAGGGCCATATCGCGATCAAGGTGCATAATTTCCATCAGTCCACTACAGCAACGCTGGGGATTCCCTTTGTTCGTACCTCTGTCGACCACGGCACGGCATTTGATATCGCTGGCAAAGGGCTGGCTGACCCTACTGGTTTGTTGGCCGCGGCAGAGGCGGCAGAGGCTATTGTGGATGGCCGCCTGACCTGACTGCGGCGCTTGAGTTGCGCTGTCGCTGCGGCTTCTTCTGCGCACGGCCATCGTTCAGAACTGCCCGGTTGCTGTCTATGCCCACGCATGGCTCTGTGGCACACTCAAGCGCAAAGATGCGCTCAAATCAGTGCCAGCTCATGGGGAGAGAGTAATGAAAGCAGCAGTATTTCGTGAAGTTAACGTGCCGATGCAGATCGAGGAAATCTCGGTTGCTAAACCCGGCCCTAGAGAGGTCCTTATTCGCACGATGGCCGCAGGGATTTGCCACAGTGATATGCATTTTTGGAATGGCAGTTATCCTGGCAGAGTGCCAATGGTGTTGGGCCATGAAAGCGCCGGCATTGTCGAGCAAGTCGGCAGCGACGTGCACTACGTCAAACCTGGCGACCACGTCATTACCTGTTTGTCGGTGTTTTGTGGTCATTGTGAGCAATGTGTAACGGGTCATTTGTCTTTGTGCCAGGAACCGGAAACTAACCGCGGCTCTGAAGAACAGCCGCGGCTAAGCCAAAATGATGAAGTGCTCACGCAGTTCGCGCAGTTGGGGTCGTTTGCCGAAATGATGCTGGTGCATGAACATGCACTAGTAAAAATCCGCGAAGACATGCCAATGGCACAGGCCGCTTTGATCGGCTGCGGTGTTACTACAGGTGTGGGTTCTGTTATCCACACTGCTAACGTAGAAACCGGTGCCACGGTAGCCGTTATCGGTTGTGGTGGTATTGGCTTGTCCGCTATTAACGGCGCAGCAATTGCTGGTGCGTCCCGAATCATTGCGGTAGATATGGTGGCATCTAAACTCGACCTAGCGCGCAAGTTCGGCGCAACAGATGTGGTGGATGCCAGTGATGGTGACGCCGTGGCTAAGGTCATCGAGATGACCGGCGGCGGGGTACATTACTCGTTTGAAGCGATTGGTCTCAAAGCGACCGCTGAGCAGGCCTTCCAAATGTTGCGTCGGGGTGGCACAGCGACGGTTATTGGCATGATTCCGCCGGGGCAAATGGTTTCGCTGCATGGCGTTGACTTTTTGTCCGAGAAAAAGATTCAAGGCTCTATGATGGGGTCAAACCGGTTTCGGGTGGATATGCCACGGTTTGTGGATTTTTATTTGCAAGGCCGCCTGCATTTGGATGATTTGATCTCCAGACGTATTGGCTTAGAAGATATAAACGAGGGGATGGCCGCTTTGAACACCGGAGAAATCGCGCGTAGCGTGATCATGTTCGACTAGGCGTCAGTTTGCGAGGAGGAGATTATGCGCTGGTTATCATTTTACCGCTCGGCACCCGATCTCAGTGAGGGATCGAGGTATACCCAAGCGACTTTCGGCTACATTGTCCCGGCGGGGACTGCAAGTGACGGGCAAGAAGGGGTCGTAGATGCGGGCGCGCGGAGCGAGTTCAGCACATTGCGTGAAGCGATTGCCGCGGACGCCTTGGATAATTTAGTTGAGCAGTGTGGTGACCAGGCAGATGTGCCTTTACAGGGGTTGCACTTTGCACCAACCATTACCGATCCAAAAAAAATTCTCTGTGTAGGTCTCAACTATAGAGCCCACCAAGAAGAAACAGGCCGCGGTGGTGAGGGCGTACCGACAGTATTTGTGCGCTTCGCTGCGGCACAGATGGGCCATGGGGAGGCTATGGTGCGGCCACGCGAATCGGCGAGTTTAGATTTCGAAGGCGAGATCGCAATGATCATTGGCCGCGGCGGCCGGCGCATCGCACGTCAAAGTGCGATGGATCATGTCGCCGGTTTTGGCATATATAACGATGGTAGTGTGCGCGAGTTCCAGCGTCAGACCAGCCAATTCACTCCGGGTAAGAACTTTGCCAATACCGGAGGTTTCGGTCCTTGGATGATGACTCCGGATGAGATTGGCGATTTGTCGCAAATGGAAATAACCACACGCTTAAATGGTGAGGTTATGCAAAATGCTACTGCAGATTTGTTAGTGCATGACTTTGCTGAACTGATCGAATTTTGTTCCACCTTTATCGAGCTGGAGCCGGGGGATGTGATCGTAACCGGTACCCCAGGGGGCGTTGGTGCTGCGCGCACGCCGCCGGTGTTCATGGACCAAGGGGATGTGATTGAAGTGCACGTTAAGCCGATTGGTACTTTGACAAACCCGGTTGTTAACGATCTGCAGCCGTAGCGGGTGAGTTGGCGAAATAAAATTTAGATACTGCAAACGCCGGGCACGTAGCAATGGTGTGGCGTTTCGCGGTATTCGAACGAAGGGTACTGAGATGACCCCGTTGCACGTGACGCTGTTGCAGCGGTCATAAAACGAACACAACCAGAGAATAGGGGGCGGTATGAGCAGTGAATTTACCGGAGCGGATCTTATCGCGGATGCGTTGGCGCAGTTGGGTGTAGAGCATGTCTTTGCCATCGTCAGTATTCATAACATGCCCATTCTTGACGCGCTTAATCGGCTGGGCAAAACCAAGATTATTGACGTGCGGCATGAACAGGCAGGCACTCACGCGGCGGACGGTTACGCTCGAGCGAGTGGCAAGTTGGGGGTCATGATTGCGTCGACAGGCCCTGGCACATCCAATACGGTCACTGGTTTATACGAGGCGCAGTATGGGTCGTCTAGGGTGTTAGTCATCACCGGGCAAGCGGAAACGGCGTTTTACGGTAAGGGTCTGAGTTACGTTCATGAAGCCGAAAATCAGGTGGCGATGCTCGCCAGTGTGTGTCGCCGAGTGGAAAGCCCGCGCCATATTGATCAATTGGGCAAGGCGTTCAATGCGGTGGTTAATGACATGTTTACTGGGCGCGGCGCTCCTGGTGCGTTGGAAATTCCTATAGACATCCAATACGCCGCAGCGGCGCCCACGGAAGTTATATTGCCTAAGACTGAACTGTTTCAACCGGATGCTGATGGTCTGGCTAAAGTAGTCGAAAAATTCGCCAGCGCGCGTAAGCGCATTATTATCGCTGGTGGTGGCGTGATCGCCGCGAGTGCGGCCAAAGAGCTCCAGGCCTTAGCGGAAAAGTTAGAAATACCGGTACTGACAACCGTTGACGGGCGGGGTGTTATTCCGGAGACCCATCCGCTGTGCATCGGCAATTACTACAATTCTGCGGGCATGTATAACGCGCTGCTGGATGCGGATGTCACCCTCGCGATTGGTACTAAGTTTGCTGTCGGCGTTGGGGGCCAGTTTGCCGCTCAGACGCCGCCAGGTGACCTGATTCATATCGACATCGATGGCAACATGATTGGCCGCACCCATACAGCTCAGCTTGGATTAATTGCCGACGCCAAAGCAGCGTTGCTGGGTATAACCGCCCAACTGCAGGAGCCGTCGCCTAATGACAGTCAGTTTAACGACGGTGTTTGGCAGGCCAGAGACGGTGTTCGCGACGCCATGCGCGCACGTTTAGGGGACGACTGGCCTCAGGTTATGGACTGTATTCGTGACAAGTTACCGGCCGACAGTGTATTCGTGCGCGATCAAACGATCTCTGCATACAACTGGGGTAATCAACAATTCCCAATTCTTGAACCGCGGACGTCGATTAACCCAACTTCGGGAGCGATTGGGCCGGGATTCCCGATGAGTGTAGGAGCGGCTATCGCGAGTCAGCGCAAGACGTTGGTGATCCACGGCGATGGCGGCTTTATGTTCCATGCCACAGAATTGGCGACCTGCGCTCAGTATCAGGTACCGCTAATTATTTGTGTGTTTAACGATTCAGGATATGGGGTGTTGCGCTGGTTGCAGCAAAATCAGTTTGGGCGCATAAACGAAACCGATCTGGGCAAAGTTGCTTTTGCTCAGATGGCTCAAAGTATGGGTGTGCCGGGCCAGCGCGTTGCCAGTGTTGATGAGTTTGCCGCAGCGATGGATATGGCGATGGCGGCACAAGGCCCGTATTTGATTGACATTGATATGGAGCATTTTGCGCCTATGGAAATTTCGGTAATGCCCAAGCGCAAGTCAGAAGTAGACATAAAGAGCTAAGGTTGGGCTTACGCTTAGACAAGCCATGGTTGTCCAGCGAGCAAGTTTTGGCAAAGGTGCGCGGCCAGATGGGGGTCTATCAATTCGCCAATGAAGCGGGCGAAGTGGTTTATATGAGCTACGCCGGTGGACGCAGCCTAGGTGGACTTCGCGGCGAAATCTCTCGCAGTCTGACCGAGCAGAGCGACGCCACTCAAGTGCGTTATGAGATAACTACCAGCTACTTGAGTCGCTACAAAGAATTATTGATGCTGCATCAGGCAGATTATGGCGGTCTGCCGACTCATCATCCAAGCATTAGGTTGGGCCGGCTAAGTCCCGCAGGAGGCACTAATGGATCTTAATCTAACGCCGGAACAAGATTTAATTATTGGCATGGTTCGGCGTTTTGTGCGCGATGAAATAGTGCCGTTAGAGCAGAATTTGGATCCTGATGCCGATGAGTTGGAAGACGAGGACCGATTGCGATTGGTGGCGAAGACCAAGGAGATGGGCCTCTATGGTTTAGATATACCCCCCGAGTATGGTGGGCCTGACATCGATCTGGTGACGCGAACCTTACTTGCGGTTGAGATGTCGCAACATCGAGCAGGCTTGTATGCGCCCTGCTATGGCACGTTTGGCGGAGCGGGTTTGGCGCAGCTGTTTGAAGCCACGGAGCCGCAAAAGGAAAAATATTTATATCCTACTTTGCGTGGCGAGAAACGCGGCTTCTTTGGGTTGTCCGAACCTTCCGGAGGATCTGATCCGGCTCGCGCGATTCAAACTAAGGCTGTGCGTGATGGTGACGACTGGGTGATTAACGGCGGCAAATTATGGATCAGCGGAGCCGATAAAGCCGACTTTGGGTTGGTCTTTGCACGCACCGACAGTGACCAAGGCCGTAATGGGGTGACCTGTTTTATTGTCGACACGGATCAACCTGGATTTCATGTGCGTCGCATAGTACACACGCTGCGGTCCGCGCATTACGCCACCGAGCTGCAATTTGAAGATCTTCGAGTGTCTAACGACAACATTCTGGGTCAGCTCAATAAAGGTTTTGCTATTGCCAACGATCGTCTGACGCGGCAGCGCATTCCCTATGCCGCGGGCTGTATTGGCGTGGCCATTAAAGCTCAGGAAATGGCCTTAGAATATGTGCCACAGCGCGAAACATTCGGCGCGCCGCTGTCCACACGGCAATCGATTCAATGGATGCTGGTGGATAACGATATAGACATAAGGCAATCGTTGTGGATTACCGTAGAAGCGGCGAGCAAGGCCCAGCAAGGGGAATCGTTCCGTAAAGAAGCGGCCATGGCGAAGCTGGTGGCAACAGAGGCCGGCGGTCGTGTTGTGGATCGGTGTATGCAGATGTTCGGTGGCTTAGGTGTTGCCAAAGACCTGCCGTTCGAGCGCTGGTATCGAGAGATGCGAATCCGCAGAATCGGCGAGGGTCCTAGTGAGGTTCAGCGCCATGTCATCGCCCGTGAGCTTCTAGGAGCGTCGCTGCGTTAGGACGCTGGTGTCTGTGCGGTCGGGATTGCCGTGACACGGTAAACAACGCCGGCTTTGTCATCCGAAATCAGCAGTGCCCCATCTGGGCTGATCAATACGTCATTAGGGCGGCCCCAGGCTTTCTCTCCTTGGAGCCACCCCGTAATAAACGGTTGGTAGTCGGGCTGGCCATTGCGATCGAAGGTCGCGACGCTGACTTGGTAGCCAACTTTTTTGCTGCGATTCCAGGAGCCATGCTCTGCAACGAATAACGCATTTTGGAAACGAGCTGGGAAGCTGTCGCCCCGATAAAAGCTCATGCCGAGCACTGCGGCGTGAGCCTGCACGCGGATCGCCGGATCTACAAAAATGAGCCCTTGAGACGCTGAATGGTCACCGAATTTAGGGTCGCTAATGCGGCTGCCGTCAGCAGCCGAATGGACAAACGGGTAGCCGTAATGAGGTGCGTTTTTGGCGCCTGCTGGAATGACATTGATCTCGTCACTGGGAATGTCGTCTCCCATCATGTCGCGGCCGTTGTTACTGACCCAGAGATCGCCAGTGCTGGGCTGCCAGTCGAACCCTACGGAATTACGAATGCCATGGCCGATAATCGTTGTCGCACCGGTGGCCGGGTCTAGCCGCAGCATGGTGGCGAAACGCGGGTCATCTGACAGGCAGATGTTGCAGGGCGCGCCAACCGGCAAATACAGCTGCTTATCAGGACCTGCCTTTAGGTATTTCCAGCCGTGGTGTCGCTTTTTGGGCAGACGATCGGTAATGATCGTCTTTGCTGGATTGGGCCGCAATTGCTGGTCAATATTCGCAACTTTATACACTGTGGATACGGCCGCTATATATAGATCACTGCCGAGGATAGCGACGCCACTCGGCATGTTGAGGCCTTTGACTAAAGTGATCACCCGGGCGCTGTCGGTGAAGGGGTTCAGTACCGCATAGACCTTACCTGCTTTGCGGGTGCCGACGATTAAAGTGCCATTTGCCGTCAGAGCCATTTGGCGGGCATTGGGTACAGAAAATGGCAGAGTTTCTAGGACGAAACCTCGAGAAGGTGTCAGCCGGGTGTCGGCGGTCACAGCGACGGTTAGCGTCAGTAAAACAAATGCGGTCAAGAGTTGGATAATTCTCTGCATTAACACACTGTCGCAGAATGGCGGGTTTCGCTCAACGTAAAGAAGGTGGCGGTTTATTCGTGTCAAAATACGATCCAAGCGCCATATAAGCTGCTTTTGCTTGGCTTGACGTACACTTTGTCGCACAGTTGCAACCATGAGCCAAGGGTTACTTACAGACCAAATAAAGGACGCCATTCAGAGCGCCTATCGCACTTGGCTTGGCGCTCGAGAGTTTAAACCGCGCCGTGGTCAGCGCGAGATGATCGCCCAGATCGCGCGTACTCTAAGTCAGAATGAGCCGAGAATATGCGCAATTGAGGCAGGCACGGGTACCGGTAAAACGGCGGCCTATTGTCTTGCCAGTATTCCATTGGCTAAACATATTGGCAAAACAGTCGTGCTCAGCACGGCGACGGTCGCTTTGCAAGAACAGGTGGTGATACAAGATCTGCCGGATTTAAAGCAGCGCGCGGGTTTGAACTTTAGCGTTAGTTTGGCGAAGGGGCGGGGGCGCTATATGTGCTTGAAACGCCTCGATGATCACCTGAAATACCAAAACCAACAGGAAATCCCCATATTCGACGCCAGTGGTGAAGATTTCTCAGTATTGTATCAAGAGATGCTTAATCGATACTCCCAAGGTGGTTGGGATGGCGAGCTGGACAGTTGGGTTGAGCCACTGCCGGATGGCGCTTGGGCCGGCGTAACGACAGACCATCGGGGTTGCAGTAACAATCGCTGCTCCTATTTTAAGCAGTGTGCATTTTTTCGAGCGCGCAATAGTTTAGAGGGTGCAGACGTTATTGTTGCTAACCATGATCTGGTACTGGCGGACTTAGCTCTTGGCGGCGGCGCCGTGTTGCCGGTGCCAGAGGATTGCATATACATCCTAGACGAGGCCCACCATCTGGCCGAGAAGACGCAAAATCACTTCGCCAGTTCGGCCAGAATTCAGGGCACACTGCAGTGGTTTGAGAACGTTAACAACGTACTCGGCACGGCCACCCAGCGCTTCGCCCGACCGGCCAATCTTGTAGGCTTAAGCACAAATGTAGCCGCTGAAACCGCAGCCTTGGGTGATAGTTTCACCGCACTGTCTCAAGCGTTGGCGACTCTACCCTTGGAGCCGCGCGATGAAGATCGGGAGATTTATCGCTTTCCCCTCGGCGAGGTGCCGGCGACCATTGCTGATTTGTGCGGGACCGCTTTGCCGGGTATGGATCGACTCTGTGACAACATTGAGCGGTTCCATGACCTGCTTAGCGATGCAGTCGCCGGTAATCAGGACTGGGAAAAAGCGTTTGAGGCTGAGGACTGGCTGCTCCCAGTCGGGCAGTTACAAAACCGTGCGTTAGCGACTCGGGCACTCTTGCAAGATTACGCGTTGGGCGTTGAGCAAACTCACCGTTGTGCCCGCTGGGTTAGCCGCAATCAATACGATGTCGATATGGTCAGCGCACCGATTGAGCCCGGGCACATATTGCGCGAAGTGCTTTGGCAGCGCTGCTATGGCGCGGTATGTACGTCTGCAACGCTCACAGCCCTAGGCCGCTTTGAGCGGTTTCTTGAGCGATCAGGGTTGCCCCCTGAAACGCCGACCACGAGTATTGTTAGCCCGTTTAACTATCCTGAGATAGCGACGTTTCACGTACCGTCTATGCGATCTGATCCGAGAGATTTCGACGCGCATAGCGACGAGGTCACGCGCTTATTGCCCGAGCTTCTCACTCGTGAGCGATCGGCCTTGGTGTTGTTTACGTCATGGCGGCAGCTTAATGCGGTGACTAAGGCGCTCCCTGAGGACGTGGTAGATGGGCTATTAGTGCAGGGTGATGGCAGCAAGCAGGCATTGATACTCGAACATCGCCGGCGCATCGATGAAGGAGAATGTTCTCATCTTGTGGGTCTTGCGAGTTTTTCGGAGGGGCTGGATTTACCCGGTGATTACTGTCGTCATGTGGTGATTGTTAAGTTGCCCTTTGCGGTGCCAGATGACCCTGTGGATCAGGCGATTGCGGAGTGGGCGGAAGCTCAGGGCCGCAACCCGTTTTACGAAATTTCAGTGCCAGATGCGGCGCTGAAACTTGTGCAGGCCTGTGGTCGCTTGATCCGCAACGAGCGCGACTATGGCACGGTAACCATGCTGGATAAGCGTATTGTTACCCAGCGCTACGGCCAAGCCTTGATCGACTCGTTGCCACCGTTTCGATTAGATATTGCGCCGCTGCGATGAATCGATTATCTGGCCACAGTAGATTCGAGTAACCGCCCATTGGTCGGCACCTCGGCGAACTTACCACTGCTGTATATTAATATGCTTTGTTCTTGCAGGCGGCGTTGTAGGTCTTTAAAGAATGCCAACATGTCTGCTTTGCTTAGATTGCTCACTTCGCCAGCAAGTTGTTGCAGACTGTCTAAAGAGTAATGTTCATCGTATATGTCACGCCAATAACGTTGACTGCGCTCACCAAGGTTTTTATCTGATTCGGTTAAGCGGCTGATGAGTCCACTTTTCTGCTGACGGAATTCCGCATCGCTCAGGTCTGGCCAGGCATCAATATACTCTTGTACGAATTTCAATGATGCGTCTTCTACCGCTTTGGCGCTGGCCACAGGGGATTGCACAAGGAACAGGTTGCCACCGCGTTTATCCATGCGTCGAGCCCCAGCACTGACCACGTAACCCAGTTGCTGGTCGGTGCGCAGGCTCGAAAAATAAGCCGAACGCAGTAATTGTCCAGCCAAACCGCTTCTTGCGCGGCTGGCGAAACTGTTATCAGGATCCTGAACGTAAATCAGCAGGGTTGAATCGTCATGATCAACTGCTAAGTCCAGACGCAAGGTTTCTTTGAGTTCCGTTACGCGCGTGCGTTGGCGGACGACGCTCTTGGGTTTTATCGTCTCGTTAATAAACTTGTGTAATTGCTCTGCCTCAGAGGCGGTAACGTTCCCATGTAATGCAGCAATCACGCCGACATCCTGAAACTGGTCAAAACGCCATTGCAGCAAGCCTTCCACGGTGATTGGCTCCAAAGCATCTGCCAGCGTATCGGCCGACCAGCTTGCTGATAAGAGTGTGTCGTTCAGCGCCCCTAGCGCCTGTTCATAGGGTTTATCTTTGCGGCTGTTACGCCAATCCTTTATCAAACTGGCTTTAATGGTGATAAATCGATCGGTGCTGATCTCTGCATTGAGCAGTTTTTCCGCGACGGTATCGAGTAGGGCCATTTGTTTGTCTTGATAACCGCTGACGGAAATTGCGAAGCCGCTGTCGGCCACGTCGATAGAATATCCCAAGCCCGCCAGATAAGCGGGGTAGATCGTGGCACTCAAGGCGTCATTGACTAATCGTTGATACAACCAAGCTTGCGCTCGATCCGCTGCGCCCAATAAACCGTTTGGCGTTAGGAATCCTACCGTCATATTGGCCCTAGGCGTGCCGAATTCGACATCGGTATCTAGCCACAGCTCGAGTTCGGGTTGGTCGATCATGCGTCGCATGATTAGTTCGTCCGCAGCCACCAATTCGAGTTTTTCTGGCAAATAGGGATTAACGTCGGGTAGGCGCAATGTTGCATTTGAAACCGCCTGCCTGGGCAAGGGTGCTTGGTTAAGTGTAAAAGGCACCTCGAACCAGGGTTCAACCTGGTCGGTGACTGAATCAGGAGCGGTGACCTCAAGTAACACGTTATCAGGGCGTAAGTAGCCTAGAAAATTTTCGATCAGAGCGGGGTCGAATGCTTCCATTAAATATGGAGCGACCAGCAAATCTTCGGCTGGGTAAAGGTCCAGACTTGGCGCCATTTGGTATACAAAGCCGGCAGTTGAGCCTTTTTCCTGAAAACGAAAGCTCAGTTCGGCCACCTTTGCCTGTTCCTGATAGAGCCAGTCTTGCGGCGGCTGTGCGCGTAGCATTTCGAAGTATTGGAACAATAGGTCGGTAATTTCATTCACGTGACTGCGCCCAGCTTCCGTCAGCTCGATATTTACCGTGAGCAAGCTGTTGTTGCGGTCAAGGTCCTGACTGCCCGCTCCGAGACCTTCGATCCAGCCTCTGGCATTCAGCGTGTGGTGCAAGCTACCCTCGCCCTCATGACCAATGAGGTTGCTCAGATATTGCTCCGGTTTGTTTCGGTATACCTGCAGCGTGCTTGGAATCGGAAAATTATAGGCGAGTCCGTAATTGTCCTTCAGTGTTTGAGAGGTTAGTACCGCAGGCAACTGTTGATCGGAAAATGCAGGTTCGCTGGGGTAACTTGGGCCGATGTCAGCATTGCGGATTTGATTGAAGATAGGCGTCACTAAGGCTTCAAGTTGATCAAGGCTTTGATTGGCTAATACCACAAGACCCATTTGGTCTGCGGAGTAGTGGTCGGCGAAGAATTGCATTAAATCGGTGCGCACATCGCCCTTCAGCGTTTCCAGCGAGCCGATGGTGAAGCGCGAGCCAGGGTGTTTAGGGTTTAGCGCCAGCTTGCTTACCATGTAGCCGCGCCAGCCATCGTCTTTGATCTGCATCTGGTATTCAGAATGCACAGCATTTTTCTCGCGTTCGACATACTCGGCTGAAAGAAGTGGGTCGATAAAAAAGTGGCCGAAGCGGTCCAAGCCTTCGTTGAAAGCCGAATTTTGAATGTCGAAAAAATAGTTGGTGTGATCGGGAGCGGTGTAGGCATTAGACGAGCCGCCGTTGGCGGTAATGTGTTGTTGGAAGCTATCCACTTCCGGGTATTTTTCGGTGCCGATAAATAACATATGTTCCAGAAAATGGGCGAGGCCTGGGCGGTCTTCCGGTTCGTGGAAACTGCCGCGGTAGACCGATAAAGCGGCGGCAGCTTTGTCGGTTTCCGGATCGGATACCAGCAATACACGCATTTTGTTCGCCAGTACCAGATATCGATACTCACGAGCATCATTGGGACTCTTGCGTAAGGATAGGCGTTCTGCAATCGCGTTTGCGCTGTCCGTTGAAGCTAGATCCGGAGCAACAGATTGGCAGCCGATAACAGCTAGAAGTACTACGGCTGCGACAATTGAAGGTCGCAGAAACATGAGCGTGTTTAAAGTCATTGGAATTCCTTGTGGCCAACGAACGTCTGAGGACGTGCAGTAATGAGACATTTTAAACAATCATGGAGTGATTGAAATGTGTTGCCGATAGACGGTCGACTTATCCGCCTTAACAACCCCTCCGGATAGGCTAAACTTATGCCTCTTAATTGGGTGGCTCTGATGAATCCGCAACAACTTATCGCTCTGCTAAGCCCACATGCGTGGACTGGCTATGCTCAGGAGATCAATGCAGCGGATGTGGACGCCCAACAGCCGTTTTGGCAGTGGTCGCTAACGGCGAGTGCTCTGGCACCAACCTTGCTGGCGCGCGCCAGCCGTATAGTCACGATCACCGGCAGTCAGGGATCCGGGAAGTCGACGTTCGCACGCATTCTAGTGCAGCGCCTCAAAGATCTTGGTGTGCGGGCGGCCTGCGTATCCTTGGACGACTTTTATCTTTCGAAAAGAAAACGTATGCAGTTAGCGAATCAGGTACATCCGTTGTTAGCGACTCGAGGCGTGCCGGGCACACACGAGACTTGTCGACTGCGCGATGTACTCGAACAGCTTGCCCACGGCACAGGGGTTGTGAACTTATCGTTGCCACAGTTCGATAAGGGCGCGGATGATCGAATAGACGATATCCATATTTCTGCTGAGGTTTTGGTGTTTGAGGGTTGGTGTTTGGGGGTCCAGTCGCAGTCCCCGGAGTTGCTGAAGAACCCTGTTAACGAGTTAGAACAGGCGGAAGATTCGCAGGGCATTTGGCGGCACTGGTGTAATGAGCAGATTCATCAGCATTACCAGCCTTTATGGGCGTTGGTAGATGCTTGGACCTTGTTGCAACCGCCCGAGTTTGCTCAGGTTATCGAGTGGCGAAGACAGCAAGAGCAGGAATTGCCGCCCGCTCGGCGCATGAGTGAAGTGGCGTTACAAAGATTTATTCAACATTACGAGCGGCTAACTCTTTGGCAATGGCAGCAACCGATTGTTGGTCAAGGACTGGCGGTTGATCTCACTGCAGCACACGACATCGCGGCGATTCGATCGTTATCACCCCTAAACTGATTGTTCAGCCTGGGTTCAGACAGCCCTGTTTAAACTTGTTCGCGTAAATGACCGGTCGACGGCCATTAAGCTAATAGAGTACACAAGGGGTTTATATGAACATATCTTTCGTTACAAGGTCGCCTATCGCTGCCAAGCAAAACGCACTTCGTATCGGTCTGCTCAGTGGGGTCTTGTTGGCGCCGCTTGCATGGGCCGACAGCAGTTACGAAGAGGCTGAAGTTCTTGCGGTTTCGCCCCGCTATGAAACAGTCACCTACAGTGAGCCCAGAGAAGAATGCCATTATGAGCGGGTCGCCTACGCTGACCGAGAACAGCGCTCAGGCACGCCAAAACTTGTCGGCGCGTTGATCGGTGGAGCCCTAGGGAATGCCCTGGGTGCTAAAGAGCCAAATAAAAAAGTTGGAGCAGTAGTGGGTGGTCTATTAGGTTACTCCCTTGGTAAAGATGTCGCGCGTCACCAGGGCCGTCGCCAAGACGCTGTTCGTTACCGCCAAGAGCAAGTCTGTGAAGTTTTTTATGACCGCAGAGCAGAGCAGCAGCTCAGCGGCTACGACGTAACGTATGCCTACGGCGGCAGAACTTACCAAGCGTTACTGGATGAGCATCCCGGCGAGACGCTTCGGGTAAAAGTACGAATTCGGCCTATCTAAGTCCGTATATACCCGTAATTACACCATTCGTCGGAAAGTGGGTTCAGCCGGGTCTGAAATTTAGTTCAATAGGATTTATAGCAGATGCGTACTACCTCTCTTCTTGCTCCCCCTCCCAAGTGCGCATCTGCTTGTTTTTTTCCGACCTTAGCAAATTAATGCCAGATTCTTGGATAACACACCACCCGTGCACTTCAATGGATCCGTCAGGTATATTGGGCTGATGAAGTTTGAATACGTATTGGTTGGGACCATACTAGCGTGCACAACTGGCGGCCCTATCTTTGCTCAAGAGGATAGAGCGCCAGCCGGGTCGCCAAAAGCGCTGGTTCCCTCGGCTCTGGGTAAAGCCCCAGGCAAACTTGGCGGCGTTTCCGTTCGACAAGCCATCACGCTTGCGCAGGAGGAGACTGGGGGCCGGGTGCTTTCCTCTAAATCTTTCAACAGCGGCGGCCAAGGGGCAAAAATCTACCAGATTCGTCTGCTGGTTGAGGGGGAGCGAGTGATTACCGTCGTGGTAGATGCAAAAGGCAGAGTGCGCCGACGCTGAGATGACATGCGACTTTTAGTGGTTGAAGACGATCCCGCCTTACGTCAACAGCTTGAGGACCAGCTTAGTGCTGCCGGTTATGCGGTGGATGCTGCTGCAGATGGCTCGGAAGGGCTTTATTTGGGGTCAGAGTTTGGTTTTGATGCGGCTGTTATTGATCTTGGGTTGCCGAAAATTGACGGCCTTGAACTGATCCGCCGGCTGCGCGAGCAGCACAAGATTTTTCCTATCATTGTTCTGACGGCACGTGGACACTGGCAGGATAAAGTGCAGGGCTTGGAGGCAGGAGCGGACGACTACTTGGCGAAACCCTTTGAGATGCCTGAATTGCTGGCCCGGCTCAATGCTTTGATTCGGCGTGCAGCAGGTTACGCGTCGCCGCTGCTGGCAGTCGGCCCCCTACAACTGGATATCTCGCGGCAACAGGTGACGCTAAACGAAACGGCCATGGACTTAACCGCGTTTGAGTACCGAGTGCTTGAATATTTAATCCTCAATGCGGATCGGATTGTCTCCAAGAACGAATTGACCGAGCACCTCTATGCGCAAGATTTTGATCGCGACAGCAATGTGATAGAGGTTTTTGTTGGCCGACTGCGGCGCAAGCTTGAACCGCTCAAGCTTATTCAGACTGTGCGAGGCCGTGGTTATCAGCTTAATTCAGGAGGCCACAGTGACGCGCCGTGTGCCTGACTCTATTCAGCGCCGTTTGCTTTTAACCACTAGCTTAGTTTTGCTCATTTTCTTAGGTGTGACCGGCTGGGTTTTGGATCAAACATTCAGTCGTAGCGTTATCAAAGGCGCGCAGGAGCAGTTGCAATTGATCGTTTATTCGCTCATGGGTTCTGCCAGTGAGAAAGATCGGCAGTTGCAGTTCGCGGATAACTTGGCTGAGCCGCGGCTTGCGCAACCTGACTCCGGCCTTTATGCGTTCGTAAGCAACGATCAAGGCGAGCTACTTTGGCGTTCACGCTCGGCGGTATTAACGGACGTTGCGATCGACAAGCATTCAAGCATGGCGGGCAGCGTTTTTGTTTTCAGCGAGTCGCAACAGCAATTACATCCGCAGCGTTTTAGTTTGAGCCACGCTGTCACCTGGGAGGGGCTTGACGACGAGCAGGTGATTTTCACAGCGGTCGCAGATCAGGTGAGCTATCGCCGGGCCATACAGGACTTTCGTCAAAGTCTTGGGGTCGGCTTGGCTAGCGTCGCTCTGGTGTTTCTTGTGGTGCAGGCTCTGGCCTTGCGCTGGGGGTTAACGCCCTTGCTGCGTATGCACAGAGAAGTAGGCGAACTAGAAAAAGGTGAACGGGAGCAACTCAGTGAGGGCTACCCAATTGAACTGCAAGACTTAGCTATTAATCTGCAGCGATTTGTTAACCATGAACAAAACCAGCGTCGCCGGTACAGCCAGGCTCTAGATAACCTAGCGCACAGCCTCAAAACACCTTTATCAGTTATCAGCAACGCACTTTCAGAACCGCAGACACAGGTGCCGTTGTTGCGTGATCAAGTTCAGCGGATGCAAGATGTTGTTGCAAATCAACTCAACAGAGCGACGCTCGCGGCGCCGCTCGCGCTGGGTTCGCGGGTTTCGGTAGAAGCCACAATAGGCCGATTGGTGGCAGCGCTGCGTACCGCATATCCGCACACGGACATTACTGCCAGTTTGCCCACGGCTGGATATTTGCGCGGAGACAGTAGCGATCTTCTAGAAATTTTTGGCAACGTATTAGAAAACGCGTGCAAGTTTAGCTGCAGTCGGGTTGCGGTGTCGGTGGAAACGATCACTCTTGAACGGACTATGTTCAGAGTAATTATAGAAGATGATGGGCCAGGAATTGCCGCAGACAAAAGAGCCGAGGTGCTAAAACGTGGTCAGCGCGCAGACAGCCAAGCGCCAGGCCAAGGCATCGGGTTGTCTGTAGCTGCAGAACTGGTAGCGCTTTATCAGGGGGAGTTGGTCATCAGCGAAGGTGAAAACGGCGGCGCGCGCATTTACATTACCTTACCCGGCTTTCCCGCGAATGATAACGAACTGGCGGGATAACCGGCAGACGAGCGTTACAGCCGTTGTGCTAAGGCGCTAAAGAAGCGCGTCCGTAGTGAATCGTCGCTGGCAGCTTTCGGGCCACTGGCGCACCACCGCTCAATGAGTTGCTTGTTATCGATTAATGCGAGGTTGCTTAACCCTTTGTTTATTAGTTCCACTTGAAACGCCATTCTCGCTTGTTGATCTTCGGCGGGACTGGCTATGTCCGCGGCTATTTCGGCCTCAAGGGTCAGCCGATGAAGATCCTCGGACTCAGCCTTATTCTTGCAGCGCGCGGCGAATATTGAATGTGGAGGATCGAGAATAACGCCAGATTGTTCGGCTGCGCTGACCTTGAGATCCCACGTCTGCCATTGTTCTAAGCGCTGAATGCTTTCGGTCTTTTTCACAGCGCGTGCGAGATCTTTCAGCGTCTGGTTTGCAGCATTAATGCGGCGGGTTGTTGCCGAGGTCAGTTTTAGTAAGGCTGCTTGGCTATCGATAGCCTTATACTTAGTTCGTAGGCCTGCAAGGTCTTCGGTTTTAATGTATTGCTCGAAATCATCAAGCGCTGCATCGATCGCGTTTTTCTGTTCTGCTAATGCCTCTTGGTTCGCTTGATAGGCGGCGGCACTGCGCTGAAAGACAGCGTCGCAAGCTTGTCGGAATGCTTCCCATGCGCGACGCTCTGCGTTCCTTGGTGCGGGCCCGATTTTTTGCCATTGCTGCTGCAACTGCTTGGCCTGTTGTGTGGCCTCCTTATTTGATGCCACATTCATAAGCGCCTTAGCGTTGTCTATGATGTTTTGCTTGTGCTCAAGGTTGTCATGTTTGCATTGACGGATGTGCTCGTGCAGCTGGTTTTGTAATGCTTCAAACCTCGCTTCAACTGGTTTTAGGCCGCGCCGATCACACGGATGATGACTCTGCCATTCGGTTCTGGCTTGGCGCGAAATAGTCTCAATTTTTTGCAGCGGAATTTGCTGCCAATCGCCCTGTTCGACGAGTTCGGCAAGCTGTTCACAAACGATTTGACGATTTTGCAAATTTGCTTTGCGGCGTTCGGTTTGTTCCGCAAAATATGCTTTACACGGCGCGAACGCTTGCTCAGCAAGGGTATCAAAGCGGCTTTGCAAAGCTTTATCAGAACGACGCAATGGGCCGAGGCTATTCCAATCTTCGCGTAATTGCTTCAGGCGCTCGGCCTGATCTGGGGCGGCCAGGGGGCTTTCTGCCAATGACTGTAGGTTCTCGAGCAACGCCTGTCGTTTGGGTTCGGTGGCATAGTTTTGCCAATCACTCATCTCGCCTAATTCGTCACTCAGGGTATTGATCTCGGTGTCGCAGTCTCGGTATCCCAGTCGCTGTAATTTTCGTGCTTGCGCGAGACTTTGAATCGCTTGCTTAAGTTGCCCGTTTGCGAATTGAGCTTCAGTGTTCGTTACGAATTCCTTTAGTTTTTTGCGCGCTTGGGTTTGCTGCTCTGTTAGTTGCACCACTTCCCCTTTTACTCTCACAAGCGCGGTTTGTGCCGATTTCACGATTTCGGGCAGAGGTAGGTCGGCAGGCCAAGCCAGTTTCTTTATCGCTTGAGTGGCGTTTTTTAGCCACTGTTGTCTGTTTTTGGCGAGCTCTGTCGTTGCTGAAGCGATCTCATCAGTCGTGAGCGCATTCGGAAGATTGGCGGGTTCGAGCGTAAAGTTTTCCAAGTCTTGCAACTTTCTGGCGTATCGACTCAATCTAGAGGATAACTCGTCGAACGCTTGCTGTTGGGTGGTGCTTGGCGAGTAATCGACGGATTGCGCTAGCCAGTTTTCATTTGTTTGTTGTAGTAGCGATGATGCGTGCTCCAAGCTCGTGCCGTGATCTTTGGCCTCAGCAAAAAATTGCTTTAAGACGCCAACGACATGCTGATAGACATCTTCATTAGGGTCTGGTGTAGCTAGATCGAAACCTTTCAGAGGCGACTCGGGCAAAATTGTCGAACTGTCTATAACGTGCGCATCGTCTAATTTTTGCAGGGCCGTTAATAGCTCGTCGGCCGCAATCTGGCGTTTTTCCGCCAGTAACCGTAAACGGGTTTTGTTGCGTATCAGCTCGGCCAGATCAGGCCGCTCCTGCTGCTGGGCTACTAATTTCACGATACTTGCGTCTAACTCATGAAGACGCTGTTGCGCATCGTCTTTTGATCGGCGATGTCTTTTTATATCATCGAGACGTTCCCTTGCGTGCTTATGGCAAGTTTTGTTGCGGCCGCGCGATGACTTCTCCAGCGCAATTAAAGCTGGTTCGCAGTTCAACAAAGGCTGGCTTAAAACGAAGTCGAGGTCATCCATGTGTGCGCGGATTGCGAGGATTGCCATGTGTTCGGGGGTGACTGCGATTTTCGTCAGCGCGCGGACTTGGTCAGCGGATACATCGGTAAAACGCTCAGTCATCACCCAAGGGTTTTGGTTTAGTGGTGAATCGATGGGCGTTAGTTGAACCAGTCGGCGAGCCGCGGGTTGCGCCGTGGTATCGTCATCGAGCAGTGGCGTCAAAAGCGCCGGATCGTCAATCCATGGCAATAAGGCGACTTTCAATTCCGTATTGTGCTCGCCGGCCAGCGCGCTGCTCAACAAAAGCTTGAGTTCGGGGCCGATCTCGGCGAGTTCACCTGTGGTGATTGCGTCCTGGAGTTCTTGCAATACCCGCAATCGCTGCTCGGAGTCGCCGGCAGAAAATTGCTGCTGGTACTTTTTGCTGGTCCGCGAACCGGCACTAAATAATTTTTTCAGCACGAGCACTAATCCAGAGAATTGTGACTACCGTCGCATAATGGGGCATCGCGGGTATGCTTGCACGCGCAGAAGTACAGGGTTCGAGTGGTCTCTGCTGTATAAGTAAGCGGTAAGAAATCAGTACCCTGATGGGCGCCATCGCAGAACGGTTGTCGATTACTTTTACCGCAAGAACACCAAAAATATTTGCGCCCTGCCTCGACGTTCACGGGCAGCGGCGACTTTTGCGGGATATCTGCTGTGCTCATAAACAATCCTTACGTTTATCTCCTAGGTGTTATGAAAATTTGCGCTCTTCCCACCAAGGGAAAAACTCCGGCATATCACCAGATACCTGGCATGGATAGTTCGCATCGCGCTTCTCAAGAAATGATTCGACGCCTTCCTTGGCATCTGCAGAACGGCCCCGATAGTAAACACCGCGCGAGTCTATTTTATGCGCTTCCATTGGATGATCTGCGCCTAACATTTTCCACATCATGTGGCGCACCATAGCGACGGACACCGGTGCGGTGTTGTCGCGAATCTCTGCAGCGATGGCGCGCGCTTCGGTGAGCAGATCTTCCGGTTGATGGAGGCTGCGCAATAAGCCGCCGTCCATGGCTTCTTGAGCTGGAAAAACTTTGCCTGAATAACACCATTCTAGGGCTTTACTTATGCCAACGGCGCGCGGCAGGAAGTAGCTTGAACACGCTTCCGGTACGATACCGCGCCGGGCAAAGACAAAGCCGAATTTCGCCTGAGTCGAGGCTAGCCGAATATCCATGGCTAGGGTCATTGTGACACCTACGCCCACAGCAGGGCCATTAATCGCCGCAATGATGGGTTTATTGAGCTCGTACAAACGGAGGGTTAAGCGCCCGCCGCCGTCTGGATTTATGCCGCTTTCGCGGTCATTTCTGGCGTCGCTGTTAAATGTTTTGCCGCCGCTTGATAGATCTGCGCCGGCGCAAAACGCGCGCCCGGCACCGGTGACGATAATGGCTTTAACGTTGTCATCCGCGTCGGCACGATCGCAAGCATCAAGCAGTTCTTCCAGCATATTGTTATTAAAAGCGTTTAATACCTCGGGTCGGTCCAAAGTGATCGTTAAGATATTTTCTTCAACCTCATACAAAATCGTTGAGTAGCTCACAATTCCCCCATTCATTTGGTCATAAACAACTGCCCCATGGTGCCTATGTCGCGAGAATTTTTCTATGATCGTATGTCTTTAGCTAAAAATGCAGCGGAGTTTCTGCCCGCGGAGTTAAGAGTGATATATGCAATTTCAACTTTTTGAGGCTGAGCAGGCCTTCGCCGATCAGGTAGAAGAATTCATAGCCCAACACTGGCTTGATGTGGCTGAACCCAGACGCCGGCTGAGCGCGTGGCTAAATGCGGCAGGTTCGGAGTCGCTGCGCCAGCAATGGTATCGCAGTGTCGTTGACGTGGGTTGGTCGGTGCCGCATTGGCCGATTGAGTATGGCGGTTGTGATTGGACCCGCAAACAATTACATATTTGGCTGAGTGCCTGTTTGAAATATCAAACTCCTGCTGTTCTGACCTTTGCAACGGCCCATGTAGGGCCTTTGCTGATCGAGCATGGTAATGCGCAGCAGCGTGCCTTGTTGCAACGAATGGCGACATTCGAGGAATCCTGGTGTCTGGGTTGGGCGGATCGGCGAGCGGCAACAGACAGCTATGGCGTGAACACACGCATCTTACGAACCCCACGCGAGATCAGCATAAGTGGTACCAAAACGCGTGTCATAGACGGTATGACTGCCGCTTGGATGATGTGCGTCACGGGGGGCGAGGGCAATGAGCCAAACGAAAATCGATCGTCGATCGTGCTTTTGCCGCTGGATCAAAAAGGGGTTAAGCGGGACCCGAAAGCGGCGCTATCGACCGGACGAGCTATGGCTGAGATTGTTCTAAACAATGCTCTGGCAGCCTCATGGGCTACTTTGGATGTGCCGCTAGATGAGTTGCGCAGACGTTTAACCGGCTTAGCACCAAACGATCTCTCGGCGTTGGCGGATAGTGCGGCCTTAACGGAGCAAGTGCGACAGCTTAAAGACCGAGTGGCGGCAGACCCGAATATGGAGTTTGGCTTGTTGCGTGACTGTGATGCGCTGGCCATTGAAGCCTCGGGCTTGCTGGGCATGGAGCAACGGGCGATAACACAAGGAGAATTGCCATTGCCCGCGGTGCGGCTTCGTGCACAAACACTTTGGGGCAAATTAAGCGAGTTACAAATAGCTGCTTTCGGGTATTATGCGATGCCTTTCGTGGACAGCGCATTGGCTGACAACGAAGGATCGGTCGATAACACTCGGCCAGTGGGGGAAATGGACATGACGATGGTTATGCGCCGTATGCTGTCTCCCGCGATCGCGACGGAACTGGGCGTGGATCTCCATGATTCACTGGCTCAGGAAGTGCTTGGTTTGCCGGTTCAAGATGAGTAGATTTTGTGGCGGTGTGATTAAACTAAATTGTAGGTTATAGAGGTAAGTTGATGGACTTTTCCTTCACAGAAGAACAGACCCTGTTACAAGAAAGCGTTTCGCGTTTTATGCAAAACGATTACAGCTTCGATGCTCGGCAGAAAAATTCGCAATCTGAAGAAGGCTTCAGTACCGCAAATTGGCAAACATTCGCTGAATTGGGTTGGTTAGGTGTGACCTTTAGCGAGGCCGATGGTGGTTTTGGTGGTGGTGCGATTGAAACAATTGTGATGTCCGAGCAGTTTGGGCACGGACTGGTGATTGAGCCTTTTTTAGCAACGGTGGTTTTGGCCGGCGGTGCGCTTAAGCACGGTGGTAGCGAGGCGCAGAAGAGCCAATATCTGCCCGGTATTATCGACGGATCGTCGCATGGCGCTTTGGCCTTTGTAGAACCTCAAGCACGATTCAATCTTGCTGATATTACGACAACTGCCACAGCGGATGGCGATGGCTATGTGCTCAACGGTTACAAAGCGGTGGTGCTAAATGGCCCGCAAGCCAACTTTTTGGTGGTTAGCGCTCGTACAGCCGGAGAGCAGCGCGACGAAGATGGCATCTCCCTGTTTGTATTGGATGCGGCCACAGCGGGCGTATCACGTCGAGACTACCCAACGGTTGATGCCTTCCGTGCGTCGGAGATCACCTTCGAAAATGTAAAAGTGGGCGCCGACAGTTTAGTGGGCGAAGCAGGTCAGGGTTTAGCGATATTGCAGCAAGCCATTGATGATGGCGTATTGGCGGTAGGTGCTGAGGCTGTCGGTTGTATGGAAGTGCTCTACAAAGACACGGTTGAATATTGTAAGCAACGTGAACAATTCGGCCAGCCGATTGGTAAATTTCAGGTGTTGCAACACCGCATGGTCGATATGTTTATGGAGCACGAGCAGTCCAAGTCGCTGATGTTTATGGCGGCTATGCGTATGGCTGAAGGCTACGGATCCGAAGCACAGAAAGCGGTAAGCGCATTTAAGGTTCAGGTGGGTAAATCAGGAAAGTTTGTCGGTCAGAACGCTGTGCAATTGCACGGAGGCATGGGTATGACCGAAGAACTTAACATTGGGCACTACTTTAAGCGTTTGACGATCATCGATACGTTGTTCGGTAACGTAGATTTTCATCTGCAAAGATACGGCACACTCTAATTGGCCAAAGCCAGCCTCCTTGCGTGCGTTTGGCATAAGGGGGCTGCGCATCCACTCGTTGCGCTGGTCGTAATTTAAAGTAACCTCCGTACTGTTGGATCACAGGAGGGGATTATGGCGCGCTGGGACAGCAATCAACCGACCATTCCAGATTGGTTTTGGCAAGCGGTAGATACCGAAGCCGAAAGCCGTATAGTGGAAGTTGACGAGTGTGATGTTGCGTACAGATATTATCCTTCGGCTGGGAAGCCGGGCCTTCTGCTGATTCACGGTATGAATGCGCATTCGCGGTGGTGGGACTTTATTGCGCCGCAACTACTGGATAAATTCGCCGTCGCGGCGATGGATCTTACTGGCATGGGCGATTCAGATTACCGGTATAAGTACTCTGCGGCGACCTACGCTGACGAGATTGTAGCCGTTATGGATGATGCTGGGTTTGCCGATGACGCCCTAGTCGTTGCGCATAGTTTTGGTGGCTATATGGCTGTCAAAGCGGCAAATCTCTATCCTCAGCGGTTTCGCGGGTTGGTGTTAGTGGACTCCGGGATTCGTCACCCCCACGACCCTATACCAGACCGGCCATTGATGGGTGGAATGCAAGGCAAAGTTTATCCGGATCGCGAGACCGCATTAATGCGATTTCGCTTGCAACCTCCCCAGCCGTGCGAGAACGAATACATCCTGCAGTACATCGCGCGCAACTCGCTGATGCGCGTTGACGGTGGATGGGCGTGGAAATTTGACGAGGATCTTCTTACCACCCTTACTGAAGTCGAGCGCCAGCCAGAGGACTACACCGATCTAACGGTGCCGGTTGGCGTGATATATGGCGCAGACAGTGAGCTTTTCTCGCGGCGTACTCTGGAATACATGCAGCAGTTGATTCCCCAAGAGTTTCCCTTTGAAGAAATTCCTCAAGCCCAGCATCATGTATTTCTTGATCAACCTTTAGCGTTCATCGATTCGCTGACTAACATCGTCCAAAAGTTGTAAAAACTTGCCGCGCTTTGACCGGAATTAACTAGGCGCAAACGGTCAGACAGGATCGGCTGGCTGATCGCCAGATGTTTTATTCGCCACGTACGCTAATCGTTTAGAATCCGTCATTCCTAATAATTCCGAGTATTCACTATGTCTGAGCTTCGAATTTTTCCCGACGTAGATCAACAGACCCTCGGATATTCGCTCCCCAATTTGTAACAAAAAGTATCCTTTGAGAATTTAGGTAACACAAAGATCCTGTTTTCTATTCCCCGGAAATAATT
>ERZ802831.232-NODE-232-length-29400-cov-33.9502_pt1 | contig 29400 bp, 33 predicted proteins | sample MGYA00345655_ERZ802831 | MGnify/ENA primary metagenome ERZ802831 (study PRJEB30503, sample SAMEA104212376) | marine metagenome | biome: Westerlies Biome; feature: [SRF] surface water layer (ENVO:00010504) within the epipelagic zone...; material: water...
GCGGTGGCCGCTGCTTGTAATCACGTTCCGGATCTTGATCTGCGCGTCAATCGGTTGCGGTCGACGCCCGAGCAGGTGGGGCGTGATTTAGCGGAGGCAGGAATTGAAACCCGTCCGATTTCAGGCTGCGCTGATGGATTGCAGGTGTTGGGCCACAGCGGTGATCTGCGGATTTGGCCGGGGTATGTGGAGGGACATTGGTGTGTTCAAGACCGTGCGGCCCAGTGGGTGGCTCCACTGCTGGAGCCCAAGCCTGGGGATCGAGTTTTGGATGCTTGTGCAGCTCCCGGCGGTAAGGCCACACACCTTGCGGAACTCATGGGTGATGTGGGTGAAATCTGGGCCGTTGACCGCTCTGCGGGGCGTCTTAAACGGGTGGCAGTGAATGCGGCGAGGCTTGGACTGGGTTCGATTCAGGCCTTGGCCGCTGATGCGGCGCAGCTCTCGAGAGAGCGCCCCGATTGGAATGAAACCTTTCAATCGATCCTGATCGATGCACCGTGCTCGGGGTTGGGCACCTTGGCCCGCCATCCCGATGCGCGTTGGCGGATGACACCCAAAGCCATTCAAGATTTGCTTCCGCAGCAACAGGCGTTGTTAGACGGCCTTAGCCCCCTATTGGCTCCCGGGGGACGCCTTGTGTATGCCACTTGCACGATGCACCCAGATGAAAATGGTCAGCAAATTGCCGATCTACTCAGCCGTTGCCCTGGGTTGACCTTGCTGAAAGAACAACAACGATGGCCGGATGCTGAGGAGGGAGGTGATGGGTTTTATGCCGCCGTTCTTCAGCGGGTCCAGCGCCGCTCCTGAATGCGTGGCTTCATCCAATTTCGTTGTGGGCTTGCAGCAGGTGCTTGGCTCTCCCTCGGGGATGGAACCGGAGCGGGCGGTGCAAGCTCCGGAGGGAATGGCATGCCGGTTGCTGGAAATGCACTCCCAGCTGGGGCGTCGACCTGTTCTGGAGATTCTTTTTCGTGCTCATAGCCGAGGTACTCCGCCTTTTTGGCGGTTGTCTTCGGTTTCTTCTTGCCAGGCACTCGCCATGGACGATTCAGCTCAGGCTTTGGCGGAAATGCCTGAACGGGGAGTTCCGCTTCGATTTGAAGCATGAATTGTTTCCAAGTCCATGCCGCCTCGCCGCTGTTGCTTTTGGTTTCACGGTTGTCGTCGTAGCCGAACCACACGGCGGTGGTGAGTTGGGGGATGGAACCGATGAACCACAGATCCCGTGCACCCTCTGAGGTGCCGGTTTTGCCGGCCACCTGACGATCATCCAGTTTTGCTGCGATGCCGGTTCCTCCTGTTACCACGCGCTGGAACATCCAATTCATCGCATCTGCTACATCACTGTCGAGAGCCCGCCGTCCCCGGTTTCCATCCACCCGACGGCTCCAGAGAATGTTGCCTTCCGGCCCTCGGATTTCTTCAAAGGGACCGGGCTTAACGAAGACGCCACGGTTGGCAACACCGGCATAGGCCGCGGCCATGTCCAAAACGGTTTGCTCATAGGCACCAATCGCCATCGGGTAGTACTTGCCAAGGGGGCGTTGGGTGCCGATCTCAAATTTGTTGGCGGTTTTGATGATGGCGTCGAACCCCACGATGTCTTGCAATTGCACAGCCACGGTGTTGAGGGAGTTCTTCAGAGCATTCGCAAGCGATACTTTTCCGTAATACTTATTGCCAAAATTTTTCGGGCAATATCCATTCCAGCAGCGCTTTTTATCGAGAACAATGGTTTCCGGTTTAACGCCCAGGTCGATGGCTGTGGCGTAGGGGAACAGCTTGAACGTGGAGCCCGGCGAGCGCAACGCCAAGGTGGCTCGGTTGAACTGACTCTCGTAAAAATTGCGCCCTCCCACCATCACGCGAACAAGACCGGTGCCCGGTTCGATCGACACCATGACGCCCTCGGTATCGAAAGGGGCATTTTTGAGGATCACATCGCGAGCTTTTATTTGCCAGTCAAGGTTCAAGCTGGTTCTCACCTTGATCCCGCCCACTTCCAGTTGTTCTGGGCTCACCAGCTTGGGTAATTCCTGCGCCACCCAGGTGGTGAAGTATGGAGCCGAGCTGTTGAAATACTTGGGTGTGGCCGGCTTCAGAGCGAGGGGAGAGGCGCTTGCTCGTTCGGCTTCCACGCGGCTAATCGCTCCCGACTGGGCCATGCGATCAAGCACTAAAGCCCGCTGCTTTCGGGCTAAATCTGGATTCACTAAGGGTGAATAGATCGACGGAGCGGGCGGGAGCCCCGCGATCAATGCAGCCTCAGCAACCGTCAGTTGATCGGTGGTTTTTGAGAAGTAAATCCATGCTGCATCTGAAACGCCGTAGGCACCGGAGCCCAGATACACGTAGTTCAGGTATTGCTCGAGAATTTGTTGCTTACTGAGTTGCCGCTCAAGCTTGAGTGCCAGAGCGGCTTCCTTCAGTTTGCGCGTAATGGTGCGGTCTTGGCTCAGAAAAACGATCCGAGCCAATTGTTGCGTGATCGTGCTCGCCCCCTCACGCACGGCACCCTGTCGCACGTTGGTGACCACCGCCCGTGCAATGCCCCAAGCATCGACGCCATCGTGCTGAAAAAACCTGCGGTCTTCCGCAGCGATGAAAGCGTTTTGAACCAATGGCGGCATGGCGCCCGGCTTGATTTTTTCTCGAGTCGCAGGACCCAACTTTTGGATGATCTTGCCCTGGGACGAGAGCAGCGTGATGGTCCCTGGTCGATTGAAGATGGCGATTCCCCGCGCATCGGGCAGCGTCGAATCAACCAGTTGCGTGACCGCACGGGTTCCTAGGGCTGCGCCGACGCCAACAGCCGCTGCTGTACCTGCGATAAGGGCCCAATGGAGACGGGTGCGATTCACATCACCTGGGTCAGAGAACTGTGGCCAACAGCTAAAGCCGTTACCAACATGCCAAGAACTAAGAAAGGCTGAGCACTGGCTTGATATTTCACATCAAATTCAACGGGGTCAGTCAACAGCCAGATGTCTTGAAATGTGATCTGGGGAATGATTAACAGCACCAGAAGAACAGCTGCGAAATGCTGGCCGATGGCAATCAATACCCCGACCATCGCGAGTTGGAAAATATCGATCATCCCTGCACTGATCCAACTGGCACGTTTGATGCCAAACACCACAGGAAGAGATTGAAGTCCGAGGGCACGGTCGCCCTCAACGCTTTTGAAATCGTTGACCACCGCAATTCCCAGTCCCGCCAAGCTGTAGGCCAGGGTGAGCAATGCTGTCGTCCAGGTGAGCTGCCCAAATAAGGCTTGGCCGGCCCACCAAGGCAACGCGATGTAGCTCGCGCCGAGGGCATAGTTCCCGAGCCAACCGTTCTGCTTCAGCTTCAGGGGAGGGGCTGAGTAGATAAAGCTCACAAAGGAGCCACCCAGCGCCAGCAGGAACACCACGGGTGTGGAGTGTTGGGCCCACACATCGAGCCCGTAGGACACACCGAGGCCAGCCAGCAGCAAGATCCAGATTTGAAGTTTGACCTGCCCTAGGGAAATTGCTCCAGAGGGAATGGGCCGGTACGGCTCATTGATGGCGTCGATGTCCCTGTCGTAGTAGTCGTTGATGGTCTGGGTGAACCCAGCCAGCAGCGGACCACTCATCAGCATGCAAGCGAATGCCGCCAGCACGTGATCCAACTGCCAGTGGTAGTTACCGCTGGCTGCCGCGCCGCAAATTACCCCCCAAATCAAGGGAATCCAGGTGACTGGTTTCATCAGCTGCAACCGCAGCTTCCAAATATTGGTGGTGCCTGAGGCACCTTTCATGCCCAGCAGCTGACGTGCGTCGCTCACAGAATCCGAACTCAGGCAGCGGTGATTTCGTCTTCAAAAAACCAGCTGGTGGAGCCATCGCTCAGATCAACCACCACGCCGATGCCTTTGCCGTCAACGGTCCGGAACTCTTTAACGGTTCCAGTGGGGTCTTTCTTGAGGAGATCAACCAAATTTTGGGGAATCCGATCTCTGACACGAGAAATCCGGATTTTGGATCCGATGGTGATCGATGCAGCCTGGGACATGGCCTGCGAGGCTTGGAGAGTGGCGCAACCTTAACAGTCGCTTTTGCGCTCAGAACCATGGTTGCCCTGCGTCTTATTCCTTGCCTCGATGTTGCCCGTGGCCGGGTCGTGAAGGGCATCAACTTCGTCGGCCTCCGCGATGCCGGCGATCCGGTGGAGCTGGCCTGCCGTTACAGCCATGCTGGCGCCGACGAATTGGTGTTTCTCGACATCGCCGCGAGCCACGAAGGACGAGCAACGCTTGTGGATTTGGTGCGACGCACCGCCGAGTCGGTGACGATCCCCTTCACCGTGGGAGGGGGAATTTCTTCGGTTGAAGGCATTACCGAATTACTGCGGGCCGGGGCCGACAAAGTGAGCCTGAACTCCTCCGCCGTGGGGCGGCCAGAGTTGGTGCGGGAAGGAGCGCAGCGTTTTGGTTGTCAATGCATTGTTGTGGCGATTGATGCGCGACGTCGTAACAACGGCACGGATGGCTGGGATGTTTACGTCAAAGGCGGACGGGACAACACCGGTTTGGATGTGGTGAGCTGGGCGCAACAGGTCACCGAGTTAGGCGCAGGCGAAATCCTGCTTACCTCGATGGATGGAGATGGAACACAAGCCGGATACGACCTCCAGCTCACCCGGTCTGTGGCGGCTGCCGTTTCAGTGCCGGTGATTGCTTCTGGGGGGGCTGGCTGTCTGGATCACATCGCGGCGGCGTTGGACACCGGACCTGAGGGTGGGCATGCCTCAGCAGCATTGTTGGCGTCGTTGCTGCACGACGGTGTTCTCACAGTGGAGCAAATCAAGGCCGATTTATTGGCCCGCGGTCTCAAAATTCGACCATGAAACCTGGAGATGCTGCTGCTGTTGAGCAGCTTTTTGATGCTGTCGCTCCTCGCTACGACCGTCTCAATGATGTTTTGAGTTTGGGTTTGCATCGGCAGTGGAAGCGGCAAGTGGTGCGTTCGCTAAAGCCCGTCGCTGGTGAGCACTGGCTTGATTTGTGCTGCGGTACTGGGGATTTGGCCCTGGAGCTTGCCCGTTGCGTGCGTCCAGGCGGAATGGTGATCGGTGTCGATGCCGCTGCCGCCCCACTGCAAGGGGCTGAGGCGCGTCAAAGGCGTCAGCCATGGTTACCGGTGAGATTTCAGCAAGGCGACGCCCTGGCGACGGGATTGCCATCGGCGACTGCCGATGGCTTGGTGATGGCCTATGGCCTGCGAAACCTGGCTGATCCCGCCCTTGGTCTTAAGGAAATGCGCCGGGTGTTGAAACCAGGTGGACGCGCTGCGGTGCTCGATTTCAATCGTTTGCTCCCTGGCACGGCAGCAGCCCAGTTTCAGCGCTTTTACCTCCGAGGCCTGGTGGTTCCGATCGCCGCTTCAGTGGGCTTAAGGGCTGAGTACGCCTACCTCGAGAAGAGCTTGCAACGCTTCCCGATGGGTGATGAACAGGAGGCGCTGGCCCGTCAAGCTGGGTTTTCTGAGGTCCAGCATCAGCCCATGGTTGGAGGGCAGATGGGCTGCCTGATGCTCCGCGCTTGAAACTCCGCGCATGAAGCTTTGCTTGTAGTGCTTGCGCTAAGCCATCACAACGACCTAAAGAAGCTGAAGAAAAGATAAAGAAGGAGGATTCCTCTTGGCTTTTCCTCTCCCGAATTTGTTGTCCGACATTGAGGATCTGCTGCAAGACGTGCAGTGGCTCGATGGCTTGATCCTGGTGACCGACTCCGAGCGAGCCAGTTTTGTGTCGTTCTCCCAGGTCGACCCCTTGTTGCGACGGTTGCGCCAGCGCCCCCGGGGGGCTGAGGTGGCTGAAAAGCTCTGTATGTCGTTGCTGGAGGCCCATGGCAAAGGGGCGGCAAAGCCCGTATTGGTGTGTCAGGGGAATGGCCGTTTTTGGTTGGGGATGATCGGCCTTAGCCCCATGCAGCGTCATCGCCACAACGCCATTGATCATTTGTATCGCTGCTTAGAGCTGCCGGCCTGAGTTCTGCGGAGCCCCGTTGGGGGCGGCAACGGATATGGAGCCGTCCGGCAACGACAGTCGCCATTTTCGTTTGGCACATCTGCGTCAAAGGGTCTTGTCGCGTCTGCGTGGATTTATCCCAAGACAATAATGTTCGCCAATCAACTAAAAATCTATAGTTCTATTTGAGATTGTTGCTTATCAATCATTCGGGCAAACACTTGTTGGCAAGACCATCGCAGTGGCTTCCAGTATGCGGAACTTGATAACTGGTATAGAAGGTCTAATTGATCATAAAGATCGAGCTTCAAACAAGCCCAAGCTGCTGCAACCCTAGACTTCGTGTATTGCGGAGTAGTCTCTGCAAGAGCTGATCTTACCAAGTAACTCTTTTCGGAGAATTGTCTTAGTCCTACAATGCACGTGAGGTAATAGTGTGTCACATAGTCCGACCAGAGTCGTTCTTCCATGCTGTTGATAATTTTCAGGCAATCCTCTGAATTAAGATTCATCAGGCTTAGTGCAGCTCCATATTGAATCGCTTCATCTCGATGGCTAAGGCATCGTTCGATCTCTTCAGGATTAGGTTTGCATTGCCATTCGGGTCTGATCTTTAGATGTTTAGGATTATCAGTTAAAAGAACTTCAAGTTGTGAGATGACATGTTTCTGCTGTAGTTGATTTTGATCATCAATAATCTGAAAACAACTATTCGCTCTTAGCGACATCGAGATCGGTGCATCGAGCAAGCTCTGGATTCGATTTGGATCTCTCGCATCGCCTAGATCGATCACTGCTGAACGTCGTTTTCCTGCAGTGAGATCGAGTAACTGAGTTTCGAGTGGATTTAAAAGTTCATTTTTTCCATAGAGTTTTGCTTGATAAGCTCGTGCTGCGCCAGCGATCAAGGCTTGTTCATGATCACAAAGCTCAGCGATTAATTTTTCGGCTTTTGAATGTTTGATGTTGAGTCTTGTATGGGCTTGAATCACTGCTCGAACCAAGGTACATTCCCCATTCAAAAGTGATAAGAGCAGATCTTTATCCTCCTCACTTGGATCCCAATCGATGCGTACTAGAGCATAGATTGCATTGATAACGGCCTCTGTATCTGTACAGGTTAAAACATTAGTTAAGGCTGGAATTGCCCGTTTGTCCTTTCTCCTTCCTAAGGATTCGATAGCTTTTCTTCGTGTTATTCGATCGTATAATTCATCAATATTGAGTTTACTTGTTGCTGTTAATAGTGCATCTAGAGATTCTTCGGTCTGGCTCAAGCCCAGTCGAGTGGCTGCGAAATAGCGATCTGCAGGCCTTTGAACAGTTGACGTTTGAGCCATTAACAGGGAGAGTGCATCTTGCTCACTTATTCCCTGGACAAGAACATCAAATCGTTCAGCCATCTTTATTTTATAGGCTTATGAGAATATAAAACAATTGATATCCTTCTATTTGATTATCTACATATAATATTTGCTCTAAACAGGTATTAGAAGTCTTCATTAGAGTTTTGCTCTTTTGCTCTCTTGCGCATCAAGTAGGCTTCACGGATCATATATACATCTTGCATATATGCATTAATGTAAGTTGCATAGATGTGCAGAGCTCGTTCGTGGCTATTGATCAAGGCTTTTAATTGAGCCCAACGCATAGCTCTTGCAAGCAAAGATATTGAATATTTGTGGTTAGAAATTATTTAAAAGTGATCAAAATATTAATCAAAAACAGCTTGAATCTTACGGACTACTTTTGCGACCTATTATCGATTAGTTCGATGAGATGTGCATCATGCTTATCGCAGAAATCTGATACGCATTGCCTTAAAATATGGCCAATCGACACTGATTCTGTGTAACAAAGAAGTTTGAGCTTTTTGTGGAGCTCATCACTTAGTTCAAAGGTTACTCTTTTCATTTTTTCTTCAGAAAGGGATGCAATTGGTCAACAGTTGCTCGCGTGAATTATGTGCTCATTTTACTTTCTTTGATAAGAAATGGATACTGCTTTACGAAGCTTAATCTAATGAAGCATTCAATGCGTCAAGCTGCTTGGCTCCTCTCTCAATCGTTGGCACCCAAAGTGGCAGGACACCTCCCGAGTTGTGCTCCAATCTCAAGCAGCACAGCTAGCGTTAAAGCCCTTTGTTTTTGTCCAGTGTTTGACTGGGGAGCTCGCCAAAACTGGTGAAATATCTCCTTGAAAACCGTCCTTGGTGTTTAAACCCGTAGCTAATAGCGACATCACGAACTGTCAAGGCATGATTTTTTTCATTTTGCTTGAGCATTAATAGTGATCTTCTTGCCTCTTCAAGTCTTATTTGCGTCATCATTTCAATGATTCCCATGCCGAAGTAATCTTGGCAAACTCTGTAAAGTGATGCTTGACCAGTATCTAGATACTGACATACATCTGAAAGTGTCATTGGAGATCTCATTCGATTGCTGTCATGTGAAAGCTGCACAATTTCGCCGAGCAATCGATAGTTTTTTGTCAATCCCTTCTTGTAACCTCGTTTGTGTCCACTTTCCAGGCATGCAACGATGAGGTCATAATATTTTGTCGGATTCATTATTCCCCTTGTCAAGTCCTTCCTTGTTAATTTCTTAAGTTGATGCAGAGACTCATTATTTATATCGAGGCCTCTTGCTTTTGAGAGGTTATCGATGGCTTGTGCTGCATTGCATTCTTTAAGCATTTTCATCAAAATATTCTTATCAAGCATGCATGCTGTCGATGAGCAACTATTTGAATATTTACCCCATGAGTTCCCTGGTGAAGTATTGAGAGTATTGAATCCCCCAAGACTAGCTTCCTTCATTTCATACCCTTCGCAATAGCCGAAAGGATCGTTCAATTGGCAGGTTGGTGTAATCCAATTGAAGTCAACCGACCAAGCTGTTCCCCAGCCCTCATATAAAAGTGGCTGTGTTGATTGTATTTCAGCTAAAGCGATTCCAGCAGATTGCTTGAACGACATCGTGTATTTCCCGTCACCCGGCTCAAGTTGAGTGATGCGGGTTGTCTGTCCCAACTCATTGAGAGATTCTGAGAGCTGGATATGATCTGAATAAGAGAGTTCTAATTTCATTAACTACGCCTCGTAAATAGATCTGTTACCAATACAGAGGCCTTGCTTGATTTATTAATAGTCTCATCGGGGCTCTCTTGAAATGTTTGATAGTAAAACTTCTGAAATGTTATCCAGTTTTTAAATCCATAGTACAAAGCATTTTGCTTCTTTGTGAAATTTTTCAGTCCTTTTGGTACGTGCGGATTTAGGTAGGACTTCTTGACTTGCTCTAGTCTGATGCTTTTGATTAAATCGAGAATGGGCATATCAAAATTTGTTCTACAGGCAATGCTTAATGATTCTCTTTCTGTATTCAAATATTTCGTGATCTCACTAATTGTTAGGGGTGGCATTCCTTCCCTATCTTCATAAAGTAGCTTAACAAGATCTTCTATGAGCTCTGTTTTGTCTGATCTTTCAGTCAGAATTTCTAGATCGCAAGGTTCTTCTAATGTTGCAATCGCTAAATCATAAAAAGCTTCTGACTCGCGCAATCCTTTTGTAAAATGACGTTCAAATAGGCTCTTTAGTTGAATGCTTGCTGAGCTATTGGAATCAATTCCAATACATTCTTCAAGCTTAGCGAATGCATTGTATGCATTCATTTGATCAATCTTTTCTTTCATCTTTTCCCACTTAAGACTCATACAGCAAAGCTGAGTATTTGCGCCAACGATATCCCATACGTTTCCTCCTGTTTTATTTAATCGATTAAATCCTGCAATACTTAAATCCATCATCTTATGGCCACTGATGATTGTATTGGTTGGAGCTTGTTCGCCGTTGCTATTTATCCAGCAGAAGGCCACAGAATTTTGGTTGGCTTCTTCTTCATATAGAATAGTTTGGTTTGATTTGAAAATTTCAAGATGCGCATCGTTGATTGGTGCACAAATTGAACTAGTGACTAGCTCACCTTTGCTTAGTTGTGTTACATTGCATGAAAAATTTGATTTTGAATAATAATCTGAATAGTGATTTATACAATAGCTCTCCATCGAGAGGAGCTCGTTGAAGACAAATTCTTTAGCTTTCCTTGCCTTCATTGTTGTGTATAGGTGAGTTCTTGGTAATAATTCAATTTATTTTAGGTTATTTATGCGGACGTGAGGAGTTGCTGTCGCGTGCCTTTACATTTCAACTTCCCAGAAGAATCACACTTCTCCCATATTTTTCGCATTATTTACTTGTCTTCATTGTCGCAGTTCTTACTTTTGCTCTTGCGCTATGTCGAGTTAGCAAAATTGGATATTAGCAGAGAACATATTTTTGAATGAGTCATTATATTAATCGAGAAAGATACTGTTTTGCCGCTTTTTTTGGAGAATCTGTTGTATTCAGTTTGAAGCGACACTTGTCCGATGTCTAAGTCTGCATTGCATGCATTCATCGATAGAGCTCGAGCTGATGAGGATTTTCGCTCAAAGCTTGCACACCTTGACCCCAATCAAATTATTGAATTTGCTGGGCAGCATGGTTTTATGTTCTCGGATGAAATTAAAGGGCGCTTTATCAATCGATGGAGCGGTGTTTACTTTTGCCCCCAGGCCATCGAGGTTGGACAGCTCTGTCCTGCTTTAGTTCCCGAGGGTTATAAAAATCTGATTCATTATGCTCAATCGACGTGCAGTTCTAGCAATCTTGCAGAAGAGGAGCGGGATTTTAGATCTGGAATAAAATATTAGATAATCTTAAATGCAAATGATTTTAAAATATCTAGAGGTACGACTTGAGTTGCAGAGAGATTTGTCGATTCAATAATGACGGGTGGTGCTACTCCGTCAATTCTGGCTTGTTCCCATCGTTCAGCACATAAGCACCAATGGTCTCCCGCTTTAAGGCCCGGGAATTCCATCAATAGGTTCGGATCAATCAAGTTATTACCTTGTGATTTTGTATATTTAAGAAAAGTATCTGTCACGACACTGCATATAGAATGATTGCCTAAGTCAGACGGGTCTGTTTTGCAGTAACCATCTAAATACCATCCTGTTTTTGGGCTGCATCCACATATTTTCAATGGTTTTCCTAGTAAGTTGACGAGCATTCTCAACGTTTTAAATAGCTTGGTTTGGTTGTCCAAGTCTGGCTTTCTATAAGCCTAATTTTGGCTAACCGCTATTTTCAATCGGCAATAATGCCCACAGTATTCATATATGAATTTTGCACAATGCTGCTGATGTGCATGGCTGTCATAAATATATGTAAGGTATTTTGTTGAGCCTAATGAGATTATTTTTTTGAGTTATGGTTTTTTAGGTTTGCTGTTCTGAGCCGCCAGCTGGTACTCCTCTAGTGGCCATTTCGTACATTCGTTGATGAATATTCTCTGCCTCAATATTAAACCAGTCGATATATCTTATCGCTTTAATCTTCTTCTCGCCTAAATTGAAAATTTTATATTCCAGTGTTATGAAATCACCTTTGTACGCTTTATATCCCAATTCTAATAAGATCTTGCCTTGAGTGGTTGGAAGATGAATGTCTGCATGATTTGTGCTTGTTGTCGTCTCGAGCGTCACAGAAGCGTTGGTTCCATCTCCTGATATATCTCTAACTCTTAGAAATAAAGCCGAATTAAAATTTTCATCAATTAATCTTTTTGAGCTTTTTCTGATCGTCCAGTTGCATTGAATCGTTCCATAGTTAATTTTGTAATTAAGACTGTCCTCTCTGCCATTGATGCCGCTGGCGGTTAAATACTTCTTTAGAGCATGTAATTTAGATGTTAGCCATTTCATTGAGGATTTTAAGCTGAGTTCTTGTGACATATTATGGCTTGATCGTCCGGATAATTGTGTCAAAGCATACTATTTTAAATGTGATGATTGATGTACAAACGTGTAGTTAGGCGTGCTGCGATTTTGAGGTATTTTGCGCTATTTACGTTTGTTTGTGGCGTATCATTTATACGCAAAGAAACTTTTCTTTTGTGGCCATTCGTCCCAGGTTTTCTTTGAAATTTTACCGATCGGTATGTTTTTTTCTAAGCAAATAAATTTCTTAGATTGCTTATCGTCTTTGCATTGACGTTTTTTTTCTTCTTGTATTAGTGCTAAGTCTATTGTCTCGACTAGGATTTTACGGTCACGGCAAGTATCATCTCTTGTCGCGATCAGGTCTTTGTACTTCACTTGAATCTCGTTTTCTTCAAAATTATCTGGTGGGACAGACCGTTCGAGATCTTCTATTTCCTGTTTCGCAAACTCACACTTATTGTTTTCTGCGATTCGCTCTCGTCTCCATTGCGCTTTGATCTCATTTTCATTCGGTAGCGTTAATACAGTGACTGTGCCACCTTGGTTGATCCACGCTATTGATGCCTTTTGTGCCTCGTCCTTTGAACGATTCTGTCTGACGCAAGACGCCAATGTAAGTATTGCTAAAAGAAGAATTGTTCCTCTTGTTATTGCCATGTGATTCATGGTTTTGTAGCTGTTGATGCGAGTTTCTTGTTGAGAAAGCTCAATTCGAATTATGTTTGTATATTTTCACTGTATCAGCTCCGGCTCTTGATAGTTTCTGGCTCACTCTCAATGATTCTTTTGATGTTGTTGTTGGTCTGTTTTTTTGCTCCGTTTTAAGACAATTGAAAAGTTTTCAGGCTGGCTGTGGGTTGTCGTCCTGTGACGTGGTTTTGTTTGAAGGTGGTTCCCAATTCATCCTGCACATCATTTGGGAAAATAGCCTTGTTGTTCCGGCGGGATCAACAAGCAAACAACAATGCTTTCCGCCCAAACACCCCACCACCACTTGAAAAGACCGACATATGCACTTTCAAGACATCATCGGCACGCTGAACAGCTTCTGGGCCAACCAGGGCTGTTTGTTGCTGCAGCCCTACGACACGGAAAAAGGGGCGGGCACGATGAGTCCCCATACGGTGCTTCGTGCCATTGGGCCTGAGCCCTGGGCTGTGGCCTACCCCGAGCCCTGCCGCCGTCCGACGGATGGCCGCTATGGAGATAACCCCAACCGGGCGCAGCACTACTTCCAATATCAGGTGCTGATCAAACCGTCCCCTGACGCGATCCAGGAGACCTACCTCGCTTCCCTTGAGGCGTTGGGAATCAAGGCAGCCGATCACGATATTCGTTTTGTTGAAGACAACTGGGAATCCCCCACCCTTGGTGCTTGGGGTGTGGGTTGGGAGGTATGGCTGGATGGCATGGAAGTCACCCAATTCACTTACTTCCAGCAATGTGGCGGACTGGATTGCAAGCCTGTTTCGATTGAGATCACCTACGGGTTGGAGCGTTTGGCGATGTATCTCCAGGATGTTGAGAGCATTTGGGATCTGAGCTGGAACGCCGACCGTAAATACGGCGACATCTGGCTTCCCTTTGAAAAAGGTCAATGCAAATTCAACTTTGAGGCCTCCAATCCAGATCGGCTCAAGCAATTGTTTGCCATTTATGAGGCTGAGGCGTCGGATCTAATCGATCAGCAGTTACCCGCACCAGCCCTCGATTTCGTGCTCAAGTGCAGCCACACCTTCAACCTGCTCGAGGCGCGTGGTGTGATTTCGGTGACGGAACGCACCGCCACCATCGGCCGGATCCGCAATTTGGCTCGAAAGGTGGCAGAGGCCTGGTTAGCGGAACGCGAGGCCTTGGGTTTCCCGCTGCTTCCCAGTAACTAACCAACAACTGGGGGAACACTTGCGTTAGCTGCAGGGATCGCTCTGCCAAAGCGCCGATCCATTGATTCCATCGCCCTCGGTCTGTTCCTGTTGTTGCTGATCAAGGGGCTGTTGTGGGGGGTGCCATCACCAGGAATCCATGATCCATCCCTGCTGAATGGCCGCACCGTTGAGCTGATCGGTCGGTTGCACGCTGATGCCCGGGTTTTCGACACCAGCTGTTCGGCTTTGATCGCTGTGGACCGCATCGATGGTCGTCGCTTTCGCGGTCGTACTGAGGTGGTGCTGCAACCCTGCCCAAACCCTCCCCAGCAAGGCTGGCAGTTGAAGCTCACGGGTGCGTTGAAAGCACCGCTGTCCAGTGTTCATCCGCTTGTGTCTGGGCCTGCAAGCCGTCTTGATCGGCTCGGCAGTTGGAGTCAGCTCCGGGCGGATCGGTGGCAGGTGTTGCACAAATCCTGGACTCCTATTGCGGATGCACGTCGGTCGATTGCCGCACGGTTTCAGCAGGTGGCGGGTCCCCAACGTGGTGGTCTGCTTGCGGCCCTTGTGCTCGGTGGAGCCCAAGTTCAACTTCCGGCTGAGTTGCGCGAAGCCTTCCGTGTTGCTGGCTTATCGCACGCCTTAGCGGCGTCTGGATTTCATTTGTCGGTTGTTCTCGGTGCGGTCTTGGCCTTTGCCCGTGGTGTATCCCGTCCGCTTCGGGTGTCGCTCGGATGTTGCGCCTTGCTCTTGTTTCTCACCCTCGCTGGGGGGCAACCATCGGTGGTTCGTGCGGTGTTGATGGGGGCGGCGGCATTGCTGATCCGCGAGTCAGATCAGCACAGTCGAGGAGTGGGCGTATTGCTACTCACGTTGATTCTGATGTTGTTGATTCGTCCCGATTGGGCCCACTCCGTTGGCTTTCAACTCAGTGCTGCTGCCACCGCTGGTCTTACCGTGTCGGCCCCCGGATTGGAACAACAACTTTTGCGCTGCTGTCCATCGCGGATCCGTTGGCTGGCTTCTGCAATCGCGGTGTCTTGGGCGGCCTTGATTTGGACCCTGCCGCTGCAACTGCTTCATTTCGGATCCACACCGCTCTACGCGCTCGTTGCCAATCTTCTGGCGGCACCCCTGTTGGCTCCCCTCACGTTGTCGGCCATGGGGCTGGCGGGGTTGTCCTTGGTTTTGCCCCACGATGTGCTGCTGGTGTTGGCCTGGCCCGTGCAGCAGCTGGCGGGACTTTTGATCGCTTTGGTGCACTGGATTAGCCATTGGCCCGCGGCTCAATTGCTCACCGGTCATCCGCAGCCTTGGGTGGTGCTGCTGATGGCTTTTGGTTTAATTCCTTGGGTTATCAGCTCCCACCGCGGATTACGTGGTTTTGGCGTGGTGACTCTGTTCAGTGCCGTTCTGCTCCATGCCGTTGTGCAGCTGGGGGATGGCGTGGTTGTTGCGTCGCGCTTTGGACGGCACTGGCTGTTGGCTCGTCATCGCGGTCGGGCTGCTCTGGTGAGCACCCATGCCGATTCGCAAAGTTGTCGTGTTGCTAAGCAACTGTCCCATTCCCACGGACATCGTCGTTTGGATTGGCTTGTTCTCTTGGATCCTGTGGCTTCGGAGGCGATGGGCTGCTGGACCTTGATGGCGGAGCATGTCCAGGCTCCGCATCAGGGACAACTCCCCCTGGTGAAGGGACAACGCTTGCGTAGCGACGGCCTGGTGCTCTCGCTGCTGACTGATAAGGGGCAGGCTTTTCAGCTGCAAGCTGGTGAGCAACGATGGCGCCTGCTGCCCAAGCCACAAGCGCTTTGGGCTCTTAGCCATTCGGTTCTTGCTCGACCCGGGAGATGGACGCAAACATGGCTGGGTTTCCAACCCACGAAGAGTCAGCAACGTTGGCTGCGTCGTCTAGAGGCCAAAGACGCCATGCGGATGGACCTTTAGGATTGTCGAGCGTCTCTTTGACGTTATGGAGAGGTGGCAGAGCCCGGTTGATCGCGCACGACTCGAAATCGTGTAGGGGTAACACCCTCGAGGGTTCGAATCCCTCCCTCTCCGTTTTAAAAAATGATCAGGAGCTCTTTCGCTACTGACAACACCAAGGCGTTTGGCAGTAAGCCGATGAAGGATTATTGATTTGCTTTGAATTAGATGAAATCAACCGCAAGAATAATTGCTTTTATTAGATGCTATGCCCTTGGTATTCGCTTGGTCTTCTGCTCTCCAGGCTTGAAGTACATCAGGAAAATGCTCTTCAATGCAGGTATCGCAAATCCCATGGCTGAAGTTTAAATTTGTTCGTGATGATAAATATTTATCGAGATGCATCCAGTGACCATTCGTGTCTTTTGCTTTTCTGCAGTAAGAACAAGTACTAATAATTCCTCCTGCCTCTGTTAGCGAGCAAAAGGATTCGATGAGCTTGATTGATCGCTTCCTTAATTCAAGGAAAGAAACCGCTTGCCTCGCGAGTGATTCCATGATTTTGCACTGAACATCTGTGAGGCCATGGGGCTTTCGATCAATAACGCAAAGGGTTCCTATCCGATGGTTTTGGTCATTTTGTAGGGGAAAACCTGCATAAAGTCTGATCTGAGGCTCTCCTTGAACGAGTGGATTATCGACAAAACGCTCGTCCTGTAGGGCATCTTCAACAATCAACGGCTCCGGTGAGTGAATCGCATGGGCACAGAATGACCAGTCTCGTACTGTTTCTTCAACATCAACGCCCACCTTTGATTTGAACCATTGGCGATTGGTATCGACCAGGCTGAGGAGAGCGATTGGTGTATCGCAGGTAAGAGAAGCTATTTTTGTAATGTCGTCATAGTTTTGTTCCGGTTTCGTTCCAAGAATCCTGTATTCACTAAGTGCTTTTAGGCGCTCTGCTTCATTTATGGGGATTTCTGGGGTCTTCAATGTTGCGATAGCCTGTATTCAACAATCTTGGGCTTAATCTCGTCATTGGGCAAGAATGGGAATAAAAATTTGTTTGAAATTGTTTAAGTGTCGAGCCATGAAGCTGTGTATTGATTTAATGGGTATCACTTGTTGGCTTTAAGTTCCTTCAAATTTGTATGGAAAAATTTGAATGATTTTAATGTTTCTTAATCGAAAGAGGCTGTGCTGATTTCGTCGAATATTGCTTGATTCAATGCAGATACTACTGTGCGGCTCCTGCTCAGTCAATTTTCATTCATTGATGATTTGTATTCACTAGGCTTCAATGGTTGCTGTTCTGGCTGACAAGCCAAGCACTAAACGAAAGCATTAGAACGCATCCGCAATATTGAAGAACCTCAAAAATTGAATCGACTTCAAAGCTGATCATTAACTTAAACGCTGTAACAATTAAGGCGACAATAATAACGTTGGTCAGTTTTTGTTTGAGACTTTCGAGTGAATTGATACTAAGGATGTTTCTTCTGTCGTCCGTTAGGTCTTGCAAGCGTGGGTCGATATCAGAGATGATTAATTCATAGACGCCATAGCCGAAAATAAGCAATGCTATTCCAATCACATAGTAATCAATTCCACCCACAACTTTGCCGAGAAGGAGGATGCTTTTATCGGAGTCGAAGTGCCCGTTAAAGAGCTTATGGAGTGCAGATAATTCTTCCTGTGTTCCTAAGATGAAACAGCTTATGCTGCCTAAAAGGCTCATTAGAACCGGAATGATACTGATCAGCCTGAAGCGCCATAGCCATCGTTCAAAGTTTGCTTCAATGCGATTTCTTCTGCTCTGTGAGGCGTTTGAAGTCATGGAGAGTTCGTTTCTAATTGTTGCTCTTTAGTGGATTATTGCTCATGCGTTGTTGTTTTGGGATGCTTGATGATTGTGTGAAATTTAGACCGAATTTCAAACCATTTTGCTTGATTGAATGAATTCTTTGTGGGAGAGACCCTCGTCTGGCGCTTCGATGGGTTTCACCCTGCTAGGCGAATCATTTTGTCCGGCTTACAATCTGGAAAAGTTGTTGATCTGAGATGGGGTTAAGGGCATCTGCGCGTCAATTGCTCAAACGTGTGATTGGGGAGTCGTCCTATGAAACCCTTCGGCATGCCTTGCGAGATGGCCCCGATGGTGTCTTAAAACGAGGGCGCCAAAGCCCACGGACCTTAAGCAGCCGTGTTCCCCCCTTTCTGGAGCGATTCAAGGGCTCCACTGCTGATCTGCCCAGGGTCTCGGCGACTCAGCGCAAAACAACTGAGAGTGAGGCGGTTAAGAACAGCCCGATCTGTTGCAATAAGTTTCTTGCCACAGACACTCTTCAGATCAATTATTTGAGCAAGACAGGCGAATCATCCTCTCGGATGATTCGTACCGAGGAGGTGTATGAATATGACGATGAAGTTTTCGTTGTAAGGGCCTGGTGCTCCCTCCGAAAAGACTACCGAACATTTGTTAGCTCTCGGATTCAGTCGTGTTGGGATGCATTTAGTCAAGAACCGATCGGTGACTTGCTGGGCCGTCTGAAGAAAGCCTCGTCGTTGGATCCTGGGAACGTTGCCCATGAGGTGCTAACTCACTGCTCTCTAGAAATTCCGATTGCGATTAACTCCCTGATGAAATCTTCAGGACACAAGAGCTATGACAAGCGATTTGTTCAAGGGGCGAAGAAGCGTGCCTTAGTTCGTTGGGTCCTTGGTAAACCAAGGGCGTTATCGCTTCTGCAAACATTGCCGTTGGAACAGCGCGGTGATGTTGAGGAGATTGTCGAGCGGGCGATTGGTGATACCAAGGTCACCACCAGTACGTATCACTCTTGTGTGGGTGCTTTGCAAAAGACGCGATACACCCCTTATCTTGAGTTCAGGCGTGAAGAGTTGATTCTGTTTATCGCTGAGGCGATGGTGGGTGATCCCGCGAAAGATTCTGTTGTGAATGCATTAAAACAGGATTTGCTTGATCCTTCATTTCGAATCAAACCTGGCTTGGATGATCTTGAAGAGTTTCATAAAGAATTCAACAAACTCAAAAAAGATTCCGACAAAGCAAAGAAAAAATATAAATGTAAAAACAAACCCAAGACTGTTTCCTCGAACTACCGCCTCTATGAGAGAGGTCAGCCCGTGCGTGTCTTGGCGATTGATGAGGCGCTGCGCCAGCTGAAGGTTTGTGTTGAGTCGGAGCGTTTCCTTCTCGGTAAAGCTGAGTTTGAGCAAAGGGTGATGGATGCTGTCTCTGCTGAGTTCACGACCAAGGATGTCGAGGGTGAGATGTTTTCAAAACGTCTGGGTGAAGGTCTCAGTACTGCCTATTGTGCATTTGGACTTCGTAAATATAATTCATCGTGGTTTACAGATTCCTATGGTAAGGAGTGGCTTGATTTGAATACTCGCTCCAGTTCGTAGAATCTTATTGTGGAGTATTTATTGAAATTTAATCACTTATTGCTATTGCATAAAAGACTTTCAAATTTTGAAATTGTTTAATGTCAAATAAACCATTCCATCGGATTTATTTGCAACCAACGCAGTCTCGACTGTTCTTTTCATTTGTTACGTATACGCCGCAAACGAGGGATCAAATGATTCGCTGTGGCGACTTGCAGGATGATGAGGAATACATTAATCAAGTTGTTTGTGATTTTCTCCTTTTTATTGCAGAGGGGATTCTTGACGTGAGGTTTACAAGTGATTTCCCGATTCAATATGATGATGTAATGATTATTTGTTCTCGCCAGCGTGGTCGAGGAGTTCAACATGAGTACCTTCTTGGTATTCAAGCTGATCGCCTAACGAATGCTGGATTGGAGCTACTTGATCTTCTGAGAAGCGTGCTGTTAAGCCCACTATGGGAAGGATTTGTGACGCGTAGAAATTGAAAGAATCTACTTACCTTAAGGAGATAATCAGATAAAAAGTCAACATTAGTGCGGTGAATCCTCCAAGCCAAAATGTTGCAACAAAGAGCAAATGCTTTTTCATTGAATCTCAGGATTTTCAGTTCTGAGTGATGCGTTGTTTGTTTTTGCGTCGAACTCTTTCAGGGCTGGTTTTGTTGGCTGATCGATTGAGGCTGGCGGCTGATGGCGTTCTGTCTCTGGTGAGATCGTTTCGGCTGCACTACGAAGTAGGTCTGCGGTGATGCGTCTTGCTTGGGGGGACGTGAAGAGTAGATATCCAAGGACCAGTCCAATGAAAATTTTCAACATTTTTGCAGTTCTTCTGTGTTGATCATTGCTGACGCTTGCCAGAGATTTGTCTCTGTTTGTCGACGCATCTATTGTAAATCTAGACTGTACTGGTCACAATAATGGTGTCGATCTTTTTAATGAAATGACTGCTGATTTGCCCAAGGGTAAGGAGTATTGGATGGATGAAATTGCTTTTCTTGAGGCTCGTCTGAACGGTAGTCAGGGGGATATTGATGCAGATGATCGCAAGGCCTGTGAAGAGGCTTTAAAAGTGGCAAAAGTGAATCTTTCTGCCGGAAAGCAATGAATGGAATTTTTCACTGAATCCAATCACTGCCTCGATCGAGAGCAAGCCATTGCCTTACTCGTCTCGCTTGTGGCCTTCGACGCTAATTCTGAAAAGAAATGGAGAGGATTTTATAACTCTTTGACTCTTGATGAGCTGTTAGTGGAATGGAGTGAATGCTGGGATTGCTGGGTCGATTGAACAATGGCCCTTGATAAACCATTGGCTTGTACGGATTTGATCAAGAATGAAAAAGAAGCACAAGTCCCTGTTCCACTTGGTGAAATTCGCGTTCTTCGCGGCTGAGGTCCAAGCCCACTGTTAATCCTTCCTTGAGAGCATCCTCGAAGGGGGGAGTGCTCGGCGTATTGGTTTCCGTCCAAAGGGCAGCGATTCCGATGGCGGTTGCGTGCCATCGGAATCGGCTCGTTGTGCCGATGTCCGGTTCGTTCAACGCCTCCTCAAGGAGGGTGTTGATCGTTAGGTTCGAGCTGTACATGTTCACCAGCATCGTGAGCTCCTAAGGACCCTGCAACGAGCTGAGAGAATTTGTATGGATACTTCGTCAAAGATCATGTCGCCGGCCTCCGATGCGTTGCCCCGGCGCATTGCTCTTGTTCATGAATGGTTTACCCCTCGATCAACCGGTGGGGCTGAGCTGGTGGTTGAGGCATTGGATCGCGTGCTAACCGATCTCGAGCGGCAACCCATGCTGGCGGCTCTCGTTGATGGTGAAAGCAAACGCCGAGGGAGTTGGTTGTCGGGCCGTTCAATCCGCACCAGCGCGATTCAGCATTTGCCTTGGGGAGTGAGCCATGTGCAGCAATATTTGCCCCTCCTTCCGATGGCGATTGAGCAAATTGATCTTGGCGATGCTGATTTGGTGATCAGCAGTAGTCACCTTGTCGGGAAAGGGGTGCTCACCTCACCGGACCAACTCCATATCAGTTATGTGCACACGCCGGTCCGTTACGCCTGGGACCAGATGCATGCCTACCTCCAGCGCTCAGCCTTAGCTCGACGGGGGCTTGGCCCCCTCATTCGCTGGCAATTGCATGCGTTGCGGCAATGGGATCAACTCAGCGCCCAGCGTGTGGACCATCTCATTGCCAACTCTCGCTTTACCGCCCGTCGGATTCGCAAGTTCTGGGGACGTGAGGCTGAGGTGATTCATCCCCCCGTCGATGTGGCGCGCTTTCGTTGGCAGTCCCCACGCGACGACACGTATCTCTGTGTTTGTCGATTGGTCCCTTACAAACGCGTTGATTTGGTTGTTGAGGCATTCAATCGGCTTGGTCTTCCTCTATTGGTTGTTGGCGATGGCCCAGAGCGCACGCGCTTGGAGGCGCTCGCAGGGTCCAACGTCACCCTTTTAGGGCGTCAGTCCCAACACCAGGTGGAAACGTTGATGTCGCGCTGTCGCGCCTTTGTGTACGCCGGGCTTGAAGATTTCGGGATTGCGCCGGTCGAAGCCATGGCGGCAGGGGCTCCAGTCATCGGCCTCGGTCGTGGTGGCCTGCTCGATACGGTGCGTTGCGCTGCCGCAGGCTGTTCACAGCCCACTGGTGTGCTTTTCCCCGACCAATCGGTGGAGTCGGTGATCCAGGCCGTTCAGTGGTTTCAGCAGCAGCATCGGCTTGAGTCGTTCAATGCAGAGAGCATCAGGTCTTGGGCCGAACGTTTTCGCCCGGAGGCGTTTGCGGCCCGTTTTGAGGCGTCCATGCGTCGGTCATGGGGCAACCATCGGGCTGGCTGTGCCGTTGCGGCGAGTGACCCCGCCGAGGTGCCAGGGCTGTTGTCCTGACGTTGAGTGTGTTGAGACGCAAACTGAGCCTTTGACGACGGCCCCCCGGCCTTCTCTGCGTAAAACCACCGGTTTGGGAATCGGGAGGGGGGCTTATCGCCCCCATTTGGCTGTGATATCAGGCCCGCCTTCCACCCTCACCGCTGGATCATTGATTCGCCAGCAGAGCAGAAAAGGACGGGGACTTAAGCGCACTGGAGATGTGGTGTTTTCCCTGGCTGTTTTGGGCTTGGGTTCCCCGGTTCTTCTTCTTCTAGCTTGCTTCGTCAAACTCAGCTCACCTGGCCCCGTCTTTTACGTTCAGCAACGTGTGGGTCGGGATTATCAACGCTTTGGTTGCATCAAGTTCCGCACTATGCGTCCCGACGCTGATGTTGTGCTTGAGAAGGTTTTGTCGGAGGATCCCGAACTAAGAGCTGAATATGAACGAGATTTCAAGCTCAAGAGCGACCCTCGAATCACTTGGATTGGAAAGTTCCTAAGACGTTCGAGTCTTGACGAACTACCGCAATTTATCAATGTGCTGCGCGGAGAGATGAGTGTCGTTGGCCCACGGCCGATTGTCGATAAAGAATTGACTCGTTACGGCCCTTATATGGATGAAGTGGCGGCCGTGCGTCCTGGTCTCACTGGTCTTTGGCAGGTGAGTGGTCGCAACAATCTCAGTTACAAAAAGCGCGTCAAACTTGATTTGGCTTACGCCCGAGGTCGTTCATTCGTCCTTGATTTCGCCATCATCCTTCGCACCTTCGGAGTGTTGTTGTTGCCCATGGATCGCGGGGCTTATTAAGACATTCGCCTGACACCTTTTTCGAGCTCACCAGATCAAGATCACTCCAAGAAGCCAGAGGAGCTCGAGCTTTAGGTTGAGGTTTAGGACCCGCATAATTGCTGTTCGATCGGGTGACGGGCAGTGTTCAGCCAAGATCGGTTTATCGACCCAGTTGGCTCCATAGCGATTCCGTCCTCCGAGGCGAATGCCGGCGCAATGAGCGAAGCTCGCTTCCGAGCGTCCCGCATTTGGCGATGGATCAGGGGCTCCATCGTGCTCCGCAGCTCGGACCAACTCAGTCCATCGGCTCCATGGCTGCGCGACGAGCGGCAACGTCACCATCACGATTCGGCAGGGAATCCAGGTGAGGAGATCGTCGAGACGAGCTCCAGCGGTGCCCATCCAGTAGAGGCGACCCGTTCTGTATCCGAGCATGGAATCCAAGGTGCTGCTTGCTTTAAAGGCCCAAGCCAGGGCCAATGGACCGGGGAGATTTGGGCTAATTCTCCAAAGGGCCAATCCGAGGAGCATCCAAAACAGCGGTGCAAACAGGCCATCCACAGCATTTTCCGAAGCACTTTCCGCTGTTGCTCGAAGAATCTCCTGCTCATTGAGTTCGCAAACATCGCGGCCCACAATCCAGCTGAGTCGTTGGCGGGCTGGCGCGAGATCTCCCTCGCCGAGCGACGTTGGCAATGCCTTAACCACGGCACTCACGCTGGATCGCAAGCTTCGGGCGGCGAGGGCACTCGCCAAACCAATCAACAGCAGGCTCCAGCCCAAGGCATGGATGGGTGATGGAGCAAAACACAAGCGCTCGATCGTCCATCCCACGGTGCCGCTACCCAGCACCACCCCCAGGGTGATCACTCCACCCCCAAGCCTGAGGGCTAAGGGATTGTCACCCACCACCCTTTCCAACAGGGTGCGCGTTGTCCCGATGAACCAGCCCATCACCACAACGGGATGCACAATCTGGGCTGGATCTCCGATCAACCAATCCAGCCCGGCGGCGGCCGCAACCACCCAAATTCCGGGCTGAACAATGATCAAATCAGGCGTCTTTCAGCCAGCTGAACATCGACCGAAGCCCCTTGCCAACCTTTTCAATGGGATGTTGGGCATCGCGATCCCGGATCTTTTTCATTTCAGGTTTCCCTGCATCGCACTCCGCTACGAAGTTCCTCGCGAACGTTCCGTCTTGGATGTCCGCCAGTACTCGCTTCATCTCGGCTTTGGTGTCGGCCGTGATCAAGCGTGGTCCACTCACGTAGTCGCCATATTCGGCGGTGTTGGAAATGGAATCCCGCATGGAGGTGAGCCCGCCTTTCACCATCAGGTCCACGATCAGCTTCACTTCATGCATGCACTCGAAGTAAGCCAATTCAGGCTGATACCCAGCTTCAACCAACGTTTCGAAGCCAGCCTTCACGAGTTCTGAGAGGCCTCCGCAAAGGACGGCTTGCTCACCGAAGAGGTCGGTTTCTGTTTCTTCTTTGAAGTTGGTTTCAAGAATGCCGGCCCGAGTTCCACCGATGCCTTTGGCGTAGGCCATTGTTAGGCCCCGTGCATTGCCAGAGGCGTCCTGTTCGATCGCAAAGAGGGCCGGAACGCCCTGTCCGTTTTGATATTCCCAGCGCACGGTGTGACCTGGACCCTTGGGCGCGATCATCACCACATCGACATCAGCCGGGGGCTTGATCAGCTCGAAACGGATGTTGAATCCGTGGGCGAAGCTCAGAATTTTGCCGCTCTTGAGGTGGGGAGCGATCTCTTTCTCGTAAACGTCCTTCTGGAATTCATCAGGAAGCAGCACCATGATCCAGTCCGCCTTGGCGGAGGCCTCGGCCACGGTCAAAACCTCAAGCCCGTCGGCCTTGGCTTTCTCCGCCGAGCGACTGCCCTCATACAGACCGACGACGACGTTGACGCCGCTGTCCTTGAGGTTGAGGGCGTGGGCGTGGCCTTGGGAGCCATAGCCAATGATCGCTACGGTCTTGCCGTTCAGCAGACCAAGATCGGCGTCGGAGTCGTAAAAGAGCTGGGCCATCCGGGGCGAGTTTGCAAAGCGAAGCAGTGCAAAAGCTTACGCAGGCACCGTCTGATTTGGCTCAGGCTTCGGTCGGGTGAGAAATCACACGGTCGATGAGGCCGTACGCCATGGCTTCTTCAGCGCTCAAGAAGTAGTCGCGGTCCGTGTCCTTTTCGATTTTCTCGAATGTCTGGCCACTCATGTCTGCCAACGAGTGGTTGAGCATGTCTTTCATGCGGAGGATTTCACGGGCCTCGATTTCAATGTCGCTGGCCTGACGACGACTCGTACCACCCAAGGGTTGGTGGATCATGATCCGGCTGTGGGGTAGAGCCACCCGCTTGCCCTTCGTACCGGCCGCCAGTAGGAAAGCCCCCATGGAGGCTGCGAGTCCTACGCAGATGGTGACCACCTCACTTTTGACGTATTGGATGGTGTCGTAGATCGCTAAGCCTGCGGTGACGGAGCCACCTGGAGAATTGATGTATAGATAGATCGGTTTGCTGCTGTCCTCGGAGTCGAGGTAGAGCATTTGGGCAACGAGGCTGTTGGCAATGCCGTCGTTGACCTCAGATCCGAGGAAAAGGATTCGCTCCACACCAAGACGGGTGTAGATGTCGACCCAGCGCTCCATTTGGCTGCCGGGAAGACGATAAGGAACGCTGGGAGTACCGATCGGCATGGGTCAGGTCGGGGAAGTGGTGAAAAAGATGGACAACGAAAACGATTAGCTGGCTGTTGTTGAGCCAGGGAGGTCTTTACGGCTACTCAAGACCCTGTCGATGAGGCCGAATTCGACGGCTTCGTGGGGGGTGAGGTAACTCATTCTGTCGGAATTTTTGCTCAACTCTTCGACAGTGCGCCCCGTGTTGTTGGAGAGGATCTCAAGCATGGCTTGCTTGTTATGCAAAACCTCTTTGGCTCTGATCTGGATGTCGGTGGCCTGCCCCTGAGCGCCACTGCGAGGCTGATGCAAAACGATGGAGGAGTGGGGCAGGGCCGCCCGCTGACCCTTGGTTCCTGCAGACAGAATCACTGCCGCGGTTCCCATGGCCTGGCCGATACAAATCGTGTGTACGGGAGGTTTGACGTAGCGGAGGGTGTCGCAGATGGCGAAGGCCTCTGTTTCAAAGCCGATGGCATCACCCGAGTACCAACTCGTTCCCGTTGAGTTGATATAAAAGTAGATCGGTTTTTCTGGATCATCAAATTCCAGAAAAAGCAGCTGGGCAATAATTAATTCAGTGACGTCGATGCCCATTTGACGCTTGGCATCGTCATCGGAAAAAAGTGGCAGCCCCAAATAAACAATCCGTTCTTTGAGAAGCAAAGAAGGGAGATCGGGAGGAGGCGTTCTCATTGCGGCGCCGTCGCCGTAATAAGGAGCAGACGTGGTCATGTCCTCGCATCATCTCGAGTGAAAAAAGCCTAGCGGGGGTCGATGGGTCGTTGAGTCGTGGTTTGATCAGTTTTGGTCTTGGCCTCAGTCTTGCCCTGACTTTTCCCCTTAACAGTGGTTTTACTGTCTTTGTTGGTCTCGAGCCGACCAAACACCATGCGACCGGTTGGCGTTTGTAGGGCACCGGTTACCACGACAGGACGACGCTGACCAATGAGTTCCCGCGCATCGTTGATCACCACCATCGTTCCGTCTTCGAGGTAGCCAACCCCTTGGCTGGATTCTTTGCCTTCCCGAACGATTTTCAGATTGAGTTCATCACCGGGTTGTACTTCTGGGCGAAGCGCAATGACGAGCTCACTCAGATTCATCACTTTGAGGGATTTCACTTGAGCGACTTGGGCCAGGTTGAAGTCTGCCGTCACCAACGTTCCGCCGGTATCGCCTGCGAGCTGAAGCAATCGGTCGTCGGTGCCTTTGCCGTCGTACCGGGTGCTGTTGATCACCAGCCTGCGGCCATAGGTTTCACGTAAATCTCTCAACAATTTCAGTCCTCGTCGCCCTTTAGCCCGTTTTTCAATGTTGGTGGAATCCGACAGTTGCTGCATCTCATCGATCACAGACTCCGCAACGATCACCTGACCTTCCAACAGACCACAGGCGAGCATGCCGCGAATCCGTCCATCGATGATCACGCTTGTATCGAGGATTTTTGCGGTGGCAGGGGTGAGCACCCCATCGGCCACAAGAAGTGCCTCTGTGCTGGCTGGGTTGAACAGTCGAAGCAGGGTGCGACCGTGCACTTCGGCAAGGTTGCTTCCCAAAATTCCGAAAAACACATTGCTGACGACTGCCAGAAGTGGCTTCACTAAGGCAACGCCGCCAGAGAAAGGCAGCAGCAACACTGGAAGCAGCAACAAGTTGGCGACCAGCAAGCCCAGGATTAATCCCAAGGCTCGGCTCACGAGCAGGTCGGTCGGCATCGTGCGGACCTGCTGCATCAGGCTGACCCGCAGCCTTTTGAAGACCAAGCCAGCGATCAATCCGATGCCACCGCCTGACGCGGTCAGGATCAAACGAAGTTGTTCCGCATCGGTGGTTTCATTCACCACTCCGATCGGAAGGAGATGAATTCCCATCCACCCAGCGGCTGAGCCAGAGAGGATGAACAGCAGCAGGATGAGCGGATCCACCATGGGTTCAGGTCGTGGCAGCTCAGTCCGAATAATCGAAGCATGCCTTATTCCGCTCCACCTCGCAGCGCCTACCTCCACATTCCCTTCTGCCACCGTCGCTGTTACTACTGCGACTTTGCTGTTGTTCCCCTCGGAGATCGGGCCCGCGGTGGCCAGGGACCAGGGAGTGCTTCGATCCAAAGTTATCTCCAGGTCTTGCATCACGAGATCGCTTCTGCGCCAACGGGTCCACCGCTTTCAACGGTGTACTTCGGAGGCGGAACTCCATCGCTTTTAAGCCCAGCTCAGATCGCCGAGTTACTGAGTCAGCTTCGGTTGCGCTACGGCCTGCAAGACGGTGCGGAAATCACCCTTGAGATGGATCCCGCCAGTTTTGATCAGCATCAGCTGAAGGAAGTTTTGGCCTTTGGGGTGAATCGGATCAGTCTTGGAGGGCAAAGTTTCGACGATGGGGTCTTGGAGCAATTGGGTCGACGCCATCGCTCCAAGGATCTTGTAGAGGCCTGCGAATGGATGGACGATGCCCATCGGTCTGGTGAACTGAGCTCCTGGAGCTTGGATTTGATTCAGAGCCTCCCTGGGCAGACCGTTGAGGACTGGGGGCATCAATTGAATCGGGCCATCGCCTGTGGATCGCCTCATATCTCGATCTACGACTTGTCTGTAGAACCTGGAACCGTTTTCCACCACAGGCTTCATCACGGTGATCTGACCTTGCCCGACGACGATGTCTCGTGCGATCTGATGGCACTGACATCCTCGCGTCTATCCGAAGCGGGTTTCCGCCGTTACGAAATTTCGAACCATGCCAGACCTGGCCATGCATCGCGGCACAACCGGGTGTATTGGAGCGGAGCCGGTTGGTGGGGATTTGGCATGGGGGCAACATCCGCTCCATGGGGAGAACGCGTCGCTCGACCGCGGACCCGTGAGGCCTATGCAGCGTGGTTAAACGATCCTCGAGAACCGGAGGGTGGAATCGGAGTGCCCCTCGATGAGCAGCTGCTGGTGGGCTTGCGGCGTGAGGAGGGAATGGATTTGGGCGCACTCGATCTGAGCTCCGCTCAGATCACAGCCTTGGAAGAGCGATGGGCTCCATTCCTCAAAGAGGGATTGATGCAGCGGCGTGCCGGTCGCTGGTGTTTAAAAGATCCAGAGGGGATGGCCCTCAGCAATCGGGTTCTGCTTGAGGTGGTGCTGTGGTGGGAGAGCTGCTCTGGTGCTCCTGTATCCAGCCTCTGAGGGCCTCAATACAAAGCTGGCGTCCATTCAATCGGGGGGGGCTGAATGGAGGTTGATGTGGGGTCAGGCCCAAGAGATCTGCTGTGACGCGGACCTGCCCATCGCAGTCGTCTCCGGCGCCAATGCCAATCACAGGAATTCCGAGCTCATGCCTTGCTCGCCCGGCCAGCTCACCGGGAACATGCTCCAGCACGAGGGCAAAACAACCTGTTTTTTCCAGGGTCAAGGCCTGTTCGATCAGCCGGTCTTGACTCACTGGATCCAGGGCTTGGCGTCGGTACCCCAAACGATGCACCGCTTGAGGCGTCAGGCCCAAGTGACCCATGACCGGGATGCCCATTCGCACCAGCCGGTCCACTACAGCAATGATCTCGGGATCCGCTCCCTCCAGTTTCACCGCCGCGGCGGAGGATTCTTTGAGCAGTTTTCCTGCGGCGGCCACCGCAAGGTCTGGACCGCATTGATAGCTAAGGAAGGGCAAGTCACAAACGAGCAGTGGCTGCTGGTCATGGGATGCCGTAAACCCTCTGGCTACAGCCAGGGTGTGATGCAGCATTTGATCGAGGGTGACTGGCAGCGTTGTGGCATGGCCCAGCGCCACCATCCCCAACGAATCCCCCACTAAAACCACGTCGGCCCCTGCCGCCTCAACGAGGGCAGCCGACAAGCAATCCCAAGCCGTCAGCATCGTGATCGGGCGTCCGCTCTGCTTGAAACGGATCAGGTCGAAGGGACGCATGAAACTTTTGCTCTCCCCTGCATCACATTGCTAGCATCGCAGTGACTCGGACCCATGCGGTTCTGACGCCCAAATCTGGTCAGGACCGGAAGG
>ERZ802831.235-NODE-235-length-29192-cov-26.2926_pt1 | contig 29192 bp, 28 predicted proteins | sample MGYA00345655_ERZ802831 | MGnify/ENA primary metagenome ERZ802831 (study PRJEB30503, sample SAMEA104212376) | marine metagenome | biome: Westerlies Biome; feature: [SRF] surface water layer (ENVO:00010504) within the epipelagic zone...; material: water...
CTTCTTGTTTGCTTTTCGCATGCTCAAATGGCAGGTGATCATTGTAGGGAGTGTCTTGACTAGCAAGACTTATGATTTTGACCTCACAATATGGCATGAGAGCTCTGGCTTCGTTCTCTTTGTAGGTTTGAGAGAGCTGTGGATATTCGGTTAATAAAAATACGACAAGTGGCTTCATTATCGAGTTGCTTCTATTAACACTTTAGTGCGTAATGGCAAGTTGGCTGCTTTTCTGAATTGAGGTAACCTCAGCTAGTGTTGAATGAATGGCTGTTGACAGCATGACATGCGACCAGCGCTTTGCTTGGCTATTAGAGTTAAAAAGCGGCTGAGAAGTTTTTCTTTAATAATAAATTTATGAATGTTCTTATCGCTCTTCCGCATTACTTCAAAGAAGCCGACCAAGAAACCTATGGGTCTGATCGACGGGGCCAGCGGCAAGCACGAAGCATTGCACTGTTCCAATGCCTCAGCAGCTTGCTTGCGATGCGAAAGAATGCAGACGACTTGATCTTAAATATCCGTGCCAAGGGGCTGCAGAGTACAGGCTCGTTGTCTGAACGTCGTGAGGTTACGCTCGAGATTCATGTGTTTACGGACGGGATCAATATGATCAGCCCTGTCCTGAACATGTTCAAAGAGAGCATCAGCGTGCATACGTTCGAGCTTGACAATAGTCGCCATCTACCCCTGAAAGCGCGTGATCATCTCGTTGAGAATGGACATGCCTATGATCTGTGCCTTTACATGGAAGATGATCTGATCATTCGCGACAGTGAATTTTTGGATAAGCAAATCTGGTTCATCAAAGAAAGCGAACATAGAGCCGTGCTAATGCCTCACCGCACAGAATGGGTTCCCAATGGAAATGGGCAACGACTACTCGTAGATGGACCATTAAAAAAAGAGTTTATAGAGCGATTTTATACACCGAAATGCAATGCTGCCCAAGGGACGTTTAAAGGCCGAGGCGTCATTTTTGATCAATCTGACAATCCACATTCGGGACTCTTTTGTATCAGTGGAGTACAAGCAAAACAATTGGCAACGCTGGAGCAACCTGTACATGGATTTATTGGCCCACTGGAAACAGCGGCAACGCTGACGGTTTTGCGTCGGTATTTGGTGTTGAAACCGGCTTGGAAGGATCGTAATTTTCTCTGGATCGAGCACGGACATCCGTCCTTTCGAGGCTACTGTTCCAAGTGGTCCAAGCTCGATGATTCGGTTGAGATCAATGAAAATGAAAGGCCCTAACTTTCGCAGTAATACTGCAAAATCAATGGATCATCGCTGCGCAATAAGTGAGGTACAGAGGCCGTCAGTATGACGTGAATAGCCTTGGTGGGGAAGCAATAAACGGATGATCTTGATGGCGTAGGTATTGAGTCAATCAATCATGCCTGTGCATAAAAACGCCCTTGTTGTATCCAGGCCTGCCGCTGTCGGCGAAAAATTGATCAATAACTGCAAGATGTGCACTCTGAAGCTGTCTTGGAGGAAGACAATTGATTACTATCAACTGTGCTGTTTTGGGCCGGCGTGCCGGCTTCGGTGCTGATGTTCATCGTTCTGCCGGCAGTACCCACCATGATCGCTGCCTGGATCGTCCGCCCATGAGCATCACCCTGATCTCCGCGCTGATCGCTCTTGCTGTGTATCTCCTTGCATTGCTCTGGCTTGGTGCTCAGAGTCTTGGAGGCCAAACCAACAGCGCCGACTCCTATTTTTTGGCCGATCGCCGTCTGCGTGCTGGCGTGTTGTTTTTTACGCTGATCGCCACGAATTTCAGTGCTTTCTTTTTTCTTGGTTTTGCCGGCGCGGGGTATCGCATCGGGATCGCGTATTACCCAATGATGGCTTTTGGGACAAGTTTCGCGGCTTTGAGCTTTGGCAGTCTTGGCTGTCGGCTCCGGAAACTCAGCGCTCAACATGGCCTGATTACTCCTTCCGAATTGATTGGCCATCTCTTGCCGGGGGAGGGAGTGCGCCTGTTGGTGCTTGTGGTGATGGTGTTGTTCACCCTTCCCTATCTAGCTCTCCAACCACTGGGTGCCGGTTATTTGCTGGAGAGTCTTACTGGAGGCGTCGTGCCTTTCGAAGTGGGAGCCGTGCTGCTGACGGTCGTGATTGTGCTCTATGTCGTGGGCGGCGGCATGCGAGCTGTAGCGCGGACTGATGTGCTTCAAGGTGTCTTGATGTTTTCACTGATGCTCATGGCTTTTGTGGCAATTTCCAACGGTGTGGGTGGAGTTCAAGCTGCAAATCGCACGCTTTTGCAAAAGCTTCCTGATCTGTTTAGCGCTGCTGGACGCAATGATTTTTTGAGGTCCCGCGTGATGGTGAGCTACCTGCTGCTTTGGCCTTTGTGTGTGCCGATGTTTCCGCAGATGCAGATGCGTTTTTTCGCTGCTGGCGATGACCGCTCGCTGAAGCAATCGATGGTGCTTTACCCCGTCGTGGCGGGAGTGTTGTTCATTTGTCCTGTGATGATCGGGATGTGGGGGCATCTTGCTTTTCCTGATCTTGTGGGTCGCGCATCCGATCAGATCATGCCCTTGATGTTGGGTCGTTACAGCCCGGAGTGGTTGACAGGACTGGTGATGGTGGGCGCCTTGGCTGCGTTTATGTCCACCCTGGACTCGCAGTTGTTGGCACTCTCATCGATGCTCACGCGCGACCTATACAAAAGGTATTGGCGTTCGCAAGCTTCATTGCAGGAGCAGGTGCGTGTCGGCCAGCTTGTGGTGATTGCCCTTGCTGTTGCTGGTCTGGCGATCGCCCTGCGTCCGCCGGAGGCGATTCTGTCGCTGGCCACCCATGCCTTTTCAGGTCTCGCAGTGCTGTTCCCGATGCTTGTGGGTGCTGTTTATGGCTTGCGATGGTCCACCTTCGCTGCCATCGCGTCGGTGATTTCGGGGGAATTGATTCTGTTGGGGCTTGCAACAGGCTTAATTCCTGAATCGATACAAGGAGGTTTCCTTCCTCTAATCCCAGCACTTGTTGTGGCATGCATGATTTTAGGAGTGGATTACATAATCACCCGCTCTGTAAGTTCTGCTGAAATCTGATCGGATCTTAGTGAAGTTGAAGCGTTTTTTTAGGACTGCAGGCCCAGGCCAGTTGTCGGGTCAGTTCAGCCTCAAGCACAGGGGCGACATCAAGCAGTTCTCGGAAGTCTGAGCCGTGAAAGGTTAAGGCCACAAGGCCAAGCTCACAGGCGTGAATATTGTCACGGCCACCACTTGTACCTGAACCACCTAGGTAATCCAGCAATCCGAGAAATCTCAGGGGTGAGTCGTTGGTTGTTGGTGCTAAAAGCACTGTTTGGTTATTGAGTTCACAACCACCGCTGAGCAAAATAAAGACGCCGTCTTCTGAAAGTGTGATTTCTTCGCCTTGTTTCCAGGCCTGAATCGAACTGAGTGCGGGCAGTCTGCTCAGTGTTCTTGGCTCCAGAAGACTCAGGAGTTTTTGTCCCGCTGGTCGTTTCGCCAATCGGGTCAGTTCTTCATTCTCGTCGGGAGTTTGTCCAAGGCGCACTGCGGTGGCCCAACGCCGCGTTGAGGGATCAAACGATGACTTGGCAACGCTTTCGAGCACTCCTTCAGGCGAGGGAAGGTTTTGAAAATTGAGAGTGGCTTGTGGTCGTTGTTTTAACCAATGACTGAGTGCAAGGGTCGTGTTGTCTTCACTGCTGAGGAAGGTGTAGACGGTGTCTGGGATCGAGGCCAGCAGGTTGAGTTGATCCTCTTTGGGCCACTCCAGAGACTTGGCATTGAGGAAGCGTTGCTGAAGCTCGACCAAGGGCGGCATCAGCCTCGCAATGTGGTTGTCAATGCTGAGGAGCAACGGAAGTAAAAAGGGACTGTTCTTCGTTTTTTGGCGAAGCACCCAGCGTTCGCTGAGATGGCCCTCAATAGCTTGGTAAAGCTGATCCAGCTCTCGTTCACTACGGATTGAGTCGGGGGAGAACTCAAGGATCGTTTCCTGCCAGCTCTCGTTGTCGAGGCCGCTTTCGATTCGGATGCGCTCGAGTTCTTGACTGACAGCCTCTGGGATCAAGTCGGGTGTGATCGTTCTGCAGTGGCTGATGCGAAGCAGATGTTCAATTTCTTCCACGGCGGCACTGCGGCGGAGCTTCAGGCCTGCAAGATCCATTGCGCTGAGTTGCTGCAGCCTTGGATTTTCTGCCTCCAGCACTTCAATGGCCGCGCGGTGTTCGTCTTGGCTAAGACCAAGACTTAGTCGGAGTTCCTCGAGTTTTACGAAGGCGGTGCGGCGATCCAGGCGCCCCTGCTCCAGCTGCTCTTTCAACACGTTGCTGTAGATGGCTCGTCTGTCGCTTTTGGCGTTAGCAGGCAGTGCCTTCGCCAAGGTGAACACTTCAGAGGGAGTTAGATCGTCGAGACGACGCCCTCCGAGCCACTCGGAGAGCTGATCGCCAAGTTTCGTCAATTGCTTGCGCAGGCTTGTGCTTGTGCTTTCGCGTTCATAAAGCTGCTGATTTCGGTTCCAACCCCGGTAGAGCCACATGGCCATGATCGCCATGACTCCCAGCTTGAAGACCGCATGTCCCCGTGGTCCGGTCAACGGCAACGGACTGCCCTTGAAAAGGAAATAGCTATTCACCGCGATGACGGTGCTCAGCAATCGGGTTCGATGAATTGCGGTTGTTTTGGCATCTGGAAGATCGTTATGCAGGAAGTAGTTTTCCTGCCACTGTTGGATCTGCTGAAACAGGAGCCGGGAGATCAAGGCAGCGGCCGAAATAATGATCGGAACGGCGATCAGCCTCGGAACTGTGGGCCAGCCATCCGGAAGAATCGACTCCCATGCCATTGAGGCCAGACGGTTGTCGTAGGAATAAAGGTGACTTTTTAAGTAGTCGAGATAACTGATTGATGGGTCTGTTGGCGCATAGCTTTCGATGATTAGAAAGAAGCTGATTACCAAGCCTGGATACGAATACCAGGCCCAGTTGAGGCCTCGCTTCCTTTGGAGATTGGCCCAGTAATGACGCTCAGAGTCAATGTCCATGCATGGTTTGATGCAAGCCACACAGGCACTGGCATCGGCTTGCCCCACGTCGTCTGCCTTTGTACGGCACATCGATTGTGTCGTTCGTGATGTTGGGTTGAGATGCGCATCGCGGCCGGGCAGGCTTCGCGGACCGGTAATCACCTGCTGTGCCACTCCAAAGGGGCAGATGTATTGGCACCACGATTTACCTGCATAAGCCCATCCAGTGACGAGGGCACCGAGAAGCACAGCTGCGCTCATCACGGCAAGGACGATGCCATTGCTGTTGGCGATGAGGATGCGCATGCTCAGACCGGCGATCAGCAGGCTCCACTGCAACTGGATGTGATGGCGGCCAAGCCAGGATGATTCGTCAACGAAGACCAGCCTTTTTTTGCCGCGCTGATCGGTGACGGTGCGCTGAATCCCAAGGGCTTTGGCCAGCTGAGAGACGAAGGACAGTGGGCAAAGTCGACGCCAAAGGGCGTGGCTGAACACCACGCAGAGCAACACGGCAGGCAGGCCGATATTCCAGAAAATGTCATTGGCAACGCTGTCGCTGCAGATGCTGAGGTCGCTGCAAATCGCAGGGCGTGCCACATAGCCAGTGGGAAGCACCATCATCAACAGCAAACCCAGCCATCCAGTCAGTAACAACCAGCGCAGACCATGGACGCGCTTTTCATCAAGAGCTTCAGGGGTCATATTTTTTAGACAACTCCTGCTGTCGGTCTAGATGCTGTTCTTTGATTCAGCATCCATGGGCAACGTCGGGTGATGCAATTTGGCGCTGCGTCCGCCGCTTGGTGCATAGGTGATGTCCAAGCGCCAGGCTTCAGGAAGGGAAAGATTGAGGCGTTCCGGCCATTCCACCGCCATCAGGGCTCCTATCGCGCGGGCTTCTTCTTCTTCCTGCAGAAACAGCTCATCGGCTGACCCTGGAGCTTCCAGTCGGTAGAGATCCAGATGGATGAGGGGCGGATTCCCGTCTTGGTAGTGCTGGGCTAAGGCAAAGGTTGGACTGGTGATTGGTTCAGTGATGCCACAGGCCTTCGCAAGGCCTTGCACCAGAGAGGTTTTGCCCGCTCCCAGTTGGCCCTGCAAGAGCAAGATGCTTCCCCTGGGCAAATGCTTGACCAAGTGCTGTCCAAGCCGGCGCGTCGTCTCAAGGGTCTCAAGGTCCCAAACACTCTGTGTAAAGTCCAAATCGAGCGAGCCCGAAGCCTCGGCGTCTCTGCAGAGATTCACCTCCACGTTTCCCAGGGAGCAACAACTCATGGTGGCAGCGCCCACAACCGCGACGGAACTGAAGCTCGGCGCGGATTTCGTTATCGCGGACATCAATCAGGCGGAGTTCGGCCGCAAAGAGCTGGACATCGCTGAGACCGAGATGCCTGGTCTGATGGCCTTGCGTGAGAAGTACGGCAAGGAGAAACCCCTGAAAGGCGCCCGCATCGCCGGCTCCTTGCATATGACCATCCAGACGGCCTGTCTGATCGAGACCCTGGTGGAGCTCGGCGCCGAGGTGCGCTGGGCCTCCTGCAACATCTTCTCCACCCAGGATCATGCGGCGGCCGCCATGGCTGCCCGAGATATCCCGGTGTTCGCCGTCAAGGGCGAGACCCTGGAGGAGTACTGGGATTACACCCACCGCATCCTCGAGTGGAGCGACGGTGGCTCACCCAACATGATTCTGGATGACGGCGGCGATGCCACCGGGCTGGTGATGCTGGGCAGCAAGGCCGAGCAGGACATCACCGTGCTCGATAACCCTGGTAACGAGGAAGAAACGTTCCTGTTCGCCGCGATCAAGAAGAAGCTGGCCCAGGACCCCAGCTTCTATAGCCGCACCAAGGCTCAGATTCAGGGCGTGACCGAGGAGACCACCACAGGTGTGGCCCGTCTTTACAAGATGCAGAAGAGCGGTGAGCTGCCCTTTCCTGCCATCAACGTCAACGACTCGGTCACCAAGAGCAAGTTCGACAACCTCTATGGCTGTCGCGAGTCGCTGGTGGACAGCATCAAGCGGGCGACCGATGTGATGGTGGCCGGTAAGCAGGCCCTGGTGATGGGCTATGGCGATGTGGGTAAGGGTTCAGCCCAGTCCCTGCGCGGTCTTGGCGCCACTGTGTGCATCGCTGAAGTGGATCCGATCTGTGCCCTGCAGGCGGCCATGGAGGGCTACCGCGTGGTCCGTCTCGAGGACGTGGTCGGGGAAATGGACATCTTCGTGACTGCCACCGGCAATTACCAGGTGATCCGCAATGAGCACCTCAAGAAGATGAAGGACGAAGCCATCGTCTGCAATATCGGCCACTTCGATAATGAGATCGATGTCGCTTCCCTCAAGGAGTACGAGTGGGAGAACATCAAGCCCCAGGTGGATCACATCACGCTGCCCAGCGGCAACCGGATCATCCTGTTGGCCGAAGGCCGTCTGGTGAATCTCGGCTGCGCCACCGGTCACCCCAGCTTCGTGATGAGCAATTCCTTCACCAACCAGGTGCTGGCTCAGATTGAGCTCTTCACCAAGGGCAATGAGTACGGCAAGGAGGTGTATGTGCTGCCCAAGCACCTCGATGAGATGGTGGCCCGTCTGCACCTTGATCGCATCGGCGCCAAGCTCACCGAGCTGAGTAAGGATCAGGCCGATTACATCAATGTGCCTGTGGAGGGTCCCTACAAGCCCGACCACTACCGCTACTGATCCTTTTGCTCGGTTGCCCGCGTGCCCCATGGAAGACTTGCGCGAGCTTGCGCAGGCTCCATGGGGCTTTCTGAATTCGTCACCCAGCTTCCGGAATGGATCGGTCAGGCCGTTGCCGCCAATCCCTTGGCTGGGTATGGAGCGATCTTTGCGGCCATGTTCCTCGAGAACCTGTTTCCGCCCATTCCCTCCGAATTGATCATGCCCCTCGGGGGGTTCTATGTGCAGCAGGGCCAGCTGCAGTTCATTCCCGTGGTGCTTGCCGGGCTTCTGGGCACCGTGATCGGTGCACTGCCTTGGTACGGCATTGGCAGGCTGATCAATGAGGAGCGCATCGAGCAATGGCTCGGGCGCCATGGCCGCTGGATCGGCATCAGCCCGGAAGAACTGGCCCGCAGCCGACGCTGGTTCAGCCGTTACGGCACAGCACTCGTGTTCTGGGGTCGCTTGGTTCCAGGCATTCGCACACTGATTTCAGTTCCGGCAGGAATTGAACTGATGCCGATCACGCCCTTTCTGATCTGGACCACAGCAGGGAGCCTGATCTGGACCTTGCTGCTCACCATTGCCGGCATGGTTTTGGGAGAGGGTTACAGCAATGTTGAGCTGTGGATTGATCCCGTCAGCAAGGTGATCAAAGTGCTGCTGGTGATCGCGGTGATCGCCGGTGGCATCTGGCTGGGCCTGAGGGTCTGGCGGCGGCGCAACGCCGCCGACTGAACCGCGCCTCAGAAGGGAACGTCCTCGTCGCTAGCGCTGCCACCACCGAAGCTGTTCCCACCACCGAAGGCTCCAGCGCCCGATTCGCTGTCACGCTTGGAGCCGAGCAGCTCAAGCCGATCCACTCGCACCACGGGTTTGCTGCGTTCCTCTCCGCTGTTGCGGTCGGTCCAGCGGTCGAGCTTGAAGCTGCCGATGATCCCCAGGAGGGACCCTTTCTTCACGTAGTCGGCGGCCACCTGGGCTTGCTTGCCCCAGATCTCCAGGTTGAACCAGTCGGGTTCGTCATCACGACTGCGGCGATTCACCGCGATGGTGAGGTTGGCGACCATGCTGCCCGATTCGAAATAACGGACTTCGGGGTCGCGGCCGGCACGGCCGACCAGGGTCACGGAATTGACTCCCATTGAATCTCTCCTGTTAGTGGGTCAATGATGCGCCACGGCTGTCAGAACTGACGGTTGTCGTGGCTGCCTTCAAGGAGTTCCACCTTCATCGATTGATGTAACAGATGGGCCTGGAAACTGCCCCTATGATTCTTCGAACGATGTCTCAACCAGTGCTCTTCCGTCGCTTCCAACTGTCCCGCGACATCGGTATCGACCTCGGCACAGCCAACACCCTGATTTACGTTTCAGGCAAAGGCATCGTGCTCCAGGAACCATCGGTGGTAGCGCTGGATCTCGAGCGGGGTGCAACGCTCGCCGTGGGCGATGAAGCCAAGTTGATGCTGGGGCGCACCCCAGGCAACATTCGAGCTGTGCGTCCGCTTCGCGATGGTGTGATCGCCGACTTTGACGCCGCTGAGCAGATGCTCAAAACCTTCATTCAGAAGGGCAATGAGGGGCGCGGCATCGTGGCCCCTCGGCTCGTGGTCGGCATCCCCAGCGGTGTGACCGGGGTTGAGCGCCGCGCCGTCCGGGAGGCTGGTCTCGCCGGTGCTCGGGAAGTGCATCTGATTGACGAGCCAGTGGCGGCTGCCATCGGTGCCGGACTGCCGGTCACCGAGCCCGTTGGCACCATGATTGTGGATATCGGCGGTGGTACGACCGAGGTTGCCGTTCTCAGTCTTGGCGGCACGGTGCTGAGCGAGTCGGTGCGGGTGGCTGGTGATGAAATCAGCGATTCCATCGGTGTTTATCTCAAGAAGGTGCACAATCTGGTGGTGGGTGAACGCACTGCTGAAGACATCAAAATTCGGATCGGTTCGGCCTTCCCTGACAACGAGTTCGATCAGACCGTGATGGATGTGCGTGGTCTGCATCTTCTCTCCGGGCTTCCCCGCACCCTTCAGTTGCAGGCCGGTGATCTGCGCGAGGCCATTGCCGAGCCTTTGAATGTGATTGTGGAAGCCGTCAAGCGCACACTTGAGCGCACCCCTCCGGAGCTCGCAGCCGACATTGTGGATCGCGGCATCATGCTGGCCGGAGGCGGAGCACTTGTGCGTGGCATCAGTGACCTGATCAGCCATGAGACCGGCATCTTTACCCACATCGCCGAAGACCCTCTGCTCTGCGTGGTGAAGGGGTGCGGGCAGGTGCTCGAGGATTACAAACGTCTGCAGCGCGTGTTGGATACCCCTGAATTCGTTAGAGCAGCGGCTGCCGTCTGACCGTCATGGGGTTGTCCCAGAGGCCTCAGGGGTCTCGATTGCGCTCTTTTCGCCGGCTCTGGCCCTGGTTCATCCTTCTTGTGGTTCTCGGCCTGGTGCGGCTGAGCAAGGGCGCCGGGTTCGCTGACGCCTTTGCTCTGCTCAGCCGGCCTTTCTGGCCTGGCTCAGCGCAGCGGGAGTGGATTGAGACGGCTGTCCGTCAAGACGCTACGTCCCGCCTTCAGTTGCTGGAACAGGACAATGCACGGCTGCGCGGCCTGCTGGAGCTCGACCGGTTGTCCTCGGGCGATCGGGTGCAGGCGGCCGTGATTTCACGCACGCCATCGGGCTGGTGGCAGCAACTGGAGCTCGGTAAAGGGTCCTTCAACGGCATCGCTAAGGATGATGCGGTGATTGGCCCCGGTGGATTGGTCGGCCGCGTTCAGAGCGTGACCCCGGCCACCAGTCGGGTGCGCTTGCTAACGGCACCGGGGAGCCGCATCGGCGTCTGGTTGCCGAGAACCCGTCAGCACGGTCTGCTGGCAGGCCTTGGCACGGCACGCCCACAGCTGCAGTTTCTGGACAAAGAGGTGCAGGTGCGGCCTGGTGATCTCGTGAGCACATCCCCGGCCAGCACCCTGCTCCCCCCAAATCTGCCGGTGGCCGTCGTGCAGTCCATCAACCTGCGCGGCGTTCCCGCTCCGACCGCCCTGGTGCAGTTGATTGCTCCTCCCGATGCCATCGACTGGGTGCAGGTGCAGGTGCGTTGATTCATGGCTCGATTGCACCGTCAACCGATCTGTGTGGCCTCCGCCCTCCTGGTTCCCCTGTTCCAGCTGGTGGCTCCCTCCTGGTTGGTGTTGGATGGGGTAGGGCCCAGCTGGGCGATGCTCTGGTTGCTGCCTTGGGCGCTTGTGGATGGCCCGGTGTCCGGTGGGATTGCAGGTGCTGCGCTCGGTCTGGTGCTCGATGGCCTCAGCTTGGGGGATAGCAGCCAGATTCCTGCATTGGTGCTGATGGGATGGTGGTGGGGCCGCCTCGGGCGACGCGGTCAGCCGATCCAGCGCAGTCTCAACATCGGATTGCTGGCTTGGATCGGCACCCTGGTGCTGGGGTTAAGCCTCTGGTTGCAGCTGCTGATGCTGGAATCGGCCGACGCGCTGCTTCAGGCCTGGGCCCTGCACACCACCCTGGCCCAAGCCCTGATCACTGGACTGTTGGCGCCGATGGTCGGATCCTGGCAACTGCTCCTCTGGCGACGCCGCGCACCTGCATGACCTTCAAGCAACGACGACGGCGGACGCGGCAATGGCTGGTGGGCCTGGCTCTCGCCGGTGTGGCGACGCTCGGCTGGGGATGCCGAAGGCCGGCGGCACCGGAGGGGACGCTTCAGCTCTGGACCCTGCAGCTGGCACCCAAATTCAATCCATATATGACCTCGGTCATCAAGGCCTGGGACACGCGCCACCCTGAAGCACCGGTGCGTTGGACTGATCTGCCTTGGGGATCGGTGGAACGCAAGCTGCTGGCAGCAGTGTTCGCGCGCACGGCCCCGGATGTGGTGAATTTGAACCCCCCCTTTGCCGCCAATCTGGCCAGTAAGGGAGGGCTTGCGGATCTCACGCCGCTGTTGCCCGATGGTGCGGCAGAGCGCTACTTGCCGTCGGTCTGGGATGCGGCTCGGGATCCAGAGGCCGGACAGATCGCAATCCCCTGGTACCTCACGGTGCGTCTGAGCCTGGTGAACCGCGACCTGCTGCGCGAAGCAGGCCTGGACCAAGCACCCCGGCGCTGGGAGGAAATACCCGCCTATGCCAGGGCGATCCGCGAGCGGACTGGGCGTTATGGGCTGTTTGTGACCGTGGTGCCGGATGACTCCGCTGAGCTGTTGGAGTCGATGGTGCAGATGGGTGTGACCCTGCTCGATGATCGCCAGCGTGCGGCCTTCAACACCCCGGCCGGCCGCAAGGCTTTTGCGTTCTGGACAGATCTCTACCGGGAAGGCCTGCTGCCGAGGGAAGTGGTGAGCCAAGGGCAGCGACGGGCGATCGAGCTGTATCAGAGCGGGGAGTTGGCGCTGCTGGCCAGTGGTGCTGAGTTTCTGCGCAGCATCCAGACCAATGCTCCTGGGGTGGCGGCGGTCACCCTGCCCCAACCGCCGCTCACCGGTGCCGATGGAACGGCCAATGTGGCGTTGATGACCCTGGCGGTGCCGCGCCAGAGCGACCAGGCAAAGGAAGCTGTGGAGCTAGCTCTGTTCCTCACCAATGGCCCCAACCAGGCCCGTTTCGCGAAGGAAGCGCGAGTGCTGCCCTCGTCTCTGAAGGCCCTTGAACAGGTGCGAGCTGAGCTGAAGTCCGAGCAACCGGCCACTGCGGACGAGGCACAGATCCGTGAAGCCCGTTTGCTGTCCGCCGACACCCTGAAACGCGCACGGGTGTTGGTGCCGGCCACGCCAGGTATCAAACGGCTGCAGAGCATCATCTACACGCAGCTGCAGAGGGCCATGCTTGCTCAGATCAGCAGTGAGCAGGCTTTGCTGGAAGCGGAGCAACAATGGAATCGCTACGCCAGCTCCCGCTGGCCTTGATCCGCGACCCACTGATAGGGAGCGCCCTGTGTCGTCAGATTCTTAAAAGAACCCAAAGGCTGGATTCGGGGAGAGGGTTTGGCCTCAATCCGTTCAGGTTGAACGGTAGGGTTGCGTTTCTTCATTGACCATTTGATGTCAGACGGGCCATCCCAGCTTTTAAGTGGCCAGGGCCCCGTCAACAGCGGACCGGCAGCAGACAAAGCAACCCTTTTGGTGGTGGATGACGAGCCTGCTGTTCGTCGCGTCTTGGTGATGCGTCTCCAGTTGGCTGGTTATCGCGTGGTCTGCGCAGAGGATGGTGAAGAGGCACTTGAACTCTTCCATCGGGAGTCTCCCGATTTGGTAGTGCTCGATGTGATGCTTCCAAAGCTTGACGGTTTCGCCGTGTGCCGCCGTTTGCGGGCTGAATCCTGTGTGCCGATCATTTTCCTTTCGGCCCTCGAAGCCATCTCAGAGCGGGTGGCCGGCCTTGACCTCGGTGCTGATGATTACTTACCTAAGCCTTTCAGTCCAAAAGAGCTAGAAGCGAGGATCGCGACCATCCTTCGTCGTGTAGGCCGCGGCTCGGCAAGTGCAGAGCCGAGAGAACTACCGACTGGTCAAGGCGTTGTGAGGGTCGGAGAGCTTGTCGTGGACACCAATCGCCGGCAAGTCACCCGAGGCAGCGAGCGTATTGCGCTGACTTATACCGAATTCAGCCTGCTGGAACTGCTGTTCCGTGAGCCAGGGCGCGTGGTTCCCCGTGCTGAAATTCTGGAACAACTCTGGGGTTACCCTCCCCGCCGATCCGCCGACCTGCGCGTTGTCGATGTGTATGTGGCTCGCCTTCGGGGCAAACTCGAGCCCGACCCCCGCAATCCTGAGTTGATTCTCACTGTGCGTGGAATTGGTTACTCATCCCAACGGATGGGTGATAACGCACCGGTAGCAGTCGCAGGCTGATTGTCGACTTGGGTCCCGTCGACCGGCAGGATGGCGCCGACTGCATTCTGCTCCGTGTCTGATCTGCGTGAGACCCGCCTTGAGAAGGTGTCTGCCCTACGCGACCAGGGCCGGGAGCCCTACGCCCTCACCTTTGACCCCACCGACCGGATGGCTCGGCTGCAGACCGATCATGCCGATTTGCCCAAGGGAGAGGAGAAGGATTGCGCTGTGGCTGTTGCCGGTCGGGTGATGACCCGGAGGGTGATGGGCAAGCTTGCTTTCTTCACCCTTGCCGACGAAACCGGCACGATCCAGCTGTTTCTGGAGAAGGCGGCGCTCGGCGAGGCCTTTGCTCAGATCACGTCTCTTGTCGACGCCGGCGATCTGATCGGCGTGCGTGGCACGTTGCGCCGCACCGACAGGGGGGAGTTGTCGGTGAAGGTGGCGGAGTGGACCATGCTCACCAAGTCCCTGCAGCCCCTGCCGGATAAGTGGCATGGTCTGGCGGACGTGGAGAAGCGTTACCGCCAGCGCTATCTGGATTTGATCGTCACGCCCCAGTCGCGCGAGACCTTCCGGCGCCGGGCGTTGACCGTGAGTGCGATCCGGCGCTGGCTCGACGAGCGCGAGTTCCTGGAGATTGAAACGCCCGTGTTGCAGGCGGAAGCGGGTGGAGCTGATGCGCGCCCGTTCATCACCCACCACAACACACTGGATCTGCCGCTTTACCTGCGCATCGCCACCGAGTTGCATCTCAAACGCTTGGTGGTGGGCGGTTTTGAGCGGGTGTACGAGCTGGGTCGTATCTTCCGCAACGAGGGGATGAGCACCCGCCACAACCCTGAGTTCACCTCGGTGGAGGTGTATCAGGCTTATACCGATTACCTGGGAATGATCGACCTCACCGAGTCGATGATTGCGTCGGTTTGCCAGCAGGTTTGTGGCAGCACGCGGCTCGCCTATCAAGGTACGGAGATCGATCTCACCCCGCCCTGGCGCCGGGCGACGATGCATGAGTTGGTGGAAGAGGCCACAGGCCTCGACTTCACGACCTTCTCCGATCGTGAGGCGGCGGCTGAGGCCATGGCGGCCAAGGGGCTTCCCGTTCCAGAGAAGGCCGATTCCGTAGGTCGTCTGCTCAATGAAGCGTTTGAGCATGCCGTGGAAGCCAACCTGACCCAGCCCACGTTCGTGCTCGATTATCCCGAGGAGATTTCACCTCTGGCCCGCAAACACCGCAGCAAGCCCGGCCTGGTGGAGCGTTTCGAGTTGTTCATCGTTGGACGGGAGACGGCCAATGCTTTCAGCGAGTTGATTGATCCGGTCGACCAGCGCGGGCGCCTGGAGGCTCAGCAGGCCCGCCGGGCGGCCGGCGATGAGGAAGCCCAGGGGGTGGATGAGGACTTTCTGCAGGCGCTGGAAGTGGGCATGCCTCCCACAGGAGGCCTTGGCATCGGCATCGATCGCCTGGTGATGCTTCTCACTGACAGTCCCTCCATCCGTGATGTGATCGCCTTCCCGCTGCTGCGTCCGGAGGGGTGAGTATCAAGCTGGACCACCGGGCGAGCGTTTGGGCACCCTCGGGGTGGATAATGGTCAACAGTGGCATGGTCCCTTTCCAATGAGTGGTGAGCGCGTAGGTTTCCGCTTCAAGCACGCCGATGCGGTGGTCAAGCGCAATCCCCAGGGCCGTTCCCGCCGCGGCTGGGTGATGGAGCCTGTGGAGCAGACCACCAGCCGGGGCACCAAGATGCCCGCCTATCGGATTCGCTGGCGCGACAGTGAGCGCCCTGAGATTGTGCTCCAGCACATGCTGATCGCCGATCCCGATCCCACCCCTCCGCCGGAAAATGTGAGCCTGGAGCCTCCTGCTCCCAAGGCCTGATTAAGGAAGCGCTCAAGGTGGCGGTCAGTTGAGACCTTGGCGTTGCCGGAGCTCTTCTAGCTCCTGTCTGGCTTCGAAAAGGGCCCAGTCTTCATCAAGGCTGCGTCCTGTCGATTGACTTGTGGCCTGCCGGCGCAGATCGCTGATCTGCTGATCCAGGCCTTGAAAATCGCGTCCGAGTGTCTCCAGTTCACTCCAGAGAGCCCGGCCCTGCTCCATCAACGTCTGCACGTGGCGTTCAGCTCGAACCGCCAGTTCCTTTTCCCCGGCGGCGTCAGCCTTGCGGCTGCGTTCACCCCAGGCCTGGACTTGTTCCGCCAGGGATAACAGCTGCCGGCGCAGGTCTTTGGCCTGACTCTGCATCTGATCCCGGCGACGGTTCAGGTCATGCTGACGGTCTTGGAGATGCTGCTCGCGCAGCAAGCGATCCTGATCCGGGTTCGCCTGAAGAAAGGCATTGAGCCGATCCTCCAGGTTGCGTTCCAGTTGATCCAGCCAGGTCGGAGCCATCAGTCCACAGCCTCGTCGACGATCTCATCCGGTGCACGGGTGATCAGGGGCGCTTCAATCTCTTCCTGCAGGGGGGTGATCGCCCCATCCCGCGAGCGCAGCAGCAGCTGGGTGAGTCGGGCCACCGACCCGTCCCCGAGCTCCAGCTCACTGAGGCGCTCGAAGGCTTGCCGGTACACCGTCTCCAGCTCCTCCATCAGCGATTCCCGCTGCAGTCGCACCGTGCGCCGTTGCTCTTCTCGACTCATGGCGGTGCCTCGCTCGGTTTCTGGGCTCAGTTTGCCGCTTCCAGCCAGTGCAGGGAGAGATCGTCGGCCGGGTCGTGCCAGCGCTGCCTCCAACACCAGCCCGCTTCCGCGGCCAGGGCGCGGGCCATGGCCGGGGTGTATTTCACGCTGTATTCGGTGACCAGCGGTTGCTCGGCAGCGAAACCCCAGCATTCACCGGCGATCGTCACCGACTGAGGCTCCCGGCTCACGAGGGCCATGCGTACCCGGTGCTCAGCAGCCTGCCAAAGCGCTTCGTAGCGGAAACACTCCGGGTCGAATGTGGCCCCCAGCTCCGTGTTCAGCCGATGCAGCAGGTTGCGGGCGAAGGCGGCGGACACGCCGGCGGCATCGTCGTAGGCCGCCTCGAGCCGTGCGGGTGTCTTGGGCTGATCCAGGCCCAGGAGCAGGGGCCCGCCATCAAGAAGCTGCCGGAAACGCCGCAGCAGCGCAACAGCCTCCAGGCGGGTGAAGTTTCCCAGGGAACTGCCCGGAAAAAAGCCAATGCGGCGCTGGTCCTGCAGCAGAGGATGCTTCGGCAGGGCTTTCAGTTCGCTGTGATCGCAGCAGATGCCCAGCATGGGCACGCTTGGATAGCGGCTCTGCAGTGCGGCTGTGGCCTGGCGGAGATGGGCGGCGCTGATGTCGAGGGCGACGTAGGCGGAAGGTTGGAGGGCGTTGAGCAGGGGGCCGACCTTGCGGGCACTGCCAGCGCCGAACTCCACGATCACCCCGTCTCCCAGGGCGGCGGCGATCGCTGCCGCCGAGCGCTCCAGCAGCCCAATTTCCGTGCGCGTGAGGCTGTACTCGGGCTGCTCGCAGATCTGATCAAACAGCCGCGACCCCTCCGTGTCGTAGAGGAACCAGGCTGGGAGCTGGCGGGGCTCCTGTCGCAGGCCGTGCCGCACCATCCGGAGCATGTCCGCCGCCGGTGGATGTAGGTCGATCAGCTCTGGTCTCGAGGGCGTGAGCGTGGTCATCGAGCCAGGCGCAGACCTGCCGGCATCCAGCGACTGGCCGGGGGAAAGAAGTTGCGGTAAGTGTCGCGGGAATGGCCCCTGGGTGTGAGTTGACTGCTGCCCCGCAGTACGAATTGGGAGGTCATGAACTTGCCGTTGTATTCGCCTACAGCACCGCTGGCCGCCTGGAATCCCGGGTAGGGGCGGTAAGGACTCGACGTCCATTGCCAGAGCTCACCATGGCTTTGCTGCAGCTGCTCGCCATGGGTGTGGCTGGCTCGTTCCCATTCCGCCTCGCTGGGCAGGCGAGCCCCGGCCCAGCGGGCGTAGGCATCTGCTTCAAACCAGCTGAGATGACGTACTGGCCTGTGCTCTGCCAGGGCACAGCGTCCTCCAAGGGTGAACTCCCAGTGCCAGGGACCCTCGCCGGTGGGATCCCCTCGCCAGTAGCGGGGTGCCCTCCAGCCACGATGGCAGCATTCCGTCCAGCCTTCGCTCATCCAGAGCTCGGGGCGGTCGTAGCCACCAGCGTCGATGAACTGCCGGTAGTCGCCGTTGGTCACGAGGCGATCGGCGATCTGGAACGGTTCCAGCCACACCTTGTGTCTGGGCGTTTCGTTGTCGAAGTGAAAGCTGGCTCCCGCATGCCCCACCTCCACCAGGCCGCCTGTGCAGGCCAGCCAGGTGGGGCTGACGTCATCGGTGTGGATTAATGCGGGCTCCTGCCAGTCCCTTCGATAAACCGGTTCGAGGGGTTGGCGGCTGAAGCCGTCGAGCAGATCCATCAGCATCAGCTCCTGATGCTGTTGCTCGTGCTGCAGTCCCAGTTCCACCAGGTCCATCCAGGGCGCGTCGTCGCAGCTCTCCAGCAGGCGTTCGAGAGCCGCGTTGACCCGGCTCCGCCATTGGCTCACCTCCCGCATCGGCGGACGACTCAACAGGCCCCGCTGGGGACGTGGTTGGCGCGGACCGACGGCTTCGTAATAGGAATTGAACAGGTAACTCCAGCGGGCATCGGCCGGTTCATAGCTCGGCTGGTGGGGCCGCAGCACAAAGGTTTCGAAGAACCAGGTGGTGTGGGCCAGATGCCATTTGGGGGGGCTGGCATCGGCCATCCCCTGAAGGTTGAGATCTTCAGTGTCCAGCGGTTCGATCAGGGCTTCACTGGCATGCCGCACGGCCATCAACCGGTTCAGAAGCGTGCCGGAGGCCATAGCGGGTGGGCGCACTGGCGGTGACCCTAGGGGCTACACACCCAGGTGTCAGCAGGACACAGCCTTTACCATCAGCCAACCATCGCCTCCATGTTGTGATCGGCACCCTGCTGGCTGACCGGTACCGCTTGGATCGCTGCCTGACCGCCGATCCCAGCCATCCCCAGGGAGCACTTTGGTGTGCGGAGGATCAGATGGCCGGCGGAGTACCGGTGGCGGTCCGTCAGCTCCAGGATGCTGAGGCCTCGGAGCGCATCCGTGCGCTCTGGCCGGCGATGCAGTCGGTTCTGCATCCCCAGATCCCCCGCTTCGGCGGATTGCTTGAAGAGCAAGGCAGCCTGTGGCTGGTGCGGGAATGGCAGGAAGGATCAAGTCTGCTTCAGATCCAAGAGCAGCGCCTGGAGCGCCAGCTGGTGTTCGGGCCGGGAGAAGTGCTGTTGCTGTTGCGTCAGCTGCTGTCGCCTCTGGCCGTGCTGCATGCACAGCAGCTGGTGCATGGTGATCTCAACCCCCGCAATCTGCTTCGGCGTGACCAGGACGGTCTGCCGGTGCTGATTGATTTCGGTTTGCTTCAGCGCAGCGGTGAGCAGCCGGTTCCCGGGGCTTCGGCAAGCTATGCCCCGAGAGCTCAGGGTCGGCAAGAGCCCGCTCAGGCCTGGATGGACCTGCACGCCCTGGGGGTGACAGCTCTCACGCTCTTGAGTGGACGTCCACCCGAGAAGTTGCTGGCGGCTCAAGGGGACGACTGGAGCGTTCCGGCAGATCTGGATCTTGAGCCGTCCTATCGCGAGGTGTTGGGTCGCCTGCTTTCGGAACAGGTCGATCAACGCTTTTCCACCTCTCGCGAGGCGCTTCAGGCGCTTCAGCGAGTCACCATGCCCGAGTCCACTGGTCCCCAGCCTCGGATCGACCGCACCGTGGTGCTGGCGCCGGTGGTGGTGGCTCCTCAGGCTCCGCAACCAGTTCCTGATCTGCTGCCTCAGCCTCAAGCGACTGCGTCCGGGGGGGGTGACGACCGGATGCGTCCTCGTGCTGAACAGCGTCTGCAGGCGGCTGAGGGCGGGATCTGGCCGGTAGTGGGAGCTCTGTTGGTGTCTGCGCTGGTGGGTACGGCGATTGGCTGGTTTCTTCTCAGCCGCAGCAATCCCCCTGGAGGTGCACCCTCCACGGAGCCCGATGTGATTGGGCGCTCCCCCACGGCCAGCCTTCCGCCTGCAGAGGTGGATCAGCGTCAGCTGCTGCTGAGCCGCCTGAGGGCCCTGCAGGTGGATCGCAGCTGGTTTCTGCAGCTTGTGGATGCCAGTTTGCTGGCTCGTTTCCCAGAGCGTGGCGGACGCCTGCCCAGCGATTCACTTGAGGATGCACCCCTCAGGCGTGTTTGGAATGAATTGGCGGAGGAATGGCTGGCCCGTGTTGAGCAGCTTCCTCCCATGCTTCGCGGCCGACTGGGCCGGCTCAACAATTCTGATTGGCAGAAACAGCGACAGACGCTCGTGCAGCAGGGGGTGAATGCCAAGGTGGTGGAGCAATTGGTGAGTGCGTCGGCCCAGACGCTCCTGCCCGGTGTCGCTACGGGTGTGAAGCCGCCAGAGCCATTCCGGCAACTCTGGTTTGCGGCGGCACTGCGCAGCCTGGAGGATGTGCGCATCGAATCGGTGAAAGCCCGTGCAGGGGCGCCAACGGTGCTCTCGAGCCGGGTGCCCGCAGGTGGGGCTCGCCTGATTTCGATCACTGTTCCCGCCGGACGCCGGTTGGTGCTGGGGATCAACGGCACACCGCTGATGCAGATGACGGTGTATGGCTCCGACGGGGACGTGGCGGCGGATCGCGGGCCGTTGCGGGTGGTGACCCTTCCGGAAGACGCCGGATCGCCGTTGCAGGTGCTGGTGACCAATGACGGTGTGTCCTCCGGTTTGCTCACGCTGTCCTGCCGGGCGGATCGCCCGGCGTCGAAGCCCCTGCCCGCTGTGGATCCCGATCCCATTCCCGATCCGGCCACCGGGGCCGAGGGGCCCGTGGAGGCCTTGCCGGAACCGCCAGGGCCGAAACCGGCAGGGGTGGAGGAGCCATCGGCAGCGGAGGAGTCAGAGCCGTTGGTGGACGCAGACGCGCAGCCCACGTCTTCTGGCACGAACTAGTAACGATTATGTGTCGAATCAGTAACGCGACAGTGCCGCTCGGGTCTCTTTTTTAATCTGCTTGTCTTTTTCTGCGGCACGCTTGTCGTGGAGCTTGCGTCCTTTGCCCAAGCCCAGGGTGAGTTTGATCCAGGAGCCCTGCAGATGCAGGTTAAGGGGAATCAGCGTCAGTCCTTTCTGGTCCAGCTGGCCGCGCAGTTTGTCGATCTCCCGCCGGTGCGCCAGCAGGCGCCTCACCCGCAGTGGGTCGTGGTTGAAGTACCCGCTGGCATGGGTGTGGGGGGAGATGTGCACATTGTGCAGCTGCAGCTCTCCATTGCGGATCAGGCAGAACCCGTCGCGCAAGTTGGCCTGCCCGGCCCGGATTGATTTCACCTCGGTGCCCACCAGTTCGATGCCGGTTTCCAATGTTTCGAGGATGTCGTACTGATGCCGGGCTAGGCGGTTATCCGCCAGCAGCCGGTTGGCTGCGGCGCGCGCTGCAGCGGCACTCTTCTTGCCTCCTCCTTTGGCCATCCCCCTTTAGGCCTCTCAGCCGCTTGATTCCCCGACCCTATCCAGAGGTCGGTACCCTTCCATCATGGCGATCGTTTCCTCTAACGCCGCATCTCAGCGTCCGCGGCCGGATCGCGTCCCGGATCGGGTGGTGGATGGGGCCCGGCAGGAGGGGGATGACGTCGATCTCGCACGGGCTGGTGTCAAGGAGGACAGCCTGCGGCCCAAGCGGCTTGCGGATTACATCGGCCAGCGAGAACTGAAGCAGGTGCTGGGCATCGCTGTTCAGGCGGCCGTCGGCCGCGGCGAGGCCCTCGATCACGTGCTGCTCTACGGCCCCCCTGGCTTGGGCAAAACCACCATGGCCATGGTGCTCGCCGAAGAGCTGGGCGTGACCTGCAGGATCACCAGTGCGCCTGCGTTGGAGCGTCCCCGCGACATCGTGGGGCTGCTGGTGAACCTGCAGCCCAAGGATCTGTTGTTCATCGATGAGATTCACAGGCTGAGCCGGGTGGCCGAAGAGCTGCTCTATCCGGCCATGGAAGACCGCCGCCTGGATCTCACCGTGGGCAAGGGCAGCACGGCGCGCACCCGAGCCCTCGATCTGCCTCCCTTCACGCTGGTGGGGGCCACCACCCGGGCCGGTGCTCTGAGCTCGCCGTTGCGCGATCGCTTCGGGTTGATTCAACGGCTCGAGTTTTACGGCCTGGAGGATCTGCAGGCCATCGTGGAACGGGCCGCTGGACTGCTCAATCTCGAACTCAGTGAGGCGGCCTGCACGGAGATTGCCCGCCGCTGCCGGGGCACCCCTCGAATCGCCAACCGTCTGCTGCGCCGGGTGCGCGACGTGGCCTGTGTGCGGGCCTGCGAGGGCTGCATCGATCAACACCTCGTGGATGAAGCCCTCACCCTGCATCGCGTTGATGGCCGGGGATTGGATGCCAGTGATCGCCGCTTGATGGAACTTCTGCTGCAGTCCCATGGCGGTGGTCCCGCCGGCCTCGACACCCTGGCGGCCGCCTTGGGTGAGGACCCGTCCACCCTGGAGTCGGTGGTGGAGCCGTACCTGCTGCAGCTCGGTTTTCTGCAGCGCACCCCCCGGGGCCGGGTGGTGACCGCTGCGGGTCGGGGTCATCTCGGTTGGCCAGAGGGTCAGGAGCAGGTGGCATGACGCGATTGCGCCATTGTTTGACCTTGCTGGTGCTGCTCGCCTTGCTGCTTCTGCCCGGGCCGGTGATGGCGGCAGGCGATCCTGAGGCCGGAGACTTGCCGCGTCTGTTCGAGCGGGCCTTGAGCCTGAGCCGCCAGGGCGATCCGGAGGCGGCGCTGCCCCTCTGGGATGAAGTGCTGGAGATGGCGCCGCGGGATGCTGCTGCCTGGAGCAACCGCGGCAACATCCGCTTGATGCTGGGGGATCCTGAGGGTGCGATTGCCGATCAGACCCGCTCGATCGCCCTGGCACCGGAGGATGCCGATCCCCACCTCAATCGCGGCACTGCTGAGGAAGCCTTGCAGCGATGGCCTGAGGCCGCGGCTGATTACGACTGGATCCTCCAGCGCGATCCCCTCGATGCCTCGGCCCTTTACAACCTCGGCAATGTGCGTGGGTCTGAGGGCGACTGGGCCCAAGCCCAGCGTCTGTATCGCCAGGCCGCCGATGCCCGTCCAGGCTTCGCCATGGCCCGCTCCAGCGATGCTCTGGCCCTCTATCAGCTCGAAGATCTTCCTGAAGCCGAACGTCAGCTGCGCAACCTCATCCGCCGCTATCCCTTGTTCGCTGATGCCCGCGCCGCACTCAGCGCACTGCTCTGGCGCGAAGGCTCTCGTGGTGAAGCCGAAAGCCATTGGGCCGCGGCTGCCGGACTGGATCCCAGTTACCGGGATTCCGCCTGGCTAGCGCAGGTGCGGCGCTGGCCGCCGACACCGATCGCTGATCTCGAGCGCTTTCTCGCCCTGGAGGTGTCATGACCTCTGTGTTGCCCTGGACTGAGCGCCTGGAGGCGATGCTGCCGGAGTTGATCCACTTCCGCCGCCATCTCCACTCCCATCCCGAGCTGAGCGGTGAGGAGCACCAGACCGCCGCCTTGATTGCCGGTGCTTTGCGGGAGGCCGGCTGGCGGGTGCGCGAAGGCGTGGGTCGCACCGGTGTGGTGGCGGATCTCGGCCCGGAGCAGGGCGCCAAGCTCGGTCTGCGGGTGGACATGGACGCTCTGCCGGTGGAGGAACACACGGGGCTGCCTTACGCCTCCTTGCGCCAGGGGGTGATGCACGCCTGCGGGCACGACCTGCACAGCACCATCGGCCTCGGGGTGGCCCGGCTACTGGCTGGTGAGCCCGAGAGGCCAGTGGGCCTTCGCCTGCTGTTTCAGCCCGCTGAGGAACTGGCCATGGGGGCTCGTTGGATGCGGGAGGCCGGAGCCACTGAAGGGCTGGATGGGTTGTTCGGCGTGCACGTGTTCCCGTCCTTGCCGGCGGGGAGCATCGGTGTGCGCAGCGGCAGCCTGACCGCCGCAGCGGGCGAGCTGGAGATCGAAGTGATCGGTGAGGGGGGGCATGGCGCCCGTCCCCATCAATCGGTGGATGCGATCTGGATCGCCTCGCGGGTGGTGACGGGGTTGCAGGAGGCGATCAGCCGAAGGCTGGATGCGCTGCATCCGGTGGTGGTGAGTTTCGGACGCATCGAGGGGGGGAAGGCCTTCAATGTGATCGCCGATCGGGTGCGATTGCTTGGCACCGTGCGTTGCCTCTGCACAGAGGTGCATGACCGACTGCCTGCCTGGATCGAGGACACGGTGCAGGCCCTGTGCGCGGGGTTCGGCGCTACCGCTCAGGTGCACTACCGATGCATCTCACCTCCGGTTCATAACGACTCGACCCTCACGGCTCTCTTGGAACGCAGTGCCATCGAGCACCTGGGTCAGAGTCAGGTGCAGAGGCTGGAGCAGCCTTCCCTGGGGGCCGAGGATTTTGCCGAGCTGCTCAAGGACGTGCCAGGCACGATGTTCCGGTTGGGAGTGGCTGGACCCGAGGGCTGTGCACCGCTGCATAACGGCCATTTCCTGCCGGATGAGGCCTGTCTGGGCGTGGGGATTCGTGTACTGACAGCGGCGATGCTGGCCTGGGAGCCACCGGCATGAATCGCCCCCCCCGTACCCGGTTGTATGTGCTTCTCTCACTGGCAGCGCCTCTGCTGGTGCTTCTTGGAGTGGTTGCTCTATTGCAGCGAGAGGGAGCTGACAAATATCAGTCTCTCCCTGCCATTCTGGTGGGAACCGGCCTGGTGATCCATGCGGTGGTGGGCCGTCGCCGGCGGCGCCATCGGCTGCTGGTTGCTCTCCGCGATAGTCGATTCGAGGAAACCTGATCCGATGGCATCCACATCTGAACCGTCCCAAGGGGACGCCCCTGATCTCGAGGCCCTCAGGAATGCCATTGCTTCTGGGGATCCCACGCGAGCGATGCCCGCCCTCACCAAGCTGCGCTTCTGCAGCGATGAGGAGGCGGTGCCCCTGCTGGTGCTGGGAACGCAGCAGCAGGCGTTTCTGGTGCGTTCTCTCAGCTGCAGCGGTCTTGGCTACAAACGCACCGAGCAGGGGTGGATGGTGCTGGAGCAGCTCCTTGGCAGCGATGAGGATGCCAATGTGAGGGCTGAGGCAGCCAATGCCCTGGTGAGCTACGGCGTGGAGCGCTCCTGGCCGTTGCTTCGCACTGCTTTTGAGGCTGATGGTGCCTGGCTCGTGCGCTGCAGCATTCTCTCCGGACTGGCGGAACAACCGGAGATCAACCTGGCCTGGCTGTTGGAGCTGGCCGAGATCGCCATCGTGGATGGGGATGGCACGGTGCGGGTGAGTGGGGCAGAAATCCTTGGGCGGATCGTTCGAGAGTCCCAGGATCGTCCCATCGGCGAGCAGGCCCGTGTCCTTCTGCAGCCTTTGCAGCAGGACCAGGATCACAGGGTGGTAGCCGCAGCGCTCAATGGTCTTCAGGGGGGGTGATGTCCTGCTCCCCAGGACTCTTGCTAGCGTTTAAAAACCACTAGGGGTGCCCTGGACGTCTTCTTTGGCGGTCAGGGCTGAGATCACACCCTCCGAACCTGATCCGGGTCATGCCGGCGCCAGGGAAGTGAATGCACGTGATCTGCGGTTTGTCGACCGGCTCCTGGCAGTTCTCTCGCCGAACGAATCATGCGCGCTTCCTGGGTTGAGTCCCGACGCGGACAGGTCAACGTGTCCCAGATGCACTTCGCACGCCAGGGTGTGGTGACGGAGGAGATGGCCTACGTGGCCAACCGTGAGAAGTTGCCTGAATCCCTGGTGATGGAGGAAGTCGCCCGGGGTCGCATGATCATCCCGGCGAATATCAATCACACCGGTCTGGAGCCGATGGCGATCGGCATCGCCAGCAAGTGCAAGGTGAACGCCAACATCGGCGCTTCCCCCAATGCCTCGGATGCGGCCGAAGAGGTGAACAAGCTGAAGTTGGCGGTGAAGTACGGCGCCGATACGGTGATGGACCTCTCCACCGGTGGAGTGAACCTCGATGAAGTGCGCACGGCGATCATCGATGCATCGCCTGTGCCTATCGGCACAGTGCCTGTGTATCAGGCACTGGAGAGCGTGCATGGTTCGATCGAGAAGCTCGATGAAGATGATTTCCTGCACATCATCGAGAAGCACTGTCAGCAAGGTGTGGACTACCAGACCATCCACGCCGGTCTGTTGATCGAGCACCTTCCGAAGGTGAAGGGACGTCTCACCGGCATTGTGAGCCGGGGTGGCGGCATCTTGGCCCAGTGGATGCTGTATCACCATCGTCAGAACCCCCTGTTCACGCGTTTTGACGACATCTGCGAGATCTTCAAGCGCTACGACTGCACCTTCTCTTTGGGTGATTCCTTGCGCCCTGGCTGCCAGCACGATGCCTCCGATGCAGCGCAGCTGGCTGAGCTGAAGACACTGGGGGACCTCACCCGTCGCGCTTGGACCCATGACGTGCAGGTGATGGTGGAGGGTCCAGGCCACGTGCCCCTCGATCAGATCGAGTTCAACGTGAAAAAGCAGATGGAGGAGTGCAATGAAGCGCCCTTCTATGTGCTGGGTCCCCTGGTGACTGATATCGCCCCCGGCTACGACCACATCACCTCAGCGATCGGTGCCGCCATGGCCGGCTGGCATGGCACGGCGATGCTTTGTTATGTGACCCCTAAGGAACACCTAGGTCTTCCCAATGCCGAAGATGTGCGCGAGGGCCTGATTGCCTACAAAATCGCTGCCCATGCGGCCGATATTGCCCGTCACCGGCCCGGTGCCCGTGATCGTGACGATGAGCTCAGCCGCGCCCGTTACAACTTTGACTGGAACAAGCAGTTCGAGCTCTCTTTGGATCCCGAGCGTGCCAAGGAGTATCACGATGAAACCCTGCCGGCAGACATCTACAAGCAGGCTGAATTCTGTTCGATGTGTGGACCCAAGCACTGCCCGATGCAGACCAAGATCACCGATGAGGATATTGAAGGCCTCGAGAAGGCTCTGGAGAGCAAACGCGGTGCTGGTGAATTGGCTGGGGTGAAGATGGAGAAAGCAGACTGAATTGTCTGTCGAGGTGTTCGGAGGGAGATGCTCTTAATTGACGTCTCCTTTCAATCGCGACTGGAAGTCGGCAATGGTCCGGTCGAGGCCAGTCGCGAGGGAGATCGTTGGCGTCCATGCCAGAGCCTGGATGGCAAGACTGATCACAGGTTGTCGCTGAAGCGGGTCATCCTCGGGTAAGGGCTTGTTGATGATTTTTAATTCGGGATTGATGCGATCGCGAACCATCCTGGCGAGCTCTTGGATGGTGAATTCGTCCGGATTGCCAATGTTCATCGGTCCGGTGTGGTCGCTGTTCATTAGGCGGATCATGCCGTCGATTAGATCGTCGACATAGCAGAACGAACGGGTCTGGGAACCGTCGCCGAAGAGTGTGAGCGGCTCGCCTTTGAGGGCTTGAACGATGAAGTTGCTGACAACGCGGCCATCATCGGGAAGCATGCGAGGGCCATACGTGTTGAAAATGCGCATCACGCGCACTTCGGTGTTGTGCATGCGTTTGTAGTCGAAACAGAGCGTCTCGGCGATGCGTTTGCCTTCGTCGTAACAGCTGCGGATTCCAATGGGATTGACAGACCCCCGGTAACTCTCGGGTTGAGGATGTACTTCTGGATCGCCATACACTTCGCTGGTGCTGGCTAATAAAAGTCTGGCTCCGACGCGTCTTGCCAGCCCCAGCATGTTGTAAGTGCCAAGAAAACTGGTCTTGGCGGTTTTAATCGGATTGAACTGATAGTGGATGGGTGATGCGGGGCAGGCCAGATGCCAGATTCGGTCGACCTCGAGTTTGATCGGTTCGGTGACATCGTGGCGGATCAGCTCGAAATCAGGGTGGCCCATCCATTGGGCAATGTTGCTTTTTCTTCCAGTGAAGTAATTGTCAAGGCAGATCACTTCTTCCCCTGACTTCATCAGGTGGTCGGTGAGGTGTGAGCCGAGGAAGCCTGCGCCTCCCGTGATCAGATTGCGCATGCCGTTATGGTCGCGTAAGCAGGCGATTGGTGCTCAAGAAAAAAGGCGGGAGATTCTTTCCCCCGCCCCGTCTGTTGATCCCAGCTGAAGTCTGGCTCAGCCCAGCAATGCCTTGGATTTGGCTACCACGTTCTCAACCGTGAAGCCGAACTTCTCCATGCAGGTGCCTCCAGGAGCGGAGGCACCAAAGCGATTCATCGTGACACTGTCGCCATCGAGGCCGATGAAACGGTGCCAGCCGAAAGCTTCGGCTGCTTCCACCACGATGCGCTTGCGCACCGCAGTAGGCAGAACTTGCTCTTTGTAGGCATCGCTCTGCTCATCGAAGAGCTCCACACAGGGCATGGACACAACGCGCACCTTCTTGCCTTCAGCACTGAGCTGTTTGGCGGCCTGCACGCAGAGGTCAAGCTCTGTGCCGGTGCCGATCAGGATCAGCTCAGGCGTGCCGTCGCAGTCTTCAAGGATGTAGCCGCCGTGGGCGACCTTGTCGATCGAAGAGTTGGCCTGGTTGGCCATGCCCTGGCGGCTGAGGCAGAGAGCGCTGGGGCGCTTGCGGTTTTGAATCGCCAGCTTGTAAGCACCGCTGGTTTCGTTGGCATCACCGGGGCGGAACACCAGCATCCCGGGCATGGCGCGCAGGGAGGGGATGGTCTCGATCGGCTGGTGGGTGGGGCCGTCTTCGCCGACGCCGATGGAGTCGTGGGTGAGCACGTAGATCACACCCAGCTCACTCAGGGCCGACAGGCGCATGGAGCCGCGCATGTAGTCGGCGAACACCAGGAAGGTGCCGCCGTAGGGGATCAGGCCGCTGTCGTGATAAGCGATGCCGTTGAGGATGGCCGCCATGGCGTGCTCACGCACACCGAAGTGCAAGTAGCGCTTCTCAGGGGTTTCAGGCTGGTAAGAGCCGGTCTCACCCTTGATGTCGGTGTAGTTGGAGTGGGTGAGGTCAGCCGAGCCGCCGATCAGTTCGGGCAGGTTGGGGCCGAGGGCGCCCAGGCAGATCTGGGAGTGCTTGCGGGTGGCCAGACCCTTCTCGTCAGGGCCAGCGGTGGGCAGATCCTTGTCCCATCCCTCGGGCAGTTCACCGCGGAGCATCCGCTCGAACTCAGCCGCTTCAGCGGGGAACTGGGTGCGGTAGGTGGCCAGAGTCTGGTTCCACTCGGCTTCGAGGCTGGCGCCGCGGTCGATGGCCTGGCGGAACTGGTCGTAGGCCTCCTGGGGCACTTCGAAGGGGCCGTACTCCCAGCCCAGCTGCTGACGGGTCAGAACGGTTTCGTCTTCGCCCAGGGGAGCACCATGAACGCCCGCGGTGTCGCCCTTGTTGGGGGAGCCGTAGCCGATGGTGGTGGTCACCTTGATGATCGACGGCTTGTCGGTGACGGCCTTGGCGGCTTCGATCGCCTTGGCGATGGCATCCACATCGGTGTTGCCGTCGGCCACGTGCTGCACATGCCAGCCGTAGGCCTCGTAGCGCTTGAGCACGTCCTCGGTGAAGGACACGTCCGTGCGGCCGTCGATGGTGATGTGGTTGTCGTCGTAGAAGGCGATCAGCTTGCCCAGCTTCAGGTGGCCGGCCAGGGAGCAGGCTTCCGAAGCGATGCC
>ERZ802831.239-NODE-239-length-29011-cov-35.8662_pt1 | contig 29011 bp, 26 predicted proteins | sample MGYA00345655_ERZ802831 | MGnify/ENA primary metagenome ERZ802831 (study PRJEB30503, sample SAMEA104212376) | marine metagenome | biome: Westerlies Biome; feature: [SRF] surface water layer (ENVO:00010504) within the epipelagic zone...; material: water...
ATTTGCATCAGTTAATCCGCCATTTGATTGCATAAACATCAACTTAGTGGATTTATTTTTTTCAAGTTCTTCAGAAACTTGATTGACGTATCGACGAAGTATTGGAGATAAATAAGCATCGACCACGGTTGTATCACCTCTTCCAATTAGCTTTATTAAAGGAGATACTTTATGACTAACCGAGATTTGATCGAATTTTTCTTCATGAGCAATTTCTGCAATAATATTTTCATGATTTGGATTGATATAAGAGTGCATGAATGCTATTGCCACACTATTTATACCGTCAATTTTTGCTTTTTTTAAAGCTGTCCTGACCTCATTTTCATTAAGGCTTTTTATTATTTCACCTTCTGCATCTAGCCTTTCTGATACTTCAACTACTCTGTCATACAATAATTCTGGTAGTTGAATATTTAGATCAAATAATAGAGGTCTATTTTGATAACCTATTCTTAATAAATCTCCAAAACCCTTGGTTATTAATAAAAGTGTTCTATCTCCTTTTCTTTCAAGTAAAGCGTTTGTAGCAACTGTAGTTCCCATTTTAACAGAAGCTATTTGGTCAGTAGGTATTTTGTCTTCATTTTTTAAATTAAGAATTCTTTTTATACCTGCAATGGCTGCATCTTTATACATCGAAAAATTTTCAGATAAAAGCTTGTCAACAAGAATTGTTCCATCAGGTTTTCTAGCTACAATATCAGTAAAAGTTCCACCTCTATCAATCCAGAATTGCCACATTATTTAATCACCATTGTGTAATTGATAAGTTGAGGTTTATTTATCTAAATCATCTTCAATGTAGATTTTAATTATCTCATCAAAATTGTTTTCTGCTTTGAAACCTAAATCGAGTGATCTTTTAGTTTCAAAATCTCTTGCCCACCCACTTACAATTTTTTCTATGACTGGATCGGATTGATGTTTAATCAATTTTACAACATCACTTCCAGCTACTCTTTCAAGAGCTTCAATTTGTTCTTGAACTGTTACAGATAAACCAGGCATATTTAGGGTAATTCTATTATTCAATTTTGCAGTATCTATTTCAGCTGCATGAACTAAAAAGCCTGCAGCTGATCGGGGTGTAGCATGCCAATGTCTTACATCTGTACTTACTGGTAAAATAGCTTCTTTCCCATTTAAAGGTTCCCTTATAATACCTGAGAAAAAACCTGATGCAGCTAAATTAGGTTTTCCAGGTCTTACACATATGGTTGGGAGTCTTATTGAAATACCATCAATCATTCCTTTTCTAGAATAATCAGCTAGTAAAAGCTCAGAAATTGCTTTTTGAGCGCCGTAGGAAGTAAGAGGAGTAGTAAAAAAATTATCTGGTATTTGATCTGGAAATGGTGCGCCAAAAACGGCAATTGAACTCGTGAAAACAACCCTAGGACAATAATTTTTACCCTTATGTCTTATTGCTTCAAATAATCCCCAGCTGCCTTTTGCATTTATATTCCAGCCCAGATCAAATTCTTGTTCAGCCTGACCTGAAACTATGGCCGCTAGATGAAAAATAACGTCTGGCTCAGATGAAACAAGATCATTACTTACACTTGGATCAGATATGTCACCCGTTTTTGTAATTATAGAAATTGAAGTATTTGTTGGATGAGGTGCATCTACAATATCAAATAATGTAATTTCACTTATTTTTTGACTTCTTAATTCTCCTTTATTAAGAATAAGATTAAGCAACTTTTGCCCAATCATGCCAGCTCCACCCATTATTAAAATTTTCATAAAAACACCTTTACTGAATTATTTATTGAAGATTTTTGTATAACAACATATTTAAATACAAACTTAAAATAAAAAAATATATTTTTGGAAAACTCATGCATGATTCTATAAAATCCATTTTGTCAATGTCACCAGTTATGCCTGTTTTAACTATAAACAAGGTTGAAAGGGTAGAATATCTATTCGAAGCATTAATAAAAGGTAACCTCAAAACAGTTGAGATTACATTGAGGACTGATTGTGCTTTGCAGGTGATAGAAATTGCATCCAAAAATTTTTCTACCCTTCAAATAGGAGCAGGTACTGTCATAAATGAAAGTCATTTACAAACAGTGAAAGATGCAGGAGCTTCATTTGCAGTCAGCCCAGGTGCTACAACAACATTAGCAAAAAAAGCTATCGAAATTGATTTTCCGTTTCTTCCAGGAGTTTCTAATTCTAGCGATATAATGAAATTACTTGATTTAGGATTTAAGTCTTTTAAATTTTTCCCGGCACAAGCTGCTGGTGGTATTAATTATTTAAAAGCCTTAAGTGGTCCTTTCCCAGATATATCATTCTGTCCTACTGGCGGAATAAACGAGGATAATGCTATAGAATGGCTTAATCAAAAAAATGTAATTTGTGTTGGAGGAAGTTGGATAGTTCCTTCAAAAATTGAAGATTATAAAGAAATAACAAACAGAGCATTATTGGCTTCTCAATTAATTAAGTAGATTTTAAATTTACAAATAAAAAGCATTATAGATAATACCCTCATTATTTCTTTTGGATCAAATATCTTGCTTAAAATATAATAAATATTTTATAATCGGAACTTGATGAAAGTAAGCTTTTTTATTGAAATTCAATTTATAACTTATTTATTACTTTCATATATTTGAGGTCAAAAATGATAACATTTGATAATGTTGATAGAAATTATGAAATTGCAAAAAAGACTTTCTCACTTGATATTCCAGAATTTTTTAACTTTGCATTTGATGTTTTGGATGTGCGTGCTCAACAAGCTGATAAAGACGCTTTATTAGCTATAGATACAGTCACAGGTAATGAAACATCTGTAACATACTCAGAATTGTCAAAAGTTTCATCACAATTTGGTAAGGCTCTTTTATCACTTGGATTAAAACGAGGTGATGCTGCTTGTGTTATTATTGGCAGAAATCCTGATTGGCATAAAGTGCTATTTGGATGTATGAAAGTTGGTGTGGTCTCCATGCCTGGAACTAATTTGCTAACTGCTAAAGATATCGCTTATCGAGTAAACGAATCTGAAGCTAAGGCTGTAATTGTTTCGCCTATGCATGTTGAGAAGGTAAACCAAATAATTGATCAATGTCCTACGCTTAAACACTTGATTGTTACTGGAAACGCACCAGATAATTGGCTGTCATTTCAAAAACTATGTGAAGAACAAGACACAGAGTTAAATGTAAGTGATTTAGATCCTTTCGCTTCATCTGAAACTATGATGATATATTTTACTTCAGGTACAACAGCTTTACCAAAAATGGTACCAAGGGATTTTGGTTATGCTTATGCTCATGCTGCAACAGCACTTTTTTGGATGGATCTTAAAGAAAACGATATACATTGGACCTTGACAGATACAGGTTGGGCCAAAGCTGCGTGGGGTATACTTTTCCCTCAAATGATGATTGGATGTACAACAGTTTTATATGATGCTCCCGACATGGACCCAGTGGAACACCTAAAAGCAATTTCTAAGTATAGTATAACTACTTTTTGTGCACCTCCAACTGTATATAGATTGTTTGTTCAGCAAGATCTTAAACAATTTAATCTTACTTCATTAAGAAGATGTCTTGGTGCAGGTGAACCTCTAAATCCAGAGGTGATCCGCTATTGGTCTGAAAATACAGGAACCGTGATTGCGGATGGTTATGGCCAAACTGAAACAATTAACATTGTTGGAAATTTTCCTGGTATAGAGACACGCTATGGCTCAATGGGCAAGCCTGTGCCTGGTTTTGATATTAACGTTATTGACGATAATGGTAAAATCTTACCAGATGGTGAAGTAGGTCATATCGCTATTCGAACCGACAAAAAATGGCCTCCAGGTCTTTTTCATGGGTACTTACAAGATAAAGTAATTGTAAAGGATTCTTTTCGACACGGTTGGTACTATACAGGAGACACTGCTTCTCGTGATAAGGATGGCTACCTGTGGTTTGTTGGAAGATCAGATGATTTGATTTCGTCTGCAGGTTATAGAATTAGTCCTTTTGAAGTTGAAAGTGCTTTACTAGAGCATGACTTGATAGCAGAAAGTGCTGTTGTAGGTGTTCCAGATGAGACAAGGGGACAATTAGTAAAAGCATATATTGTTTTAGTAAAAGGCCATAAAGGATCAACTGAATTAACTAAAGAAATTCAAGATTTCTGCAAAAATTTAACTGCGCCATATAAGTATCCAAGAAAAATTGAATTTGTTTCTTCTTTACCTAAAACAATATCTGGTAAAATTAGAAGAGTAGAATTACGTGAAAATGAAAATAAATAAGGAAAGACTATGAACAATTACTCAGTTGAAAGTTACATTAAGGACATACGTAAGGTTGTAAAAGAAGAAGTTATTGAAAAATCTATAACAGATAGAATAAAGCCATTAGCTCTTCGACTTGCTAAAGAAAAAAGTTGGATTAAACCTGAGTATTATAATGTAAATGAAGAGCAGGGTTTTGGACTGCATCTTTTGCATGAAGAGGATGACCATAAATTAGCGGTATTTGTTATTGCATGGGCACCTGGAAAAGGTCTTGCCCCTCATAATCATAAAACTTGGGCAGTCGTTGCAGGAATCCAAGGTCAAGAACACGAAACGAATTATAAAAGATTAGATAATGGATCTAAAGATGGATTTGCAGATTTAATTAAAACAAATGAAGAAACAATTTTCCCAGGAAATGCAACTTGCTGCTTACCAGAGGATATTCATAGTGTATGGAATAATGGCGAAGACATAGCGCTTTCTATACATACTTATGGAATGCATTTAAATCATACTGGAAGATCTATATTTGATGTTGAATCAAAAACTGAAACACCATGCATTGTTCAAGTTCAAAATTAAACTCTTACATGAAGTTATAGTTCTACATTAATATGTTTACGGAATTAAGACCGTGGCACCAGTCGTTTCTCTATTTTCTATTGCACGATGAGCTTCACCAACTTCACTCAAAGGATATGTATGGTTAACGTTTGATTTTAAGTTACCTGTTTTTATTACACTAAATAGATCATTTGCACTTGAAACTAAATCCTCTCTCTTTGCCATATAATGCATTATAGCTGGTCGTGTAAGAAACAGAGAACCTTTTGTACCTAATTCAACAACATCAACCGGGTCAGGCGGCCCTGAGGCATGACCATATGCTGCGAGCATTCCCATAGGTTTAAGACATTCCATAGATCTTCTAAATGTATCTTTTCCTATAGATTCATAAACAACTGGGCATCCTTGACCATCTGTAACTTCCAGAACTGTTTTAACAAAATCTCCTTTTGAATGAATTACAACATGTTCAGCTCCAGCCTCTCTTGCTTGTTCGGCTTTTTGTTCTGAACTCACAGTTCCAATAACGGTTGCTCCTAGATACTTAGCCCATTGACATAGTATCAGACCCATTCCACCTGCAGCAGCATGTACTAGGATAACATCTCCTGATTTAACAGAGTATGTTCTTTTAAGAAGGAACTGAGCTGTTAATCCTTTTAACATTAATGCAGCAAGATCTTGATCAGAAACATTAGATAATGAATGAGGCACTTTTATTAATTTGTCGACAGGATATACTCTTTCTTCACTATATGCGCCATGTGGAGGAAGAGCGTAAGCAACTCTGTCACCTATTGAAAACTCAGTTACATCAGCGCCTAATTCTTCTACAATACTTACTCCTTCAATACCTAAAACAATTGGTAGTTCTGGAACTGGCCAAGGATGAGGCATACCCCTTCTGTGATAGGTATCAATATAATTAACACCTATGGCAGTATTTTTTAAACGGACTTCTTTATTAGTCGGATTAGGAACTTCAACTTCTTCCCATTTAAAAACATCTGGAGTACCTTTTTCATAAATAATTGCGGCTTTAGTGCTATTGCTTAACCTATTCATTATTTATATTTATCCTTGAATACAAACTTGGTTTTGTTCCCCAAGACCTTCAATACCAAGTTTCATTTTATCACCAGCTTTTAAAAAAACTGGTGGCTTCATTCCACCTCCTACTCCAGGAGGAGTTCCCGTTGCGATAATATCTCCAGGATTAAGGCTCATAAATTGAGATAAGTAATATACAATGTATTTAGCTGAAAAAATCATAGTATTTGTAGAACCATCTTGCATTCTCTGTCCATTAACATCTAAGTACATTTTTAAGTTTTGAACGTCAGCTATTTCATCTTTTGTAACAAAGTATGGTCCTGTAGGTCCAAAAGTATCGCATGACTTTCCTTTGGTCCACTGACCTTCTTTTTTTAACTGAAACTCTCTTTCAGATACGTCATTTACTAAACAGTAACCAGCTATATAGTCGTCAGCATTGTCCTCATTTATGTACTTAGCTTTTTTTCCAATTATAATTCCAAGTTCTACTTCCCAATCAGTTTCAACTGAATTTCTTGGTATTTCAATATTGTCATTAGGACCCACAATTGCAGAAGTGGCTTTAGAAAAAAGGATAGGTTCACTGGGTACAGCCATACCACTTTCAGCGGCATGATCAGAATAATTTAATCCAATACATAGAAATTTTCCAACATTACCTACACAAGCTCCTAGTCTAGTATCACCAGAAATAATTGGTAATGAAGATAAATCAATAGAAGAGATTTTTTTTAAACTATTTTCACTAATAGTTTCTCCATTAATATCTGATAAATGCCCAGATAGATCTCTTATAGATCCGTTTTGATCAAGAATTCCTGGTTTTTCCTTTCCAAATTCTCCATGACGTAATAATTTCATCTAATTCTCCTCTTTTTAATAATTAATTAATAATTTTTCATGATATAAATATATATTTAAGTACATATTCCACCGTCTATTATATGAAATTGACCGGTTGTAAAAGCTGAGGCATCGCTTGCCAAATAAACCGCAAGGTTTGCGACTTCTTCTGCCTCTCCAATTCTTCCCATTGGTTGTCTTGCTACAAATTCCTTTCTTGCTTTTTCATAGTCACCCATATCCGATAATCTTTCTTCCAATGAAGGACTGTTTATTGTGCCAGGACATATAGCATTACATCTTATACCTTGATTTATGTAATCTGAAGCTACAGACTTCGTTATACCTAAAACAGCTGCTTTGGATGCGCTATAAATAAAACGGTTTGGAATACCTTTTAAGGATGATGCAACAGATGCTATGTTAACAATTGATCCGCCACCTTTTTTTATCATTATAGGTATCACTTCTTTAATCATATGATACATTGCTTTACCATTAAGTTTAAAAGCAAAATCCCAATCATCATCAGTAGATTCTAAAATTGTTCCATTGTGGACAATTCCGGCACAGTTAAATAAGATATCAGGCTCTTTGATTGAACCTACCAATTTTTTAATTGCATTATTATCTGTTACATCAAGAATGTGAGTTTCATCCACAATTTTATCTAAAGAAGACAATGTTTCATGATTAATGTCTGTTGCAATTACATAAGCACCAGCTTCAGAGTATGCTTTTGCTGTTGCTTTTCCAATACCTTGACCAGAAGCAGTTAAAAGAGCAGTTTTACCTTTTAAATCAATCATAAAATATCCTCACATTGTAGCTCCAATTTGCCAAGGCACAAATTCTAAATCTCCAAGACCTTGATATTCAGATTTTGATTTTTCACCTGATGCAACTCTAACTATCAAATCAAAAATTTCCTGACCAACATCTTCAATACTTTTATTGTCAGTAATTACTTTTCCTGCATTAACATCCATATCTTCAACCATATTGTTGAACATCTCTGTATTTGTAGCTATTTTGATTGATGGAGACGGTTTACAACCAAAGCATGATCCTCTTCCTGTTGTAAAAGTAACAACATTACAACCACTTGCTATTTGACCAGTTACGGATGCAGGATCATACCCAGGACTATCCATAAATAAAAAACCTTTTTTTTCAGCTTGTTGGGCGTACAAAAGAACATCGTTTAATGGTGTTGTTCCTCCTTTAGCGGCTGCTCCCAGAGATTTTTCTAAAATAGTTGTTAAACCACCAGCTTTATTCCCAGGTGAAGGGTTATTATTTAAACTTCCCTTGTTTCTAGTTACATAATCTTCCCACCATAAGATCCTATCAACAAGTTTTTTTCCAACTTCTGGTGAAATTGCTCTTCTTGTTAACATGTGTTCAGCACCATAAATCTCAGGTGTCTCAGCTAAAATAGCAGTACCACCATTTTTGACTAATAAATCTGCGGCGTGACCAAGAGATGGATTTGAGGTTATCCCTGACCAAGCGTCTGACCCTCCACATTGAAGGGCAACGCTAAGATGCTCTACTGATTGCTCTGTTCGTTCAATAGAATTTACTTCTGGAAGCATATCATCTATGCACTTTATGCCGGCTTTAATCGTTTTTCTAAGTCCACCCATATCCTGTAATGTCATGGTTTTAAAAAATGGATTTTCACGCAAATCAAATGCATCCAAAAGAAACTTTATTTGGTTTGCTTCACATCCTAACCCAATTAGTAAAATTCCTGCTAAATTAGGATGTTGTATATATCCTAATAGGACTCTTTGAAGAGCATCAAAGCCATCACCTGAATCTGCCATTCCACAACCAGTGCCGTGAGTAAATGAAACAACTCCGTCAACATTTGGATAAAGCCGTAACTTATCTTCTGTAAAAACTTCAGCAATATTTTTTGCTGCTGTTGCAGAGCAGTTAACTGAAGTAAGGATACCTATATAATTTCTAGTTCCAACTTTACCATTACGACGTTTGTAACCTCTAAAAGTAGGTCTGTCTTGTGGTTCAATCATGTTTGGTAATTTGATAGATGTTGAAAACTCATAATCATGATCAGTCGATTTAAAGTCCGTGTTTTCAACATGAACGTGATCTCCTGCCAGAATTTCTTTGCTGGCAATACCAATAAGTTGGTCATATTTAATTATTTTTTCACCTTTATTTATTTGTTTAAGAGCTATTTTATGACCCTTTGGAATTTTGTTAATACTTTCAAGACTTTGAGTGGTTTCACCAACAGCTATCTCTCTTAAAGCAGTAGCAACATTATCATTATCATTAAGTTTAACAGTTAACTTCTCACCACTAGACATTTTTATAACCTCCCACATTATAAAAAATAAAAACTGAAATTATCTTTTGATTTTCTGTAAATCAAGTATGATTGTATCAATATTCTTAAAAATTAAAATTAAATATAATATACATACTATTTTAAATTAGATTTATAAACTTTATTATTGATAGAATTTAACAATTTTACTTGGGAGAAAAGTTATGTCAGATAAAAATTTCAATCCAAAATATAGAAGTCAACAATGGTTTGATAATCCAAGTAATCCTGGAATGACTGCTTTATATCTAGAAAGGTCTATGAATTTTGGACTGACACCAGATGAATTGAGATCAGGCAAACCAATTATCGGGATTGCTCAAACAGGTTCAGATATCTCGCCTTGCAATAGAATTCATATTAAGTTAGCTGAGAGAGTAAGGGAGGGCATAAGAAGTGCTGGAGGAATAGCCTTTGAATTTCCTGTACATCCCATTCAAGAAACTCTTAAAAGACCAACTGCTGCAGTTGACAGAAACTTGGCATATCTAGGTTTAGTTGAAATACTTCATGGTTATCCTTTAGATGGTGTAGTTTTAATGACAGGCTGTGATAAAACAACCCCATCTTGTTTAATGGCGGCAGCCACAGTAGATCTTCCTGCAATTGTTCTTAATGGTGGACCTATGCTAGACGGATGGCATAATGGTAAACTTGCTGGTTCTGGAACGGCTGTTTGGGATAGTAGAGTTGAACTAGCAGCTGGCAGAATTGACTATGAACAATTCATAGATATTGTGACAAGCTCAGCCCCATCAGATGGTCATTGCAATACAATGGGAACAGCTTCAACAATGAATTCTTTAGCTGAAGCATTAGGAATGAGTTTGACGGGGAACGCTAATATTCCAGCTCCATATAGAGAACGTGGACAAATGGCTTATCAAACTGGCCTGAGAATTGTTGATATGGTTAAAGATGATTTGTGTCCATCACAAGTGATGACACGAGAGGCTTTTGAAAATGCTATCATAGTTAACTCTGCAATTGGAGGCTCTACTAATGCCCAAATACACATTACAGCAATTGCAAGGCATATAGGAGTTGAATTAGAGACGGAAGCTTGGCAAAAAGTTGGCTACGACATCCCACTTATGGCAAATATTCAGCCAGCAGGTGAGTTTTTATGTGAAAGTTATCATAGGGCAGGAGGAACAGCTGCTGTTATGTCTGAACTTTTAAATAATAATAAGCTTCATGGTAACGTGATGACTGTTACAGGAAAAAAAATGTCTGAAAATTTAAAGGGAATTAAAATAAAAGATGAAAAGGTTATTACCCCATTTAAAAATCCTATGAAACAAAAAGCCGGTTTTATAGTTCTAAAAGGTAACCTTTTTAATGCAGCAATCATGAAAACATCTGTTATTTCAAAAAGTTTCAAAGATAAATTTTTAAACCACTCTGGTAAGGAAGGGATATTGGAAGGTAAAGTTATAGTTTTTGAAGGTTCTGAGGATTATCATGACCGCTTAAACGATAAGAGCTTAGGTATGAATGAAAATTCAATTTTGGTTATAAGGGGTGCAGGGCCAGTAGGTTGGCCAGGTTCAGCTGAGGTCGTAAATATGCAACCATCAGATGAATTAATTAAAAAAGGTATAACTGAATTACCTTGTATTGGAGATGGTAGGCAGTCTGGAACATCAGGAAGTCCTTCAATTCTAAACGCTTCTCCAGAAAGTGCTACTGGAGGTGGTTTGGCTTGGTTAAGAACAGGTGACACAGTAGTAATAGATTTAAATAAATGTACAGCTAATATGCTTGTGAGTGATGAAGTTATAGAGTTAAGGAAAAAGGATGGTGTACCATCATATCCTGAAAGCCAAACTCCATGGCAAGAAATTCAAAGAAATTTTGTTGGAGAATTATCTGACGGAGCTGTTCTTGAAAACGCTGTTAAATATCAAAAGGTTAAGAAATCTCTGCCTAGGGATAATCATTAAATAAAATGCACGATAAAAAAAATAAAAATGTTTTAGTTATAGGTCTTGGATCTATGGGCTATGGAATAGCTCAATCTTTAATTCGTTCAGGTTATAAAGTTTTTGGACAAGATAAAAATCCCATTCAACAAAATAGGCTTATTGAAGAGGGTGGTTTTGATAAGAATATACCATATGAAGATTTACGAGCAGTAATTATAGTTGTTTTAAATGAAAAACAAACAAGAGATATTATTTTTGGCCAAGATGGCATTTCAGAAAAGTTAAAAAAAGATACACTTGTTATGGTTTGCACTACTGTATCCCCAGATTTTGCAAAAGAAATAGCATCTTCTTGTTACAATAAAGGTCTTTTATATTTAGACGCCCCTATCTCTGGAGGGGCAAAAAAATCTGCTGAGGGTAAATTATCTTATATGGTTTCAGGCAGCAAAAAAGCTTTTGAAGTAGCTAAACCAATATTAGACGATACATCTGAAACGGTCTTTGAATTTGGTGAACATGTTGGATCTGGTTCTGCTATGAAAGCAGTTAATCAGATGCTTGCAGGTGTCCATATTGCTGCAATGGCTGAAGCTATTACATTTGGTATAACGCAAGGAATTGATCCAAAAAGGTTTTTAGAAGTTATTTCTAAATGCGCTGGTACCTCTTGGATGCTTGAGAATAGAGCTCCTCATATTGTAGACAATGATTATTCCCCAAAATCTTCAATCAATATCTGGCCAAAGGATTTAGGTATAGTTTTAGACATAGCTAAAAATTCAAACTTTTCAGCTCCTTTGACTGCTGCTGCCTTGCAACAATTCATTTCCGCCGCCGGCTCTGGTTTAGGTCAAGAAGATGACGCAGCAGTTGCAAAAATATACGCTCGCAACGCTGGAATAAAATTACCTCAAAATTAAAATATTCTTAAACCACTTCTGATATAAGAGATTTTTTTTGAAAATAGTTTTCAATATTATCAAAGACTAATTGTCCCATTGCATTTCTAGTTTCAACTGTACCTGAAGCAATGTGAGGTAATAAAACAGTGTTATCAAGATTTATTAATTTTTCAGGAATATTGGGTTCATTAGTGTAAACATCCAATCCAGCAGCTAAGATAAGATTATTCTCAAGACTATAAATCAGTTCATCTTGATCAATTACTGATCCTCTAGCCACATTAATAAGAACACCATCTTTGCCAAGGTTACCAAGAACTTTTTTATTTATTAATTTTTCTGTTTCCTTACCACCTGGAGTAATAATACATAAAGTGTCTACTTCTTTTGCTAAGTCATTTAAGTCATTATAATACTTATATTTAACATCTTTCTTATTTCTAGAATGATAGTAAATTTCGCAGTCAAATGCTTCCGCTCTTTTTGCTATTGCTTTCCCAATTCTACCCATTCCAACTATACCTAATTTAGTACCAGTAAATTTTTTAGTTAATGGAAAATCTCCTTTAACCCAGGAGTTGTTTCTAGCAAAATTATCTGCATCGACAATTTTTTTATACACACATAGCATTAGTGCGATTGCTGTGTCTGCCACTTCATCATTTAGTACTTCAGGGGTATTAGTAACTTTGATACCTAGGCTTTTGGCATAATTTATATCGATTGCGTCGTACCCTACACCATAACAAGCTATAATTTTTAAATTAGGCATACTTTTCATTAACTCAGGCGTAATTTTGTAGCCTCCCATAACAGCAATTGCATCAACTTCTTTCTTTATCTCAGTTAAATAAGTATCTTCATTTTCTTTTGTCCACAATTTAAAAGTATTAAAATTCTTATCTGCCAGACTTACAAAATAGTGAGGCATTTCTGTCATTATAAGTAGGTTTTTATCCATTTCAAATATTCCTCTTTTAAGTTTTTATTTTAGGCATTTTGTTTTTAGAGATAATAGCCCCTCTATGTTTTATCACTTCTCTAGTAACTGAATGAGATATCAATATATTTTCTTCAACGGGAACATTTTTATTATTATTCATTATAGCAAGGAAAGATCCATTGAAAGCATCTCCAGCTGCAGTTGTATCCACAACCTCTCCATGAGGAACTGTAACAGTTTTTATCTCTTGTTGTTTATTTTTAAAAATAATTGAGTTTTTATATCTTATAAGAATTAGATTTTTTTTCTCATTTATTATTTCAAAAATCTCAAGCGGGTTTTTTATTTTAAATAATTCTCTTGCATCATCAAAAGATACAAAGTGAATATCTACCCTGTTATTAATCTCATTAAATAATAGTTGAGATACCTTCTTGTTATAATGTAATTGAGATCTGTAATTGAAGTCAAAACCACATATAGTTGCTGTAGATCCTATATTTATAAGATCCTTTCTTTGTTTTTCGTCAAGAATTCCAGCAGAAATACCAGTATAATAAAAAACATCAGCATTATTTATATCTTTAACAAGCTTTTTTCCCTTTGAGCCTAAAAAAATATATTTTGATGGTGATTGATCTCTCCAATAGGAAAAACTTCTTTCACCTTTTTCATTAATTTCAATAGAATATAATCCAGGAGGATTTTCTCCATCGGTTCTTATATAATCACATTTAATATTTTCATTTTTAAATCTTGAAATCATTTTTTTTGAAAAGTTGTCTTTTCCAAGTGCTGTTGAATAAAAAGTATTTGTCTTATTGTTTGTTAATCTTGAAAAATAAACAGCAGAATTATAGGTGTCACCTCCAAAGTTAATTTTTATATTTGAACTATTATTTTCTAATGAAGATATGTCTCCATTAAGCTCAATCATACATTCTCCTAAAAAAATAGCTTTTTTATACATTTTTTTGTAAGATTCCTAAAATGAAATTCAAAACTTTAATAAACTTAATTTTTATAAAAATGTAATAATTTACTCAATCTTTATTTTGAAATATATTAATATTAGAATAAAGATAAACTCAAATGAGGTTCATTAGTGACGATTTTAGATACAAAAAACAACTCCTTTTATTCAAAATTTGAGTACGACACAAATAGTGCAGTTGCAGCATTAAAAAAAGAGTTTGGACAACAATTTTCAGTTTCTAAATCAGTTCGTGAACAACATACAAGCACAACAACTATTCATAAACCAGAATTGCCAGATGGTGTTGTGTTTGCTTATAATAAAGAGGATGTCCAAAAAACAGTTAAAATATGCCATGAACATGGATGCCCCATAATACCTTTTGGAGTAGGTTCTTCTCTTGAGGGACATTTAAACGCCAACTTTGGCGGTATCTCCATAGATATGAATAATCTGAATAATATCATTGAAGTGCACCCTGAAGATTCAACTGTTGTAGTGCAACCTGGTGTAACAAGAGAACAATTAAATACATACTTGCGAGATACAGGTTTATTTTTCCCTATTGATCCAGGTGCCAATGCTTCAATTGGAGGTATGGCATCTACAAGAGCATCAGGAACAAATGCAGTTCGTTATGGAACTATGAAAGACAATGTAATTTCTTTAGAAGTCGTAATGCCAAATGGAGAAATAATTAATACAGCTAGTAGAGCTAGAAAAAGTTCTGCTGGTTATGATTTGACAAGACTAATTGTTGGATCTGAAGGAACATTAGGTGTGATTACTGAAATTACACTTAAACTTTATGGTATTCCTGAAGAAATTGGAGCTGGTAGATGTACGTTCCCATCTGTTCAGGATGCAACTGACGCAGTCATTATGACTATACAGGCAGGAATTCCTGTTGCCAGAATAGAACTGCTAGATATTGCACAAGTTAAAGCTGTAAATAGTTATTCAAAGTTAAATTTACCTGAATCACCACTATTACTATTGGAGTTTCATGGGAGTAAATCTTCTGTGGAAGAGCAATCTGAGTTATTTAATGAAATTTCTAAAGATTTTGGTGGAGACAATTTTGAGTGGAATGCAAATATTGAAGAAAGAAACAAATTGTGGAAGGCCAGGCACGATGTTTATTATGCTGTAAAAGCATGTAGGCCAGAGGCTGATTATATAGCAACAGATGTTTGTGTGCCAATTTCAAGATTATCAGAATGTATCACCGAAACAATAGATGACATGGAAAAAAATAATCTTTTTGGACCTATTGTTGGTCATGTTGGTGATGGTAATTTTCATGTTCAATTAATGATTGATCCTAAAATACAAAAGGAGGTTGATGTTGCAAATGGTTTTTTAGAAAGATTAGCTCATAGAGCTATTAGTATGGATGGAACTTGTACAGGTGAACATGGAGTAGGGCAGGGTAAAAAACAATATTTAATTGATGAATTAGGTCCTGCCGTCAATTTTATGAAATTAATAAAAGAAGAAATTGATCCAAAGGGTATTATGAATCCAGGAAAAATTTTATAAATATTGAATAAAAGTACAAAGAAAAGGTTTTGAAAATGGATGGTAACGTTTCTGTGTGGTCTGAAGAGGATTATGATAAAGAAAGCATTAGATTATGCGTAAATAAAATTCAAGAAGAATTTGGACAACAATTCTCAAATAGTAAAAGTATACTTGAACAGCATACTCATACGATGACTATTCATGAATCAGAATTACCAGATGGTGTTGTTTTTGCTGAAAGTAAAGAAGATGTTCAAAAAGTTGTAAAAATTTGTAATGAATTTAAATGTCCTATAATACCTTTTGGTGTGGGATCTTCATTTGAAGGACATCTTAATGCCCCATATGGAGGCATTTCTATTGATATGAATAATATGAATAAAATTCTGACAGTGCATCAAGAAGATCTTCTAGTGGTTGTCCAGCCTGGCGTTACTAGAGAACAACTAAACACTCATTTAAGAGATACTGGATTGTTTTTTCCAATTGACCCTGGTGCAAATGCGTCACTTGGTGGAATGACAGCCACCAGAGCTTCTGGTACAAATGCAGTGCGTTATGGAACAATGAAAGATAACGTAATTGCTCTTGAGGTTGTTACTCCTGATGGTCAAATAATAAAAACTGCAAATAAAGCTAGGAAAAGCTCAGCAGGTTATGACTTAACTCGTTTAATGGTAGGATCAGAGGGTACGTTAGGTGTAACAACAGAAATAACTTTAAAGCTGTATGGTATTCCAGAACTTATTGCAGGTGGAAGGGTAAGTTTTCCGTCAGTTAAAGATGCTACTGATGCAGTTATAATGACAGTGCAAGCAGGAATTCCAGTAGCAAGAATAGAGTTTTTAGATATTGCCCAAGTAAAGGCAGTTAATAGTTATTCTAAAACAAATCTTCCAGAAGCTCCTTTGCTATTATTAGAGTTTCATGGCAGTGAAAAATCTGTAAAAGAGCAATCAGAATTATTTGGTGAAATAGCATCAGATCATGGTGGTAATGATTTTGAATGGACGTCTAATAATGAAGATAGAAATAAATTATGGAAAGCTAGACATGATGCGTACTGGTCTTGCAAGGCAGTAAGGCCTGAGGCTGAAATTTATTCAACAGATGTTTGTGTGCCTATCTCTAAATTATCTGACTGTATTATAGAAACGATTGAGGATATGGAAAAGAATGAATTAATTGGGCCAATAGTAAGTCATGCAGGTGATGGAAATTTTCATGTTGCATTATTGATTGACAAAAAAAATCAGGTTGAATTAGATAAATTAGACAGTTTTTTAGTAAGAATATCTGAAAGAGCTATTAGAATGAATGGCACGTGTACTGGGGAACATGGAGTTGGACAAGGCAAAAGAAAATATATGTTAAAGGAATTAGGTAATGCTGTAGATGTTATGAAAAAAGTTAAAAATGCTTTTGATCCAAATAAAATAATGAACCCAGGAAAGCTTTTTTTATAATTTTGCTATTATTATACTTACATTATAATTAAATTTTCAAAAAACCTCCTACTGATTCAAGGTATAGAATTATTCTTCTATAGATTTAAATGATTGCTTACATAATTATTAGTTTTTTAATGATGGTCACTCCAGGTCCAGGTGTACTTTCTTTAGCTGGGGTTGGTGCAGGTTTTGGTTGGCGAGTTGGAATGATGTATCTCATTGGATTATTTTTTGGAACTAATGGGGTTGCATTACTAGTTGTTTTGGGTTTTAAACAATTTTTGTTTGAGATTGAAGGAGTTGAATTAACTTTTTTATTTCTATCATTATCTTACTTATCATTTCTCTCATGGCGTATAGCTACTTCTGAGAATAAAACTGGTTTTAAACAAAGTCTAAAAGCTCCAAAATTATACGAAGGAATTTTTTTACAATTTGTAAATCCAAAAGCTTATGTAGTCCAAGGTCACCTGTTTGTAGTACTTTCACTTGGAATAGCTTCATATAATGTAGAAATTATAACTAAATTTATCATTGTGAATTCAATTTGGATACCTATACATTTATTATGGCTTTGGTTAGGAATAAGCTTAAAAAAATGGTCATTAGGAGTAAATAAACAAGTTTGGGTTAATAGGGGAATGGGACTTGCATTGTTTGCTGTTGTTATACTTTCTGCAATAATGGAGCTTAATTCCGATGTATAAAATGATTAAATATTAAGCATGTTAATTATTTCTTTGTGTTTATGCATAAATTTAAAACATAAAATTAAGAATAATTTTTTCAAAAAAACATTTTGAGACACTACAGTGTTTTTTGGTGATAATTAAATATTACAAAAAAACTTCCCCGTTTGCTTGTTATATTCTTACTAATAAATTCCTCCCCCGGTTATTAGTTTTTGAATAAAGGTGCAGAGGATCTCCTAAAAATCCTCACCAATTTTAATAAGTTGCCCTACCTCCTGAAATATCAAAAACACCAGCCGTAGTAAAACTATTTTCTTTACTTGCTAGAAAACTAATAAGAGATGCAATTTCTTCTACAGTTACAAATCTATTTCTTGGTATTTTAGAAATCATGTAATCAATAAATTCTTGTGATACTTGATCAAGAATTCTCGTTTTAGCAGTTGCTGGAGTTATACAGTTAACAGCAATATCTTTATCAGCAGTTTCTTTACCAAGAGACTTTGTTAAACCTATAACAGCTGCTTTAGATGCTGAATAAGCGGAGGCATTAGGGTTACCTTCTTTACCTGCAATTGATGCTATATTAATAATTCTACCATAGCCTTTTTCACGCATGGTCTTTACCACATGTTTGTTACAATAAAAAACACCATTAACATTTACTTCAAATACTCTTGACCATTCTTCTACAGGATAATCCCAAGTTGAATAAGTTGGTCCAGCTATACCTGCACTACAAACAAGAATATCAATTTTATTTATTTGATTAAGAGTTTTTTCTGTAGCTTCTTCAACTATGTTATTATCTGTTTGATCTACTTTTAAAAAATGACAATTCAACTCTTTTGCAGCTTTCAAACCCATTTTTTCATCTATATCCCAAATCATAACTTGACAGCCATCATTAATAAATCTTTTTGCAGTTGCAAATCCAATACCTTGAGCACCCCCAGTAATAACTGCAGTTTGTCCATTAAAATTAGCCATAAATCACTCTCCCATAATTTTTTTAAAAGTTTTAAGGTTTATCAAAAAATAAATTATAATAGATATATTTAACATAACCATTTATATTGTTTTATATTGTTAACCAGTTCATTGCTAGAGAAATTTAAAACACAAAAGGGCTTTTAATGGAAATATTTCATATTGTAATTATTGGAATTATTTCATGTTTTGCGATGGATATATGGCAAAGATTTTTAAAACTTTTGTATGAAATAAATCCTTCTGATTGGGCTATAGTCGGAAGATGGTATATTTTATTAATATCAAAAGGAAAAATTTATAATCCGATAATTGAAGAATTACCCGCAATTAATAATGAATTAAAAATTGGTTGGGCTGTTCATTACACAGTAGCAATTATGTATTCAATATTTTTCTTTATGTTATTAAAATATGACATATGTAACGCTTCAATTTCTAATGGCATTATTTTTGGCTTGGCAAGTGTCGTAGTTCCTTGGTTTTTCTTTATGCCAGTTCTTGGTAAAGGTTTTCTTGGTTTGAATACTCCATCACCCTTTTTAGCCTGTTCTTTGGCTATTGGTAGTCATGTGGTTATAGGTTTGTCTATAGGTGCATTATACCAATTATTTGGTTACTAAAATGGATCTATTTAGGTTATATTTTTAAAATGAACGAAAATAAATTAAGAGAACAAGTCTGTATTTTAGCGTCTTCAATGTTTGAAAGGGGTATTACACACGGATCTACAGGTAATATTTCAGTTCGTTTAGATAATGATGATATTTTGGTCACCCCTTCGGGTTCATCATTTGGTAGACTTGATCCAAACGAAATAGTTAAAGTAACAAAGTCTGGTCAATTCATAGGATCTTTATCACCAACCAAGGAGTTACCACTTCACAAAGCTTTCTATGAAACAAGAGGAATGAAATCAGGAGCTGTTGTCCATCTCCATTCAACTCATTCTGTTGCTTTATCTATGTTACCAGGAATTGATGAAGATAACGTTTTACCATCTTATACTCCTTATTCAATAATGTTATTAGGTAAAGTTAAATTACTTCCTTTCTTTGTACCAGGTGATCCTGCTATGGGAGACGCGATTAAGGGCCTTGCAGGCAAGAGGTCTGCAGTTTTATTAGCTAATCATGGTCCTGTTGTGTCTGGCAAAGATTTAGAGTCTTCGGTTAATGCTATTGAAGAATTAGAAGCTACAGCAAGACTGGCTTTAATCTTAAAAGGATCGAATGCCAAAGCTTTGGACGATAGTCAAATTAATGCAGTTGTAAATAAATTTAATGTTGAATGGGATTAATATTATGTATAAATTTTCTGCCAATTTAGGTCTTTTATGGAATGAGATTTCTCAAATAGATGCTATTTATAAAGCAAAAGATAATGGATTTGATGCCGTAGAATTTCAATTTCCTTATCAATATGACGCAAAACAAATCAAAAAAGCTCTAGATGAAGTGAATTTGCCTGTTATGGGTATAAATACAGTCAAAGGTAATGTTGAAGAAGGAGATAATGGTTTACTTGCTGTGCCATCTAGAATTTCTGAAGCGAGAGATGCAATACTTCAAGCTTTTGAGTATGCAAAAGTTATCAAATCTAAAAATATTCACGCTATGGCTGGTGTGACGGATTTATCAACAAAATCTCTTGTAACTTTTATTGATAATTTAAAGTTTGCAAAGGATTTGATTAAAGATAGTGACATAAATCTAGTAATTGAACCACTTAACTTAAATGATAACCCAGGATATTTTTTAACTAAAGTTGAACAAGCAAAAGAAATTTGTGAATTAGTTGGATCAGATAATGTAAAAATTATGTTTGATTTTTACCATATTCAAATAAATCAAGGTGACGTTCTTAAAAGATTTAAAGATCATTTACCTTTTATCGGTCATGTTCAAATTGCGTCTGTACAGGATCGAGCAGAACCAGATAGTGGTGAATTAGACTTTTCATATATTATACCAGAAATATACAAATTTGGTTATAATAGCATGATTGGTGCTGAGTACAAACCAAAGACAACTACTGAAGCAGGTCTTACTTGGATGGAAAAATTTAAAGACATTTAGAAAGGTTTAATTTGATGAAAATTGTAAGAGAGTTTGGTCCTAACAATTTAAAAAATTCTTCGTTATGTTTTGGCACTATGCAATTTGGAGAAGGAGCAAATGAAAAAGACAGTCAAGAAATGTATGAAGCTTGCCGTGAAAGTGGTATAAATTTTTTTGACACTGCATTCGTTTACACAGGAGGTAAATCTGAACTAATTCTTGGAGATTTAATTAAAGAAGAAAGAGATAAAATAATTCTAGTTACTAAAGCAGGTTCAGTTGGTGGTTCTAGTGGTCAAAATATAAGATCACAGTTGGAACAAAGCCTTAAAAGATTGAAACAAGATTATGTAGATATATTTTTTTTGCATCATTGGGATGAAAATATTCCATTAGAAGAAACTTTTGAAACGCTTCAAAAGTTAAAAGAAGAAAAAAAATTTTTTCAATTAGGTGTTTCAAATTTTTCAGCTTGGCAAGTAATGAAAGCTGAATTAATAGCACAAGAAAACAAATTCCCATCAATAGATATTCTTCAACCTATGTACAACTTAGTTAAAAGGCAAGCTGAAGTTGAAATTCTTCCAATGGCAAAATCTGAGAATATTGGGGTTATTAGTTACAGTCCATTAGGTGGTGGGCTTCTTACTGGTAAGTATAACATTGATAATACATCTAACAAAAATAGTTTGGGTAGATTGCATGATAATTCTAAATATAAAAAAAGATATGGTCAAAATTGGATGTATAATGCGGCTATCGCACTTCAGAAATTAGCCAGTGAATTAAATTATGATCCAATTGCCTTAGCTGTTGCTTGGGTTTCTCATAATGACGCTATTACAGCGCCAATTATAAGCGCAAGAAACTTAAAACAATTAAAACCATCACTTGATTCAATCAAGATATCCTTAGACGAAGATGCATATAAATTAATTTCTAATATTAGCCCAACACCACCTCCTGCTACTGATAGACTTGAGGAAGTTTAATGAGTAAGAAAGAATTAAAAATGGATACAGTTTTAGAAAAACAATGGGAAGTGTATGCTTTAAAATATGCGGAAAGAAGAGACAGGACTAGAAAAGAAAGTTTCATTTTTGATGATCACTCACACGAAGCTCATACTATTGATTATTTTATATGGGTTTTAAAATCAGACAAAGACATTATAATTGTCGATACTGGTTACGATTATGATGAGGCTAAAAGAAGAAACAGACCAATTCAAAGATCTCCATCAGAGGCTCTCAAAGCAATTAATATTGATGCCAACCAAGTAACTGATGTCATTATAACTCATTTGCATTATGATCATGCTGGTGGATTAATTGAATTTCCTAATGCAAAGTTTCATTTACAAGAAACAGAAATGGCATATGCAACTGGACCTTGTATGTGTCACGAAACAATTAAAATGCCTTTTACGGGAGAGCATGTGTGCCAGATGGTCAAAAATGTTTTTTCTGGAAGAGTAGTATTTTATAATGGAATTGGAGCAATTCAACCAGGTATAACAACTCATCTGATTGGAGGGCATTCAAGGGGATTACAGTCAGTCAGGGTTAAAACTGAAAAGGGTTATATGTGTTTGGCATCAGATGCCACTCATTTTTATGAGAACTTTCTCACAGGTAAACCTTTTCCTATTGTTGTAGATCTTGAAGACATGCTTAATGGTTTTAATACTATTAAGAAGTTAGCTTCAAATGATGAATTAGTAGTACCTGGTCATGACCCACTTTTAAGAAAATTTTTTCCAAAAGAAGGAAATTCTGGTTTTGTATGGCGTTTAGATAAAGGACCAGACAAGCCTATGATTTTTTAAAATCATTTTCCATTTTCCTTCTATATAAAATAGCCGGATCACTTGGTAAATAATCAACATCATTCCATGTAATTATTTCATTTTCTTTAATTTCATTTTTAAGTCTAATTCCATGAGCTAGTCCAATAGGGAGAGCTTCCATAGATAACGATAATTTGGATGGGACAAGTTTACCCCATACAGTTGCTCCACCTTCTCCGTCAAGAATTTCACCTTTTTTCAAAATTGTCTTTGTTGTTGAAACGACATCTCCAGTAAATTTTTTGGTTTGTCCAGTTGCCTGATTTAATAATGCAGCTGAAAATACTGATATATTCAACTCCATTCCTATAAGGTGAAAAGGCTTATACATAGCAGAAAATTTTCCCGTATCATCAGTATTCATTCCATATTGTTTGAAACAAGATGCTGCATAATCATTTGGGGCTTCTAAAACAGCAAAAACCCCCCATCTCAAATCTTTAAACACGGGTCGTCCATCTCTTTCAAGTGAAGACACTACTTCAACTTGTCCATTCTTTTCTAAAAAACCACCAGCTTTTATAGGCTTTAAAACATTTGCAAGATCGTCCATTCCACATGGGGGAAATAATAGACCGTTAGTTGGAACATCAAGGTCACATGCATTAGCTATGGCAGCCATTTCCAATCCAGATTTAGTGCCATCTAAAAATGAGTTAAACATTTTAGGATTCATTCCTGCTTTTTTTGCCTCTTCATGAGTTAAGCCATAGTAATCCCATACCGTATCAGGTGATGATTTATGATATATTGGCTGATATCTGGTTCCTTTACCTGCGCTAGTAACATTAAAGCCAGAAGCTCTTGCCCATTCAACTATTTCTGCAGTTAGAGCAGGTTGATCTCCATAAGCCATAGAATAAACAACTCCAGCAGAATTAGCTTCTTTGACTAAAGCTGCACCAGCTAACACGTCTGCTTCGACATTAACCATTATGATATGTTTGCCATTTTGAAAAGCTTGCCTTGCATGCTCAATACCTGCTGCAGGAAAACCTGTTGCCTCAATAACTACTTCTACTTCGTTTAATTTTATTGCATCAGTACCTCTATCAACAAATTTTGTTTTATTGATTAAATCATCACTCCAACCCACGTTTTTACAAGCTTTTACTGCATTGTCAGGTTTAAGATCTGCAATAACTAAAACTTCTATTCCCAACGTACTTGGAACTTGACTTAAAAACATTGAACCAAACTTACCAGCTCCTATAAGAGCTACTTTGACAGGATTATTATCATTAATTCTTTTTGAAATTGCATTTTGTAAAAACATTTTTTACCTCTCAATTGGAATATTGTTTTTTCAACTTATCAATATCATTTTTATCAAAATTAAGTTCTTTAATAATATAATTCTCCAACGATTGATATTTGTTTTCTATTTCATTAATAGCTGACAACAAGTATGTCTTTTTAACTTTGCCAAGAGTATTTAACATTTTTTTGGTTACTAGAATATCATCATTACTACAAGCTGTTGTTTGTTCAGCTGTAGCAGCGTTTGTAGTTAATAATTTATTTGATAGTAAATAGTTTTCATTAATGAGCTCCATTGAATTATTTAATACTCTTTGAATAATAAAACTTGCTATACCAGTCCTATCTTTTCCAGCAGAGCAATGAAAAATTACTGGGGCATTGTTAGAATTTAGTAAGATCCTAATAAATTCTTTCCATACATGTTTATGATTATTTATATATAATTTATAACTCTCTTCCATAACTTTTTCGTAAGTTTTTACGTTATCACCTTCGATTTTTTTTTGAGCAACCATTCTGCCAAGGGTGCTAGCAGATATTGGTAAACTAATATATTTATTAAGTAATGTTTTTGACAAATTATCGGGAGCTTTATTTATTTCCTTAGGATCTCTAAAATCAATCACAGCATATGGATTTAGTGTCTCTAAACTACTAATATCATCTTGATTTAGAGTGCTCAATTTAGCACACCTAAATAATAAATTTCTCTTCATTTTAGAGCCGATAGCTACATCTCTAAAATTTGCAACTGAGTTTATTAAAAACAAAATTAAATATTCCTTAATATAAAGGATTAATGTTTACTCAGCGGCGTTAACGTTTTGGTTTACTAATTCGTTTAAACAATTATCGCTAAGTTTAGATATAGGTGCAAAATCCCTGTGAGCTATCCATTCATCACGCTTAAACTTTTGTATATGATTATCAACATGACATAATGAAAGGTACACAATACTTCTTCCAAATGGAGAAATATTTGGAGGGCTTGCATGCACTAGAAGTGAGGAAAACATTAGCATACTCCCAGCTTCTCCTGTAGGCGCAACACAACCACCTCTTTCAGCTAATTCAAGAACTTTTTTATTATCTAAAGTCCATAAAGGGTAACTTGTTGTTTCGAGGTCGTGACCTGCATCTATAATACCAGACTTATGACTTCCTGGTATGAATAATAATGGTCCATTAGCAGCTGTCACATCATCTAAAAAAACTGCTATATTCATTGCTCTAGGCTCAGGCATCCCATCGTCTCTTTTCCAAGTTCCATAATCTTGATGCCATTGCCATACAGCTCCATCAAATGCAGCCTTTGCGTTTAACTTAAACTGATGCATATAAATATCCCCCTCTAATACCTGAGATACCGGATCAATCAATCTTGGGTGAGCAGCTAATCTTTTAAAAGCTTCATTATATTTATGTGCAGCAAATGCAGTTCTCGCAACTCCAGAACTTTCTTTCCAAACTTCCTTCCTATCTTCTCTATATACTTTATCAGCTTCTTCTTTTAATAAAGATGCTTCTTCAGAATTAAACATTTTTGGAAAGAACAAGTAACCATCTTCATCAAATTTTTTAAGATCGGATTCATTTAAAAACATAATAATTTTTCCCATTTCCAATAGTAATATTTTAATTATATTAAAACATTTACAAATTGTAATTAAAATAATTGAAGATTTTATTATTAGCGTGTTAAATAATTAAATTGATTAATGATGAAATATATAGGAGATAAATTTGTCACTTCTTTCACCCCTAGATAAGCTTAAAATTCCTGTTGTTGGCTCTCCACTTTTTATCATTTCGAATCCAGATCTTGTGATTGCACAATGCAAAGCAGGTATCATTGGCTCTTTTCCTTGTTTAAATGCTAGGGAAGGAGAGGGTGAACCAAATATGTTAGAAATTTGGTTGAAAAAAATTAATGAGGAATTAGACAGATACAATCAAAAAAATCCAGATAATCCTGCAGCTCCTTATGCTGTCAATCATATAGTTCATAAATCAAATGTAAGATTAGAACAGGATATTGATATTTGCGCTAAATGGAAAGCGCCTGTCTGGATTACTTCACTAGGTGCCAGACCTGAAGTAAACCAAGTTGCACACCAAGCAAATGGTATAGTTTTGCATGATATTATTAATAATTTTTTTGCAAAAAAAGCGATAGAAAAAGGAGCTGATGGTTTGGTCGCTGTCGCAGCTGGAGCAGGGGGGCATGCAGGAACTTTATCACCTTTTGCATTAATTCAAGAAATTAGAGAATGGTTTAATGGACCACTGTTATTATCTGGGTCTATAGCAAACGGTGGAGCGGTATTAGCAGCACAAGCTATGGGTGCTGATTTGGCATATATCGGCTCTGCATTTATTGCAACCAATGAGGCCAACGCTGATCAAAGATACAAGGAAATGATCACTCAATCAAATGCGGATGATATTGTATATACAAATTTATTTACAGGTGTTCACGGTAATTATTTAAAAGGTTCTATTGAAGCTCAAGGTCTTGATCCTAATAATCTTGAGGAAAGTGACTCAAGCAAAATGAATTTTAGCTCAGGAGCATCAAAGCCAAAAAGTTGGAAAGAAATTTGGGGTTCTGGGCAAGGTATTTCAGCTGTAAAAAGTATTTTGCCTGCAAGCGATCTTGTAAAAAGAATTAATAATGAATATCTGGAAGCAAAAAATAATTTAATATAATGAGGTTGTTATGACAGTAGTAAAACATAGAATTATAAATGATATAGCCGTTATTGAGATTTCTAACCCTCCAGTAAATGCTATTAGTGCTGCAGTAAGAACGGAGCTTCTTCAGACAGTTAACAAACTTTCTACAGAAAAAAATATTAAAGCAATAGTGATAACCGCTCCTGAGAGAACTTTTCTAGCAGGAGCAGATATTAAAGAGTTTGGTAAGGATATTGATGCACCTATTTTAAGCGAAATTTGTGATAAAATAGAAGACTTAGACAAAATAGTTGTAGCTTCCCTGCATGGCACTCCTTTAGGAGGGGGTCTAGAAGTAGCAATGTCAGCTCATTACAGGATAGCTGCCCCAAAAACAAAAGTTGGATTACCAGAAGTTTTACTGGGCATTTTACCAGGGGCGGGTGGAACTCAAAGACTTCCTAGGTTATGTGGTGTTTCAATGGCCTTGGATATGATGCTGACTGGCAAGCATGTTCCGGCTGAAGAAGCTTTTAAAAATGGTATTATTGATGAAATAGCTCCTAATGATAAAACTGTTGAAAACGGTATTTCTTATGCCCAAAAATTAATTAGTGAAGGTTTTGATGTTAGGCCAACTTCAAAAATCACAAGTAAAATTGATAATTTAGAAGAGATAGGGGTATCGATAGCTCAAGCCAAGGCTAATGCTCTAAAAAAATATAAAAATTTATTCTCTCCACATAATATTATTAAGTCTGTAGAAGAAGGTTTAAGTTTAGACTTTCGAGCAGCTATTAAAAACGAAAGAAAACTCTTTAAAGAATGTATAGAAAGCACCCAAAGACAAGGTTTAATCCATTCCTTCTTTGCTGAAAGAGCTATAACAAAAATTCCTGAATTAAAAAATGGTAACCCTTCAGAATTACAAAAAATTGGTGTTATTGGAGGTGGTACTATGGGTACAGGAATTTCAATGGCCGCTATGAATGCAGGATTTAATGTGATCATGATCGAGCAAAATCAGGAAGCAATTAAGAAGGCTTATGATAAGATCAACTCAACATATGACAGAAATGTTAAATTGGGCAGAATGACGACTGACCAGAAAAGTCTAATTATGAATTTATTTCACTCAAATACTAATATGGGTGTTTTACAGGATAGAGATTTAATAATAGAGGCTGTTTTTGAAAATATGGATGTCAAAAAAGAAGTTTTTGTTAAATTAAATGAAATATGTAATAAAAAATGTATTTTAGCCTCAAATACAAGTTATTTGGATGTTAATGAAATTGCCACAGTAGTTGATAATCCAGATAGGGTAATAGGTCTTCACTTCTTTTCACCTGCTAACATTATGAAATTATTAGAAATTGTTGTAGCCGATAATACTTCAGATGACACTGTATCAACTGCCTTTCTGCTAGCCAAAAAAATGAGAAAAGTCCCAGTGCGTTCTGGTGTATGTGATGGATTTATTGGTAATAGAATTCTTTCTAAATATTTGGTGGGGACTTATCACATGGTTGAGGATGGAGCGAGCCCTTTTCACATTGATAGAGTGTTAAGAGAATTTGGATGCGCAATGGGTGTCTTTCAAGTTATAGATCTTGCCGGAGGCGATATAGGTTGGGCGACTAGAAAAAGAAAAGCTCCATTCCGTCATAAAGATGATCGATATGTAGAGATTGCAGATAGAGTATGTGAGAGGGGTTGGTTTGGACAAAAAACTTCAAAAGGTTATTATCTTTATGGAGAAGGTATAGATTTTCTTACACCAAACCCTGAGATAGAAACTATATGTAATGATGAAAGAAAAAGAGTAGGAATTAATCCAAAAGATTTTAATGATCAAGAAATATTAGATAGATATATCGCAGCAATGGTTTATGAAGGGACCAAAATTTTACAAGAAAAAATTGCAGTTAGACCTTCTGATATAGATGTTGTTTATACCAATGGCTATGGTTTTCCAAAATGGAGAGGCGGACCTATGAAATATGCTGATATGGTTGGATTAGAAAAAATATTATCAAATATTGAAAAGTTTTCTCAAGAAGATAAAAGATTTTGGTCCCCACCACAATTACTTCAAGATTTGGTTAATAAAGGCAAAAATTTTGATAGCCTTAATTAAGGCTATCAAAATAGAATGAATTATATTGTTGGATCTGGATTAACTTTAACAACAAGTTTTCCAAAATTCTTTCCGTTTAATAAACCTATAAATGCGTTTGGAGCATTTTCAAGTCCGTCAACAAAATCTTCTTTATATTTTATCTTTCCTTCTTTAATCCAATTAGACAGAGCAATAATAGACTCTTCTCTTTGATCATAATGATTAAAAACTATAAAGCCTTTAATCATCATTCTTTTTGTAAGGATCTGTCTAAATAAAAGTGGTAAGCGATCTTTGTCCCCACCTGGCATACTTGTCGCGTTATATAAGGAAATTAAACCGCAAACAGGTATCCTCGCATAATCATTTAGGAGTGGCATTACGTTATCAAATGTTTTACCACCTACATTCTCCCAATAAATATCTACGCCATTAGGGCAGGCTAACTTGAGTTTATCTTTAAAATCGTCATTTTTATGGTTTATACATTCGTCGAAACCTAGTTCTGATTTAGTGAAATTACATTTTTCTTCT
>ERZ802831.243-NODE-243-length-28442-cov-12.9409_pt1 | contig 28442 bp, 28 predicted proteins | sample MGYA00345655_ERZ802831 | MGnify/ENA primary metagenome ERZ802831 (study PRJEB30503, sample SAMEA104212376) | marine metagenome | biome: Westerlies Biome; feature: [SRF] surface water layer (ENVO:00010504) within the epipelagic zone...; material: water...
TTAACGGAAACCCCTTATATACACATTAAAACGCGGAAATAATTTTTTTTAAATTAGGTCAATCCGCCAAAAAAAATATTGCATATTATTGCGCCTCTGGTTGTGAGACCAAACTTTTATTTGCCCATTTGACAAAGCAAGGATATGTGGCGAGAACAATAAAGTTTTCGCTACAACATGCACTTTATTCAACAGAGAATTCCTGCGCCTCACAGCGTGGCTTTGCTATCAAGCACGCGCTTTTGAATTAGACTGGACTGAACAATGTTAACCTTTGCAACCGCAGTGATTTTGTTGCTGTTGACACCTGGACCAGGGGTTTTATCCACGGCGGGTGTCGGCTCCGCCTTTGGACCTTGGCGTGGTATATTATACGTCACCGGATTGTTTTTAGGAACAAATGCTGTTGCTATTGCGGTTATTTCGGGGCTCTCTGCGACGCTTTTTGCGCTACCGTTTATGCGGGTTGTCCTAATGACTGCCACCGCCGGCTATCTGGGGTACTTGGCGGTTCGCATTGCACTGGCCGGATCAAAAATAAACTTTATTAACGCAAAAAAAAGCCCCGGCATCATCGACGGTTTCATGTTGCAGTTGATAAATCCAAAGGCCTATGCCGTGAACACGACCCTGTTTTCGGGCTTTGCCTTCCGGCCTGACAGTTTTTTACTCGAAACAACCCTTAAGTTGATAATTTTGAATTGTTTATGGATTTTCATCCACCTGCTCTGGCTCTATTTTGGGATGCGGTTGCACAGCCTCAATCTCAGCAACCGAACACAGCGCGTGGTTAATATATCGATGGCGGGATGCCTGATGGGTGTTGTTGTCCTATCTTTCTATTCCATGTTTGGATACTCTGACTGACCGCGTTCAAGATCCATTACGCTTTCATTTAAAAAGACAATACAAAATCATAAGATTAGAGCCAAAGGCTTCGCGGTTTGCACTGCAGTGACAGCAACAAAGAGCAAGGCAAATCTCAGTAATTGAACCAAAAATCGACCCTACGTCTTTCGTTGCCCATATTAGATGGAGTTGATTTTAAAATGCCAAACAACCCAGCAGGCCAAGACCGTCCTTTAAATTCCAACCGCGCGCTTTGGGCAAGTATAGTGTTTACGTTCTCGTGGCGTTTGAGTTTTTAAGTGGCCAGCCCATTCTCAATCTATTTCTATGGCGTCTATGGACCGGGTTTGGATTGGCTCGAAGAATCAAGCCTGACCAGCTGGACCACTCGGTTTTTCTTTCCTCATTTGCTCGAAGCCAATAAGCCGAGTGTGATCGTGGTGTTTGAAACCAGCGGCATGATTTTGTTTTATACTGGCAGTCTGGGTTTTGCGCTTGGCGAGTTTCAAATTTATCGGGAAAAACTGCTTGAAAATAAGCGTTATATAACAATATTTTATGGAAATATCCGCCACCCTTTATACCGCGCGCTTATCATCGCAAGCAAAGGGCTGTTGTTCGTCTGGCCCCGATTTTTTGTATTATTCGGCACCGGCACAGTGATCTTTATCTGTCTTATTCTTGTCAAAACCAAAAAGAAAATCTGCTTGGCAAAATTTCCCGATTACGCCGATTATATGAACACAACGGGAAGGTTCCTGCCAAACGGGGTGGGTGCTGTCGCTTTCGCTGACCATCTCTGGCACGGCGGGTCGATTTACTGGCTGGAACACGATCTATTCAGCAGCGATGACCATCGCATCTTTTGCAGCCCAAGGTCTAAGGACGGATGAAATCGCAAACCTGTACACCGATGAAACCGAGGACGCGGTTTATTTTTCGAGCGTCACCATCCGTTGTTAAGATTTGGTCAAAGTTGCAAAAATCGCCCTCAACGCTCCGCAGGCGCAACCGGTGCGCGACGCCATTGCCGGCGGGCAATACCGTTGAATTACGTATTGCCGGCCCGGATGTTTGTATCAGAAATTCCAATGCACATGCCCGAAAATAAAACCTCTGGCCACACGGTTCCTGATGATTGGAACAGGTTAAAAAAACTAAGGTCAGTTTTACCGCGGCTGCGTTTAACAGCGCGGGTCCGCCAGAAGGCGGTGCAATCTTGACACATGCCGTTAATAAGTTCCCAATCATGGAAATTTGGATCGATATTTCTAAGGGTGAAGTCATTAAAATCTACCCTGCCCCGAACGCGCCGTTCTATAGCAACCGTCAGGTTCACCTTTTCTAGGGTCTGAACGCCAAAGGTTTGAACAATTTCAGGGACATATACGTCCATACTTTGGCATTTCCAAATCAAGGCTGTCATTGCACCCCTCTGGCGCGTTCGGCCATTTATCGCCATTTTTGAGAATGATTATCAATAACATTGACTATTGAGAATGGTTCGCATAAATCATGCGTGTAAACTTTCATAATAAGAATGACTTTCCATGCCCCAATCAATCTCTGCATTACGCAGATTTGCCATAAAAGCTCTCATGATCACCGCTCTAGGGGCATCATCCCCAGCTGTTGCAGACAAATTCAAGGCCGTGACAACCTTTACCGTCATTGCCGATATGGCGCGCAATGTGGCTGGCGACATGGCAATCGTTGAATCCATCACCAAGGCTGGCGCAGAGATACACGGTTACCAACCCACCCCTCGTGACATTATTCGCGCGCAGGATGCCGACCTTATTTTCTGGAACGGATTGAACTTGGAATTGTGGTTCGAGCAGTTCTTTTCCAATCTGTCGGACGTGCCAGGTGTGACGTTAACCGACGGTATTACCCCGATGGGCATTGCCGAGGGTGAATATGCTGGGAAACCAAACCCCCATGCTTGGATGAGCCTAAGCAGCGCGCTGATCTATATCGACAATATAACCAGCGCTTTTGCCCGGCATGATCCGCAAAATGCAGATATTTACCGGGCCAATGCCGCGGCGTATAAAACAAAAATTTCGCAAACCATCGAGCCATTAAAAGACGCAATCCTCGCTGTGCCAGAAGATCAGCGCTGGCTGGTATCCTGCGAGGGGGCCTTCAGCTATCTGATCCGCGACTACAACATGAAAGAACTCTATCTTTGGCCGATGAACGCCGATGCACAAGGCACCCCGCAGCAAGTGCGCAAAGTGATTGATGGCGTCCGAGACAACAATATTCCAGCGGTTTTTTGTGAAAGCACCGTCTCACAGGCGCCGGCACAGCAAGTCGCACGCGAAACCGGCAGCACCTATGGCGGTGTGCTGTATGTCGACAGCTTGACCGAAGCCGACGGCCCGGTTCCAACCTATCTAGACCTACTGCGCGTAACCAGCGAAACCATCGCAGCAGGGCTGACCAAATAACCCGTGGCAAGCGTATCAATTCGCTCGACGGCTGGGTCATAACTGTCTTGCCCCCATCGTCATAAGGCGGCGCAGATTTATCCAGGGACACCTAAGTGTCTGCTACAGATAACCGGAAAGAACAGATGCGAGAATCGCAGAAAATTGGAATAACCGCGCAGGATGTCACCGTTACCTATCGCAATGGCACCACAGCGTTGCGCAACGCCAGCTTTGATATCCCCACCGGAACAATCACTGCATTGGTTGGGGTAAACGGGGCCGGAAAATCAACACTTTTCAAAGCATTGATGGGCTTTGTTCCAGCTGCCAAAGGTAAGATTTCTATTCTGGGGCATCCGGTTAAAGCCGCCTTGAAACAAAATATTGTGGCCTATGTCCCGCAGGCCGAAGAGGTTGATTGGAGCTTTCCGGTTCTGGTCGAAGACGTCGTGATGATGGGCCGCTATGGGCACATGGGTTTTTTTCGAACACCACGATCTGCCGATCATGCCGCGGTCACTGAAGCCCTCGAGCGGGTCAATATGACCGAATTTCGCGACCGCCAGATTGGCGAGTTATCTGGTGGGCAACGCAAGCGGGTGTTTCTGGCAAGGGCGCTGGCGCAAAACGGGCAAGTGATACTGCTTGATGAGCCATTCACCGGGGTCGATGTGCAAACCGAAGACGCGATCATCACTCTGTTGTGCGAAATGCGCGATGAAGGGCGCGTCATGCTGGTTTCGACACATAATCTTGGGTCGGTTCCAGAGTTTTGTGATCGTACAATTTTGGTCAAAGAAACGGTTCTTGCCTTCGGGCCGACCGCAACCACCTTCACCCGAGAGAACCTCGAATTGGCTTTTGGTGGGGTGCTGCGGCATTTCGTTCTCGGCGGATCTGATTTACACGACGATGATGACAAGCGCGAAATTCGAGTGATCAGCGACGATGAGCGGCCGTTTGTAATGTATGACGACAACCCAAAGGCGCCAAAGGATGATTGATACGCTGCTGATGCCGTTTTCATACAATTACATGTTCAACGCCATGTGGGTCAGTGCTTTGGTCGGTGGCGTCTGCGCCTTTTTATCCGCTTATCTGATGCTAAAGGGTTGGTCTCTGATCGGCGACGCGCTTAGCCATTCGATCGTTCCGGGGGTGGCCGGGGCCTATATGTTGGGCCTGCCTTTTGCCTTTGGTGCTTTTGCCGCAGGCGGCTTGGCCGCGGGCGCAATGTTGTTTCTCAATCAGCGCTCCGGATTGAAAGAAGACGCCATTATTGGGCTGATTTTCACCTCCTTTTTCGGGTTGGGATTATTTATGGTCTCTCTGTCCCCGATGTCGGTCAGCATTCAGACGATTACAATGGGTAATATTCTGGCAATCACTCCCCACGACACGCTGCAACTTGCAATCATCGGATTTGTTTCACTCAGCGTGTTACTGGCCAAGTGGAAAGATCTGATGGTAACGTTTTTTGATGAAAATCACGCCCGCTCCATCGGGTTGAATCCCGACCGCTTGAAGCTGATGTTTTTCACGCTGCTTTCGGCGTCCTGCGTTGCTGCTTTGCAGACTGTGGGTGCGTTTCTGGTCATCGCGATGGTGGTGACGCCGGGGGCAACGGCCTATCTGCTGACCGACCGTTTTCCGCGGCTGCTGGTGCTGAGTGTGGCGATCGGATCTGCGACAAGCTTTCTGGGGGCCTATCTCAGCTTTTTTGTCGACGGCGCGACAGGCGGGCTAATTGTCTCGCTGCAGACTGTGACTTTTCTTGCGGTCTTTGTCTGGGCACCCAAACACGGCTATCTTGCAGCAAGACGCCGATCCGCTGACGCAGTGCAGGTGCAGTGATGTTAGAGACGCTTCTCCAGCCATTTCAGTTCAGCTTTATGACCCATGCGTTCTGGATCATGGCAATCGTATCGATTCCTACGTCACTGCTGTCGTGCTATCTTGTGCTCAAGGGGTGGTCGCTAATGGGAGATGCCATCAGCCACGCTGTTCTGCCTGGTGTTGTGGTCGCGTATTTGTTGAATATTCCGTTGATAATCGGGGCATTCTGCGCTGGCATGCTCTGTGCTTTGGCAACTGGTTTTCTCAGTGAAAACAGCCGTGTCAAACAAGACACTGTAATGGGAATTGTGTTTTCAGGGATGTTTGGATTTGGCATTGTTCTGTATACGAAGGTCACCACTGATGTACATCTCGATCATATCCTGTTCGGCAATATGTTGGGAGTTAGCTCCGACAATCTGTGGACTGCAGGCGCTATATCGCTTGGTGTTTCGGCGCTGTTGTTGGCAAAACGCCGCGATCTGCTGCTGCAATCGTTTGACCCTATTCAGGCGCAGGCCGTAGGTCTGCCTGTCGGTTTGTTGCACTATGGCATGTTGGCGATGATTTCTCTGACGATCGTCGCCACGCTTTCGGCTGTGGGAATTATTTTGTCAATTGGTCTGTTGATTGCGCCCGGAGCGATCGCTTTTCTGGTCACCAAACGCTTTGAACATATGCTGGTTGTATCTGTGCTGGTGACCTTTGTGTCTGGCTTTTTGGGTATTTATGTGAGCTTTTTCATCGACAGCGCCCCGGCGCCAACAATTATCTTGATCCTGACAGGTTTTTTTATTGCGGCGTTTCTACGGGCTGCGAAGCTGACACGTCAGGCCACCAAAACACAGACATAACACCGTGACACACGAAACTCTCTTGACCCAATGCATATATCACTGCATTGGGGTTTCATGGTTCTCTGAAAGGTCTGTGCCGATCTGAGATGAAAAGGGAATACGGTGCGGTAACCGTCAAAGGCTGCCAATTCCGTGACTGCCCCCGCAACTGTAAGCGGCGAGCAAACCCGATGATCACCACTGGACGCAAGTCTGGGAAGGATCGGGCGCGCTGAGACCCGCGAGTCAGGAGACCTGCCATGTCACTTTAATTCACCTCGGGCGGGGCGCCCGAAAGGAAGAGTAGTATGATCAAAGTACAGGCTTTGTTTTCCTCGGCTGGTCCAATAATCTCGGTAAGGGCTGACGCATGGCGTTTTGAATGCACAACCACGGGCCGTACCTCACCTGACCGTTTTTATGTCGGCCATGCCAAGCGCCCGACGGTGCGCCTGCGATGACCGCAGCCAGCCTATCAGTCGAAAGCCTGTCTTGGGGGCTGCCGCGGACAGAACCGTTGCTCCAACCGACGTCCTTTGAGCTGGCAGCCGGTCAGATGCTGGCAATTGTTGGCGCAAATGGTGCCGGAAAATCCACCTTACTGCGGCTGCTCTATCGGTTTTTACGCCCAAATACCGGGCGTATTTCACTGGACGGGCAGGATATCTGGGCGATGGGTGCCCGCCAGACTGCACGCTCTATCGCTGCGGTTTTACAAGAACAGCAAAGTGACTTTTCCCTGACCGTCCGTGAGATTATCGCCCTCGGCCGCACCCCGTATAGCAGCGGTTTTGGCGGGCAGAACAAAGCCGACAATCAGATTATTGATGCGGTGATTGAACGGTTGAAACTCACAGCGCTGACAGGCCGGATGCTGGGCACATTGTCAGGCGGGGAACGCCAGCGCACGATGATTGCCCGCGCGCTTGTGCAAGAGCCACAGTTGCTGATTCTCGACGAGCCCACAAACCATTTGGATATACGGCATCAATTGGAAGTTCTGCGACTGATCCGCGGTTTAGGCCCAACCATCGTGACCAGCCTGCATGATCTCAATATGGCCGCAGAATACGCCGATACGCTGTTGATGTTGGCAGGCGGCTACACCATGGCTTACGGCCCCGCAAACAAGGTGTTAACCGCACCTCTCATTAAACAAGGCTTTGGCGTGCAGGCGGAAATTCAATCGCTGCATCCCAGTGGCCATACCCGCCTTACCTTTCACCTTTAGCTCAAGAGACCAAAATGCACATCCCCCCCCTTTTTCTTTTTGGCCTTGCCATATCGGGCGCCGTTGCTCTGTCTACTGCAGCGGCGGCGTTTCCCGTCACTGTCAAAAGCTGTGACCGCACCGTGACATATCAAGCACCGCCAAAAGCCGCCGTCTCCAATGATGTCAATCTCACCGAAATGATGCTGGTGCTTGGTCTGACCGATCACATGGTCGGCTTTACCGGTATCAGCGGCTGGAAGACCCTTGATGCGAAAATGCGCGATGGCATCGCCGAACTGCCGGAACTGGCCGCCCGCTATCCTTCAAAAGAGGTGTTGATCGGCGCGGATGCTGATTTCTACTTTGCCGGTTGGAATTATGGCATGAAAGTCGGTGGAGAGGTGTCACCGGACACATTGGCGCCGTTTGGGATCAACGTCTATGAGCTGACGGAAAGCTGTATCCATATTGGCCCAAAAGAACCGGCAAGCATGAACGATATGTATAGCGACCTGCTTAACCTCGGGACTATTTTTGGCGTTACCGATCGCGCGGAAACCTTGGTTGACGCCTATAAAAGCGATCTTGCGGCCCATCGGGAAACATTGTCAAAGCTGGCGAGCCCGCCTCGAGTTTTTGTCTATGATAGTGGCGAAGATGCACCCTTTACCTCGGGGCGTTATGGAATGCCCAATGCGCTGATTGAAGCCGCCGGCGGTCGCAACATTATGGATGATTTCGACAAAAACTGGGGCACCGTGGGTTGGGAAGAGGTGGTCGAACGCAATCCCGAAATTATCGTGATCGTCAATTATGGGGATGTCACTGCGGAAGAAAAGCGTCAGTTCATGCGCGCCAATCCAGCGTTTTCCGATCTTGATGCGGTGAAAAACAACCGTTTTGTCGTTCTCGAATACGTTGCAGCAACCCCTGGTCCCCGCAATATTGATGCGATCAAAGCGCTGGCAACGGCGTTTCGCAGCAGTCACTAAAGATGACAAAGCCCCAACCTGACACCTCAGACTGCGCGCGTATTGGCCCGAAAATCTGGCGCTCAAAGCTGTGGATATTGCTGTCCGGGTTGGGTCTGTTGCTGCTGTCATTGTCCGTGGCAATAAGCGTGGGCAGCGTTGCCATTCCGATGCCAACAGTTTGGGGGGTATTACTGCATAAAATTGCCCCCGCCCTGCTCGAGCCAAGCTGGTCACCGGGGCGCGAGGCAATCATCTGGGATATTCGCTTTCCGCGGGCGGTGCTGGCCTGTTTGGTGGGCGCGGGTCTGGCCATCGTCGGGGCAAGCTTGCAGTCAGTCACTCGTAACCCTTTGGCAGACCCTCATCTGCTGGGCATTTCCTCGGGCGGGGCGTTTGGAGCTATTCTGGCGCTTTTACACACTGGGTTATTTCTTGGCCTATTGACCGTGCCATTATTTGCCTTTCTGGGCGCGCTTGCGGCCACTGCTCTGGTGCTGGCGGTCACGCAATTTGCCACCGCCACCAGCGCTGACCGATTGGTGCTGGCTGGCGTGGCGGTATCTTTTATTGTCATGGCCGGCGCAAATGTACTGATCTTTTTGGGCGATCCGCGGGCAACCCATACGGTGGTGTTCTGGATGCTGGGCGGGCTTGGACTGGCGCAATGGTCACAGCTGGCCTATCCGGCCTTTATTTTAATGATCTGTGGTCCCTATTTATGGCTACACTCCAGCCATCTCAATGCCATGACCATCGGCGATGAGACCGCATCTACTCTGGGTATCCCTGTGGCAAAATTTCGCTTGTCGGTGTTTGTGGTCGGCGCGCTGGTGACCGGGGTTATGGTGGCTTTTTCGGGTATAATTGGTTTTATTGGTCTCATGGTGCCACATATTGCACGGATGATGGTCGGCGGTAATTACGCCCGAATGTTACCGGCGTCTGCCCTTTTGGGCGCGGTGTTTCTGCTTTGGGCAGATATTGCCGCCCGCACGATCATGGCCCCGGAGGATATGCCCATCGGCATCGTCACAGGTATGATCGGCGGGGTGTTCTTTATCTGGTTACTGCGGCGACAAAGCGCTGCAAGACGATAACGTCGACGCAGGGCGCTTGGAGTATAGGACAGAAATGCACCACAAACGACAACAGTGTTCAAACTAGGAACGTCAGTGGGATTCCAGATATTTTTCAAAGACAGGATCAGAAAAATACGGATGACGTGGCATTGCTGCTTGTGGCCAGTTCGCGCGCCTCATCTAGCGCAGGCTCTTGGCCATCGCCGTTGAGCATTTTTGCGTCTGCACGGCAAACAGGCTGCCAAATTTCTGTCCGGAGATAAACTGCGAGCTAGGTTCCCGCATACACCGCAATTCTTTATCCTTGTAAAAATGGTGTAGTTTACTGATCGAATGACTACCGACCGCAGCAATCATGTGGATGGCGCACCGATTGCGGCGTTCGTCACTCCCCGGGGCCTTACATGATTCCGCGATAAAATCTTTGCTATAACGGCTTAAAAATTTTGCTATATATTTATTCTAAAGTTTTTTTTTGAAACAAAATCGGTCATTGCCATCGGAAACAGAAATGTTGGGATTCTACCTTAAAAGCATTGCCGCAAGTCAAAGATGGTTGTCCGGGCGGCCAGTTCCCACCATCGTAATCCGATGAAAATTCCCAGTTGCAGGAAGAAAACCCAATCCCTCCTTTAGATGGGTTCATAGGGTGACTATCACCATGAGTGACTATATTTTGTTCGCTTGGCCCACCCATAGCATAATCCCTTTTCAAAAAATGGTTTAACTCTGTCAGGCAGCCATTGTTTTCTGACTTAACAAGGGGAATCATCAAGCTCTTCATGGTCATATGGGAGATAAATAATTATCACCTGAGTACTTTCAACAGATCCATAATTTGAGTTACAGAAAGTCGGAGAACAATTATTTTCTTAAAATGGATCGGCAAGAATTGATCGCATATGTGCTATTTCCAAAAATTGCAGCCTTAAATAGAACTCCGCGGAAAATCCGGATTTAGGAAATTGAAAATATTGCCCTGCTTGACCTGCAAATAAAACTGCATTTTTTGACAAAAGATATCTATCTAGGACAGATTCGATATCTAAAACCACCCCCACCCAAGCGCTGCCGCAATAGATCGTTTCGGTGTCGCCTGTTACTTTCCCGACCCACAACAAGGATAAAAAGAGGCCGCAAATAAAAAGTATAGCATTTGCCGAGCTTTTGAATAGGTAGGCAAATCTTGCTCCATGTCGCGTGATAGATGTCGCCTTGGGAGGGGGGAACGAGTGTAAGTCGCCCTAAACATGGACTCTTGTTGACTTGCGGCGACTTCCAATCTGAATTGCCAACTCCAAGTACAATGCCGACACGACCCTATAAAGACCGCACCCACAGGCTTAGGTCATTTGGGCCACAGCGCATAACGGATTTACGGTCAGTAAACGATGGTGCACGAAAGCTCGTGTTATCGGCAGCCGATTTGCGCCAGATCATAGGGCGTGGATTGATAGATTTCATTGACCCAATTGCCATATAGCAAATGTCCGTGACTGCGCCAGCGGTTCTGGGGGGGCTGACTGGGATCATTATCGGGATAATAATTCACCGGCACATTGATTGGTGTTCCAGCCGCAATATCGCGATCATATTCGCTTTTAAGCGAATGGCTGTCATATTCGAGATGGTTGAAAATATACAGCGCCCGATGCGCGGGATCCTCGACCAGACATGGCCCAACGTCTTGAGAGCCGAGCAAAGTCGTCAAACCGCCAGCAGCCTCAATATCGGTCTGATGCACCTCGGTCCAGCGCGACACAGGGATCACCAAATCATCGGAAAACCCTCTGAGAAAAGGCGAGGTTGGGGCCAGATTACGATGTCTAAAACAGCCAAATGCCTTTGCCTTAAGCGGTTGTTTTGCAATGCCATGAAAGTGGTTGATCATCGCCATCCCCCCCCAACAGACGCCAAAAATTGATTGCACATGCGACTGGGTCCAATCAAACACCTGCTGCAACTCACTCCAGTAACTAACCTGTGAAAACGGCAGATGTTCAATCGGCGCGCCGGTGATAATGAGCCCGTCAAATTTATCGCCACTGGCGGCAACCTCGGAAAAGGGACGGTAAAAACTATCCATATGCGCGGCGGATGTGTTGCGGGTCTGATGCTCGCTCATTCGGATCAGGCTCAGATCGATCTGCAGCGGGGTCGCGCCGATCAAACGCGTAAACTGAATTTCTGTCTCAATTTTCTTCGGCATCAAATTAAGCAAGGCAATCCGCAGTGGTCGAATATCCTGCCGGGCGGCCTGATCTTCATCCATCACCATAACGCCCTCAGCCGCAAGCGTCTTATAGGCCGGAAGAGTCGCGGGAAGTTTGATCGGCATGGCGTTGAAATCCTTGAGATGTCAATATCGGTTAAATAGGAACTTTAGCAACGTCGCTCAAGGGCCTGCGCGATCAATGCCTCAAATTCAGCTGTATCAGCAACCTTGGCAACCTCATCAGCGCTGACCGTTACACCCCAATTTGCCATCGCCCGATAGCGAGGCTGGCGGTGGGCCAGAGCTTTGGCATAGACCCATCTCACAAAAGTATCAGGATCAACATCCTGCGGCGAAATATTATTTTCTTGCAAATAAGTATCCCAACAGGCCCGAAGAAATTCAGGTTGATAGCACATCGGCTTTGGCGCCCGGTCAAAGCGGTCAATCAACGCCGCCGTGTAGGCCTCAGAGCCCTCGATCCAGACCATCAAACAGCGCTCTGCCAGCGCCACAAGCACCGGATCGGTTGGATCATCGGGCGACACAACTTCGCAGATTGAACCGCCACTGTCGCAAACAAAATTGCGGTACCCGTAGATATCTTGCGCACGATCAATAAAATATCCGGTATCAAGCAACGCTGAAATCTCGGCACTTCGATGCAAATCCTGTCGGTGCATGTAATCGTCAAAATCAAGGCCACCCTGCGCTGATGCACCGGGTTTTCCCAGATAGGTCGACAGCGGCGCAAGGTTTTCAAAAGTAATATTAGAGCCGATATAGATCGAGTCTGACAGCAGCAGGTCCCGCAAATAGCCCACCTTCATTGCCTCGCGTTTAAAGCTATCGGCAATATGTTCGCCCATATAGCGCGTCCCGATCCGGTAATCGATGGAGTAATGAAACCATCCCCCCTCAGCCCGCAGCATATTGGACAGATGGGTCTTGCCCAGGCCCGACATTCCGAACAGCAGAACATTTTTATGCGATGCAGCATGCCAGTCTTTGGCGGATTGATAAAGCATGGGCTGGCTCCTGTTTGCGCTGCAAGTGGTACTGGCACTGCGCCAAAGGGTCAAATCTTATTCTCGACACCAAAGGCCTGAAGATCGCGTCCTGCCTCTGCTTTGAGCATTCTAATCAACGATTTGGCGGCGGTTGACGGGTCTCGGCCCAGATGTTTGCGTAATTTGCCGCGAAAATTACAGCGGCGCCTATTAAGACGAATACATCCAATGCCTCGTCGTAAAATACCAACCCGACCACCGCAATAGCCGGCAACCTGATAAAATCAAAAGGCACCACAACCGCAGCCGGTGCAAGGGTCAGAGCCGTGGTCAAACAAAAATGTGCACACACACCTGCGAATCCGATCAAGACAAGCCATGGCCAGAGCATTAGAGAAGGAAAAGTGATGTCGCCGTCAAAGCCCGCGCAAACCACTCCGAAGACCAGTTGCATCAGGGTCAAGTAAAACAAAATACATGTCAGCGTTTCTGTCCGTGTCAGGCGCTTGGTCAGAATAATCGAACCGGCGAAACACACCGCAGACAGCGCCGCAGCAGCAACGCCAATATTTATCGTCATCACACCGGGACGCGCGACAATCAAAATGCCAACAAAGCCAACCAGAGCCACTCCAACCCGCAGCCGCGTCAAATTTTCGCCCAAAATTAACGGTGACAGCACCAAAACCCAGATCGGAGAGGTGAACTCAAGCGCAAAAATTTGCGCCAAAGGCAGCAAGGGAAGCGCCGAAAACCATAGGGTCTGGCCGGAAAAATGACACAGGTTGCGCGACAGATGTAGCCCACGGTTTCGGGTATTGATCTGGGACAAAGTGTCTGCGAACCAAGCCCCAACCAGAACAATTCCCAGTCCGAAAACGCTGCGATATAGCATTATCTCAACCGCATCCAATTCATTGCTGACCGCGCGCCCGGCAATCGCCATCGTGCTAAACGACACGATGGCCCCCGACATCCATAGGGCAACCAGACCCACGCCACCGCGCGCCTCGCCAGTTTGTCTGGCATGCGCCTGCACTTTAAGACGCAGTGTTTTGACACCTTGTTTCATATTTTTAACCACCTTGTGGGCACTATGATGGCGTGCCAGCACTTAAGTCGCAAGCTCTAGCGACCCTTCCAAACCGGATCGCGCTTCTCGGCAAAGGCACGGGCGCCCTCTAACTGGTCTTCTGAATTATATAAAATATCCACCGTCTCGAACTGGCTTTGCGTGATCCGGTTGAGCGCATCCTGAAATTTCATATCCTCGGATTCGCGCACAATCTCTTTGATTGCAGCATAGACAAGCGGCGGCCCCGATGCCAGCAGGTCGGCCAATGCATGGGCTTCAGACATCAGAGTGTCGGCGGGATGAATGCGGTTGATCAAGCCCCAGCGGGCGGCTTCTTCTGCCTGCATCCAGCGTCCGGTCAACAGCATTTCCATTGCGATGTGATACGGGATGCGCTTTGGCAGCTTAAGACTGGCGGCATCCGCCACCGTGCCCGAGCGGATTTCCGGCAGCGCAAAAGTTGCATGCTCGGCCGCCAATATCATGTCACAGGACAGCGCCAACTCCAGCCCACCCCCACAGCAGATGCCGTTCACCGCAGCGATCACCGGCTTGTTCATACCGCGCAATTCCTGCAACCCACCAAAGCCTCCGACCCCATAATCACCATCCACCGCGTCGCCGTCTGCGGCAGCTTTGAGATCCCAACCGGGGCAGAAAAACTTTTCCCCCTGCCCGGTCAGTACCGCCACACGCAATGTCGGATCATCCCGAAACTCTTTGAACACCTGTCCCATAACCCGGCTCGTGATCAAATCAATGGCATTGGCTTTGGGCCGGTCCAGTGTCACCTCAAAAACTGCCCCACGGCGGTTTGTTTTAATCGGTGTTTCGGTCATTGCTCACTCCCATTGTGATAAGTGCATCCACTGCAACCGCCCGATCTGGCGTACAGATCAGCGGGTTGATCTCAACTTCTTCTAAATGGGCGGCCGTTTCCAGCACAAAGCTCTGCACACCCAACACCGCCTGTATCAATGCGTCAATATTGATACCGGGGCTGCCGCGGTATCCACGCAATACCGGATAAAGCCGCAATTCTGTCAACGCCGCACGCACGTCTTGCGCGGTGGCCGGCACCAACCGCGTTGCTACATCCATCAAAATCTCTGTCATCACACCGCCTGCGCCAATCGTCAACACAAACCCATGCGCTGGATCACGCAGCACCGCCACCAACACCTCGGCCACCCCGTCGGTTACCATCTGTTCAACTAAGTAACCATCGCTGTCCATATCAGCGGCCCCCTGTGCAACGGCCTGCGATGATCGCAAATTCAGGAGCACTGCACCGGCTTCAGATTTATGCGCGTGCCCCATCCCTTTCAGAACCAACGGAAACCCGAGGGTTTCGGCAGCTTGCGCTGCAAGTTTAGCCGTTGCACAAAACCGGCCCTCAGGCACCGGCACACCATGTGCCAGTAACCGCGCCTTGGCGCTGTGCTCGTTCAAAATATGGCCATGGCGCAGCTCTTGGGGCATCTGCACAGGTCCCGGCAAAAGCAAAGGCTGCGGGGGCACCGCTTGCATCTGTCCGATATCTGCCGCAATTTCAATCGCCTTCAAAGCGCTCTCGATCCCACACAGCGGCACAATTTCCTGCGCAATTAGCTTTTGTGCGACCGTTTCAGGCATCGTCTCCGGCAGGCTAGAGACCAGCGCCAGCCGTCCACCGGTCGAGACCCCAGTGCCCGTCTTGGCCGCCACAGCTGCTGTGACCACACATTCCCAAGCGGCCGGGTCGCACCGATCTGCGCGTGGAAAATCCACGACAATACAGCTCAGCGCCAGATCGTCGCCCAACAGCGCCGAAAATGTTGCCGTCATCGCCGCCACATCGCCCCAAATATACGTGTGGTAATCCAAAGGGTTGGCCAAGGCCACCATCGGCCCCAACGCTGTACGCAGCGCAGTTTTCTGGGCCTTGGTCAACGGTGGGAACTCTAGGTTTAGATCCAGCGCGCTGTCTGCCATGAGGCTAGCCTCTCCCCCGGAACAGGACAGCGATGCAATGCGCCTTGAGGGCAACGCTCCGGTGACATGCAACAGCTTAAGCGTTTCCAAAAATGCATCAAGACCGGTGACCTCGGCCACACCAAGCCGCGCAAACAGCGCCCGTGCCCCTGCTCCACTGCCCGCCAATGAGGCGGTATGCGACACCGCGCCGGCGCGGGCTTGCGGCGAGCGCCCGGTCTTGAGCGCAACAATTGGCTTTCCCATCCTGCGGGCTTGCGCCGCAAGCGCCTCAAACGCCCGCAGATCGCCGACCCCCTCTATGTACCGTCCCAACACAGTAACGCGGGGGTCGTCCAACAGAGCCTGACCGATCTGGGCCAAACCTGTCTGGGCCTGATTGCCAACCGTCACCACATAAGCCAGAGGCAACGTCCGGCTCTGCATGGTCAGATTGATCGCGACATTGGAACTTTGAGTGACAATCGCCACTCCGCGGTCGACCTGCAACCCGCCGTGTTGATCAGGCCAAAGCGCCACCCCATCCAGATAATTGATAAACCCATAACAATTTGGTCCAATAACCGGCATGTCTTTGGCTGCCGCCAGCAATTGCTCTTGCAAATCGGCCCCGTCTTCACTTTCTAGCTGCGCCTCACGGAACCCTGAGGCAAAGCAGGTGGCCCCACCGGCCCCCATCTCGGCCAGTTGCGCCACCAGTTGCACCGTCAGGGTGCGATTGACCCCGATGAACACCGCATCGGGTGCCGACGGCAACCCTGCAAGCCCCTCAAATGCCGGCGCGCCCGCTATTTTGGTGCGTGTGGGATGCACTGGCCAGATTGCGCCACAAAAGCCAATAGCGCGGCACTGCTGCACGACATTTTCGCACCACACACCGCCGCCAATTACCGCGACACTGCGCGGACGCAGCAGACGGGACAGATCACGCACCATCTAGGCCCCAAGCGGTCGCAGCAGATCGCGCGAAATGATATGCCGCTGGATTTCGCTGGTGCCGTCCCAAATCCGCTCAACCCGAGCATCGCGCCAAAACCGCTCGATCGGAAAATCATCCATCAACCCCATACCGCCAAACACCTGCAAGCTGGCATCGGTGATCCGCGCCAGCATTTCGGTCGCATACAACTTGGCACTGGCAATCTCGCGGTTTGACGGCAGCTTTTGATCCAAACGCCATGCCGCTGATAAAGTCAGCCATTCGGCCGCATCAATTTCGGTGATCATATCGGCAATTTGGAACGAGACGCCCTGAAACTTGCCAATCTGTTGACCAAATTGCCGGCGTTCGGCGGCGTGGTGCAGCGCATACTCAAAGCAGCGCCGCGCCCGCCCCACGCTCATCGTCGCCACGGTGATGCGGGTGGCATAAAGCCATTCGTTCATCACCTCAAACCCACCGTCAACCTCGCCCAGAACCTGCGCATCAGCCAGACGGCAATCATCAAAATCCAAGATACAGTTTTTATAGCCACGGTGGCTAACCGAGCGATAGCCGTCGCGGATCACAAAACCAGGTGTGCCACGATCAACCAAAAACGCGGTCAGGCGTTTTTTGGGACCGCGCGGTGTGTCATCTTCCCCTGTGGCAATAAAAACAATCACAAAATCAGCATGATCTGCGCCGGAGATAAAGTGTTTGGTGCCATTGACCAGCCAATCTCCACCGGATCGAACCGCCGTACATTTCATCCCACGCACGTCCGAGCCGGCTTCGGGTTCTGTCATGGCCAAAGCATCCATCCTTTCGCCTCGCACCGCAGGCAACAGATAGCGCGCGCGCTGTTCGCCCTCGCAGGCCATCAGAATGTTCTGCGGTCGCCCGAAAAAGTGATTAAGCGCCATTGATCCGCGCCCCAGTTCGCGCTCCACCAAGGCAAAATCCAAATGGCTCAGCCCGGCGCCGCCCACCTCTTCTGGAAAGTTGCAGGCATAAAACCCCAATTCTAGAGTTTTGCGTTTGATTTCTTTGGCGATCTCGACAGGCACCTCACCGCTACGCTCGACCAGATCTTCATGGGGATAAATCTCGTTTTCAACAAAGCTGCGCACTGTCGAGACGATCATTTCCTGTTCTTCAGTCAGTCCGAAATTCATGGCTTATCCTCTGCTTTATGGGCTGCTGCAAGCGCTTCGACCTTTTTCTGAACGGTACCGGCCGGCAGGCTGGAGCGACGAGTTTCAAGGTCAACATGGATCATCAGTTGATTGCAGGTCGCCAAAACCGTCCCATCGAGCCCGCGCATTTCATGAAAAAGACCCAGCTTTTTACCCGCCCCCACAGTCACCTTACTGTGCACTTCAACAGCCGTTCCCGCATGGGTTTCTTGCAGATATTTAACCGTTGTCTCGACGGTAAAATAACTTTGCCCTGCCTCGATATAGGCCGCGTCCGCCCCAACATGTACCATCACCGCATCAGCCGCATCTGAAAACACCTGCCCATAGCGGCCCTCATTCATATGACCATTGTAATCGGTCCAGTCGACCGGAATATGACGGCGCACAGTGACCATCGGCGCCGTTGTATCCAACGTCGGGCGCAAACCCGCCTCATGTTGGTTAAGTAAGGCCCCCGCCGCACTGTTTTGTTGTTTGAGTGCGCGTATCATCACAATCAGATTGTTATCCCGCAACCTCTCAAGTTCGCGTATGGATTTATCGCCGGATTGAGCGTCGGACTGCGCGGCAATTTTGGCGGTTAATTCCTCGGTCAATTCAGGGACATCCATCAATTTGGTCCAAGGCCATTTCAGACAGGGGCCAAACTGGGCGATGAAATGCGCCATACCCGCCTCTCCACCAGCGATACGGTAAGTTTCAAATAGCCCCATCTGCGCCCATCGCAGGCCAAAGCCATACCGAATCGCATCATCAATTTCTGCGGTTGTGGCAATTCCGTCTTTGATCAACCAAAGCCCTTCGCGCCACACTGCTTCGAGAAAACGGTCAGCGATATGAGCGTCAATCTCTTTGCGCACCCGCAACGGATACAGGCCGATCTCGCGCAACACTGCCTGCGCACGAGCAATCAGCGCCTCAGTATTGACCGGCGAGGGCACCAATTCGATCAACGGCAAAAGATAGACCGGATTGAAAGGATGGGTCACAATAATTTGCTGCGGGTTTTGTGAGTTTTGTTGGAGTTCTGAGGGTTTAAAGCCGGAGGTAGATGATCCAATAATGGCATGGGCGCAACAATGCGCCTGAATTTCAGCAAAAATTGCATGTTTGATATCCAGACGCTCAGGCACGCTTTCCTGTACCCAATCAACGCCCGCAACCGCCTCTGCAAGCGTGGCGCAAACAGTCAAGTGGCCCTCATCAGGCAGAGCAAAATCATACAGCATTGGCAGCGCGTGGCGCGCATTTTGCAAAATAGCCTCAATCTTGCGGAGGCACTCAGGATCAGGGTCATACAGACGCACATCCCAACCATTGAGCAAGAACCGCGCGAGCCAGCCACCGCCAATCACCCCGCCACCAATTATTGCCACTGTTTTCATTTTCTGTATCCTTCTGCATACAGTCGATATGTCGACCTATCTAAGGACAGTTCACACCATCGATTCGGTGTGCCCGTCGATTGTCATCGCCTGACCCGTGATTTTTGCCGCCGCAGGCGAAGCCAGAAACAAGACCGTGTCGGCAATATCATCTCCTGTCACAAAACTGCGCAGCGACACGCCACCGGTGTATTGCGCGCGAACTTGCTGCGGGGTCTTACCCGAGGCCTCGGCCTCGATCGCCAGCACCCGATCCATACGCGGGCCCTCAACAGCACCCGGACAAATCGCATTGACCCGCACCCCAAAGGGCCCCAACTCCATCGCCAAGGTCTTGGTCAACCCGATGAGCCCCCATTTGGCCGCAACATAGGGCGACCGCAGCGGACAGCCAAATAAGCCAGAGGTTGAAGATGTCAGCAAAATCAGGCCCGCTCCCTGCGCTTTCATCAGGCGCGCCGCCCAGCGGCAGGTCAGAAATGCTCCATGCAGATTCACGCCGATACACGCCTGCCATTCGTCAAACTCCAAATCTTCAATCGGGCCCGCAGGCCCACTAGATCCGGCGTTCGAACAGACCACATCGATCTCCCCCCACTGCGTCTCTATTTGGGCCAAAAATGCCCCGATGGCGGCCTCATCGGTCACATCCGCCTGAACCGCGATCACTTCGGGAAAGCTTTTACGCACCTGCGCCAGCGCAACCGGGTCGGCATCACACAGCGCTACCAAATCGCCGCGCGCCAGAAACCGGCGCGCCAGCGTCAGCCCAATGCCCGACGCACCTGCGGTGATTACAACCTTTTGCGAAAGTGTCATGACCGTGGATTTCGCTTGGTCAAACCCAGTTTTGCACGTACCTCGTCCGGGCCGATAACACGGGCGCCCATGCTTTCAATGATCGTTTTGGCGCGGCTGACCAATTGCTCGTTCGTCGCAAGAACGCCTTTACCCAACCACAGATTATCCTCAAGCCCGACCCGGACGTTACCGCCAGCCAGCACGCTTGCCGCAACATAGGCCATCTGGTTGCGGCCCAATCCAAAGCCGCTAAATGTCCAGGTGTCCGGAACGTTATTCACCATGGACATAAACGTATTGAGATCGTCAGGTGCCCCCCAGGGCACCCCCATACAAAGCTGGACCAACGCATCAGGGGCCAAAACCCCATCGGCGACCAATTGCTTAGCGTACCATAGATGGCCGGTGTCAAAAGCCTCGATCTCAGGTTTAACGCCAAGCTCAGTCATCATCCGCCCCATTGCCTGCAACATGCCGGGTGTGTTGGTCATCACGTAGTCGGCCTCGGCAAAATTCATTGTCCCGCAATCAAGCGTGCAAATTTCAGGCAGACAATCTGCGATATGGGCAACCCGCTCAGTGGCACCAACCATGTCGGTCCCCGCCGCAAGCGGCAAGGGTTGCGCTGCATTACCAAAGACAATATCGCCGCCCATGCCTGCAGTCAGGTTCAGCACAATATCAATATCGGCGGCGCGTATCCGCTCGGTCACCTCGCGGTAATAAGCCAGCTTCCGGCTGGGTGCACCGGTCTCGGGATCGCGCACATGGCAATGTACCACCGCCGCGCCCGCATGGGCGGCAGCGATAGCACTGTCGGCAATCTGCTTGGGCGAGCGCGGCACATGCGGACTGCGATCCTGCGTGGCCCCAGAGCCGGTGATAGCACAGGTGATAAACACCTCTCGGTTCATAGCAAGTGGCATTCGCATCCTTTCTTTTTTACATCAGACTAAAAGCCTGTTGCCAGATAGCTCCTTGCAGTTTAAGACAATTTACATGCAGAAATGGACAAAATTACCCGCAACTGCGCGGAAAATCGGCTTTGTATTGTTCGATCAATTCTCAAACCTGTGTCTGGCCAATTGCCTGGAACCTCTGCGCGCTGCCAATACATTTTCCAGCCATCCAGTGTACCAATGGGAGTTGCTGACGCTTTCCGGCGCAGCCGTCGAGTCTTCAAGCGGCATGCCGGTTTTGCCAAGAGCCGCGCTCTCGGATGCTGGCGGATGGGACTATCTTTTTGTGCTCGCCAGTTACGAATACCAAACCCACGATCACGCTAAAGTCTGGCGGGTTCTGCGCCGGGCAGCGCTGAAAGCAACGACTGTCGTAGGCCTGGACGCCGCTCCCTGGCTGATGGCATCAGCCGGCCTTTTAGAAGGGCGGCGGGCGACAGTGCATTGGGATATAATCGACAGTTTCGCCGAAACATTCCTCTCCCTAAACGTCGAAAGGAGCCACGTGGTTCATGACGCCAACCGGATCACCTGCGCTGGTGCCATGTCGGCCTTAGATCTTACACTAGACTTAATCGCAGACCACCACGGACAGGGGATGCGACTTGATATTGCGCATTTATTCATGCAACCGGGCGCCCCAGACAGCACCCGCCACCTCGAAGCCCAACCCGCGAACCGCTTGATCCATGATGCGCTGCAATTGATGCACAACACGATCGAGACCCCGCTTTCACTGCCAAAGTTAGCGCAACTACTATCCTGTCCACCAAAAACATTAGAACGGCGGTTTAAAGATAATCTGCAGGCACCACCCGGCTCAGTTTACCGTCATCTTAGGCTGTCTAAGGCTGCTCAATTGATTGACACCACGACATTATCGGTGGCGGAAATTTCATTGCGCTGTGGCTATGATAGCCCAACGGCATTTGCGCGGGCGTTCAAGGCACGCTATGGAACTTCCCCCACAATTTCCCGCAAACACCGGCCCGGTTCCGCGACTTAATACCCAACATCTTCGGTGCCCGAAACTTAGGGCCATTTTAACCAAGACTGGGTAGCGTATCTATAAATAATGCAAAAATACGATCGCAAAATAAAGAAAGGAAGGGCAACCTTGCAAACCCAAAATCTGCACCCCAGACCAAACCAACGACCATTTTTAACCCATAGGCGGGCGCAAATTTTTAAATTACTTCACCAGCAGGAAAGGGCCCTTGCATCCCCATATCTGCTGCGCCCTGAGCAACAAGTACCGTCTTCGCAACCTGTGCCCGGGACCACAAAACCACCAAAACAACGCACCCAGCAGCGAACAACACCTCCCCAACCAGCCCTTAAGGAAAATATCCAGAATGCTATTTTGCTGCGCCGTAAATCACCTGAAAAACCAACCAAATCCACCGTACCAACCGTGCCTATTTTACTGGAAGAGGCGAAAGCCTCTCTTTTGCGTTACGCTCAAAAACCACGCCCTAAATTAAGATTTATGGGTTTTTAGGGTTGCCACGATAGCCCGTTGCCACCACAAATTTCTCAGAACTGTCGGCACGGGAAGCCGGTGGTTTGATATTGGCGACCTTGGTAAACTGTTGTTTAAGGATTTTTTGCAGATCCCCCTCAGCGCCACCCGCCAGAACTTTCGCAACAAATGTGCCCCCCGGCGCCAGGACGTCGAAGGCAAAATAAGCTGCGGCCTCGCAAAGGGCGATAATGCGTAAGTGATCGGTTTGTTTATGTCCCGATGAGGCTGCTGCCATGTCAGACATCACCACATCCGCAGCGCCTCCTAGCCAGTTCTCAACCTGCGCATCGGCCCCCTCTTGCAGGAAATCCAATTTGTACAGTTCTGCACCGGCAATTGGCTCAACCTCTTGCAGGTCAATCCCCAGCACTGTGCCAACTGCCTTGTTAGGCCGCTCGCCCTGCGCATTAACACGCGCTACCGCGACCTGACACCAGCCACCGGGAGCACAACCCAAATCCACAACGCGCGCACCAGGCACCAAGAAACGATACTTGTCGTCCAATTCAAGAATTTTAAACGCTGCACGTCCCCGATAGCCTTCAACCTGAGCCCGTTTAACATAGGGATCATTCAGTTGTCTCTGCAGCCAGCGCGTCGATGACACGGTCCGGCCACGCGCAGATTTCACCTGTACTTTGAGGTCTCTTTGCCCACGCCCCGAAGTTTTCTTTGTCGCCATCAGTCTTCAACCTTCATCTAAAACGCCTGCGGCGGTCATCTGGGCATATAACAAACCTTCGCGCAATCCGCGGTCAGCCACAGACAACCGGTCTGTCGGCCAGCACCGCAACAAGGCCTGCAAAATCGCAGCGCCAGACATAATCAACACCTGTCGATCCAGTCCAATACGAGGATCGCGCCGCCGGCCCACCGGACCAAGATCAAGATAGGTTCGGATCACCTTATCAATCTGATCCGAAGTCATCCGCAGGCCGTCAACCTTGGCCCGATCATAGCGTTTGAGACCAAGATGACTTGCAGCCACAGTGGTGACCGTGCCTGATGTACCAATGATTTGAAACCCCTCTTTCGCATGATCGTTTTTATAGGGCGCAAATTCGGCAAGATTCTCTTCAAAAAACCAGCTCATTAATGCGAAACGCGCGGAATCGTCTCGCACATCCCTGAACTGGTCGCGCAGGGTCGCCACCCCAAGCGGGACGCTGATCCAATCCACGACTTTGGCCGCAGGGATATCCAGACCTCCCCCTCTTAGGGAGCGTGTTCCGCTTTGCTCGAACCCTGCGTGCAGTCGCATGATCGCCCGGCCGCGCTGACGTCGTGGCACTTCGGACAAATCAATCCACACCAATTCTGTTGATCCACCGCCAATATCCACCACCATTAACTGACGGGTTTTGCCACTGACAAGTGGTGCACAGGAAATGACAGCCAGACGCGCCTCTTCCTCAGGTTGGATAATCTCAAGGCGCAGTCCGGTCTGTTGATGTACTGTCGCAATAAACTGTTGGGAATTACTGGCGCGACGACAGGCCTCAGTGGCCACCAGCCGCATATTTCGTACTTTATACCTTTGGAGTTTATGCTGGCAAATCCGCAGCGCTTGTATCGTGCGTTTCATTGAGGCGTTTGACAGCAATCCAGAGGTTTCCAAGCCCTGTCCCAGTTGTACAGATTTGGAAAAGCTGTCCAACACTTGAAACTCACTGCCCACGGGGTGAGCAATGAGCATTCTACAGCTATTTGTACCCAAATCCAGAGCCGCATAAAGCTCTGATGGATCCGGGCGCGGCGCGGCGCGATCGACCGGGTTCGGGATAGCGCCCGCACCTTTGGGACGCTTTGGCGTCATTGTTCAACGCCTTTCTAGATCGAAGTTACATGAATGATAAGCGGTCAGCCAACACGGCGCAAGCACCCCATGACCCTAAAAGTCAAATCACCCGAAACAAAGCCCCCCGCTCGACCATTGGGGCAATCTCATAATCTATATGAAACCTTTGATAGGGAAGAATACTGGCCATCGAAACAAAAGGCCGATATCTGGGTAACGTCGCGGATTGCTCTGTATCTGTCGAAAACCGACGGGGCATAAAGCTTAGGCTACTCTACTGGTGGCGCAACGATTAAGAGGAATCAGCTATGCCAGATGTAACCATCGTCTATTGGCGCGACATCCCTGCACAAGTGATTGTCGGCAAGGGGCGTCGCGGGTCAAAAATTCAATTGACTGAACGGTTCGAGCAAGCCATCGACAGGGTGGCGATGCGGACTGGCGCTGCCGAAACTGATGCCTATCTTGCCGAGTGGCGCAAAGCTGCGCCCTATGAAATTGATGGCAACCAAGACGACATCGCAAAATCAGAAGCCGCGCGACTTGAAGTCGAATATGACAGCGACCGCATTAAATTATTGATTAACAATGACGGATGGGCGTGAACCCTACCCCATGGAAGGAGGCCCTTATGGCTTTACTGAACTTTAAAAAATCCGTTACATCCGAAGCGATTGTCTCGCCAGAGGTCGAAGCCTTTCTGCAGGGCTATTCGATCGAGGTCATGCCCCGCACCGCCGAGAAAATCCCAAGCTTTCGCGACCTGTTGCCATTGGGTACCCGGGTCTATATCGCCCACATCGAGGGCACACCGATTGAGGATATGGTAGCCACGGCAAAACGCATCGCTGCCGAAGGTTACGCCGTGATGCCACATTTTCCCGCGCGTATCATCAAAGACAAAGACGTGCTTGGCGACTGGATTGCCCGCTATCAGGGTGAGGCCAACGTGACGCAAGCACTTATCTTAGCCGGCGGCGTGACAAAACCTCACGGCGACTTTGACAGCTCGATGGAGCTTTTGGAAAGTGGTCTTTTCGACAAAGCTGGTTTCACGCGATTACATGTCGCCGGTCATCCCGAAGGTAACAAAGACATCGACCCCGATGGTACAAATCTGAATGTTGATGCCGCTTTGCAGTGGAAACAGAAGTTCTCAGAGCGCAGCGACGCCGAAATGGCCCTTGCGACACAGTTTGCCTTTGAAGCCGGCCCTATCATCGAGTGGGCCAATGCAATCAAAGCAGCCGGCGTGGATATTCCTATCCATATCGGCATCGCAGGTCCGGCCAAATTGCAAACACTGATTAAATTTGCCATCGCATGCGGGGTTGGTGCGTCGTTAAAAGTGCTGCAAAAACGGGCGATGGATGTCACCAAGCTGCTGTTGCCGTACGAACCCACAGATGTCATCACACAACTGGCAGCTCACAAAGCCAAAAACCCAGATTTTAATATCTCACACGTGCATTTTTTCCCACTGGGCGGGATCAAGACAAATGCCAACTGGGCGATCCGCAATGGTGGCAATTCTGCCACCCCTGCTGCCAACGCCTCTTAAGGACTGACCATGACCCGCACTGTAATCGAATCACAAACCAAAACTGTGACCATCGGCTTTAACGAGCCGTTTTGCGTCATTGGCGAACGGATCAACCCAACGGGGCGCAAGAAATTAGCTGCGCAACTGGAAGCCGGCGACTTTTCAACGGTCGAGAAAGACGCACTGGAACAAGTCGCCTGCGGGGCTATGGTGCTCGATATAAACGCCGGTGTGGTATATAATTCGAACCCAAACCCCAATGAAACAGAGCCACCACTGATGGTCAAAATGCTGGAACTTGTTCAAGGCTTGACCGACACACCGCTGTGCATCGACAGTTCAGTTCCTGCCGCGCTTGAGGCCGGTCTGCAAACCGCAAAGGGCAGACCTTTGCTAAACTCGGTCACCGGCGAAGAAGACCGGCTTGAATTTGTCCTGCCCTTGGTCAAGAAATACAATGTACCGGTTGTGGCAATATCAAACGATGATACCGGTATTTCCGAAGATCCCGAAGTGCGTTTTGCAGTGGCTAAAAAAATTGTCGAACGCGCGGCTGATTTTGGCATTCCAGCGCATGACATCGTAGTGGACCCGCTGGTAATGCCGGTGGGGGCAATGGGCACCGCCGGACAGCAGGTGTTTACATTGGTGCGCCGCTTGCGCGAAGACCTGGGTGTCAACACCACCTGCGGCGCCTCAAACATCTCTTTTGGCTTGCCGCACCGCCACGGCATTAATGCAGCCTTTCTGCCGATGGCGATCGGCGCAGGCATGACCAGCGCTATCATGAACCCGGTGCGACAGGTTGAAATGGAAGCGATTAAAGCGGCAAACTTCTTAATGAACAATGACGCAAATGGCAGCGCATGGATCGCCTTTAGCAGGGTTACCGACGCCGTGGCCGAGGGCGCAAGCTTTGCCGAGGCAGCACACGCAGCGGCAGCTGCCTCAAGCGGCAATCGTGGCGGGCGGCGCGGTGGACGGCGCCGCGCCTAAACCCCTTTAATGGCTTTTCTAGGACAGCTCTAAACGCAGTATCTGGCGCCGCCAATACCAATATACCGCGCCAAAAACAAACACAGCGCAACCAAACCCCAATGTTGGGGTTTGGCTAAACAACACCTGGCTCATCATACGTCCCGGAAGAAAGGTGAACAGGCCCGCCCCCAACAAGGCCTGTAAATAAAGCGCCTGCATATGGATCGCATGAGCGCGAATGCGGCGATGACGGATCAACCACAGGCCACGTGCAAGACTGACAAGAACCAGAATTGACAACAGGTGGATCGCGCTGAACTGACCCGTGCGCAGCCCAGTGTTAAAAACGACGTTACCGCCAGCGATCAAACCCCCACGGCAAAGACCGCCGCGCCAATATGGGTTTGAACAATTGGTGCGGCATTGAGGAAGGGCTGTAAATCTATCATGATATCTCTGCTGTCTTGTTTTGCTAAACCCGCAATGGCACAGTGCTTCCTATATAAAATAATTCTTACGTATTCTGAAGGAATTGCGACGTGAACGGACACCACTGGCAGCTGGCGCTGCGTGAATGGGTCGAACATTTAAACCAGCGGACGGTGTTTATCATTCTATTTGGGGTGGCTCTGGTTCTTGGGGTTTCGGGACCGTTTGGCACAAGCGAGACGATACAGCTGTTGCCGCGATTGCTGTATTGGGCTGGGTCCTGCATCGCTACCTATGGGATTGGCAGCTATGCCGCGTTTTTTGCCCAGCAGTTCTACCCGCACCAAACAGGGGCTCGGCACGCCCCGGCAACAATCCTGTTTGGCACTTTGGCAATCACAATATTTTTGTTTATTTTTAATGGGCTGTTTTCAATGCGATTGCCGGAAACGGCCTTGGATATGTTGAGGTTATTTGCTCAAACAGGTTTGATTGTCGCCACGGTCAACGGCGTTTTAGCCTTTTACAACAATAACAAAAAATCTTTGCAGCCCACAGAAACAGTCCGTATTCTGCAGCGTCTTCCCATCGAAAAACGTGGTGAATTGATCTCAATGACTGTGATGGATCATTATGTCGAAGTGACCACAACGCGCGGGAAGCATCTGATTTTAATGCGTTTAAGGACGCTATTACAGAGATGCCGCCTCAGTTAGGTCTGCAGATACACCGGTCCCATTGGGTGGCCAGCGATCAGGTTCAGGCGCACCGTCGAGACGGCAAACAATTGCTGTTAATCACCACGGCACAAGACGCCTTGCCCGTCAGTCGCAGATACCAAAAAGCCGTTTTAATGGCCGGATTATTGCCAATTTAAACTTGCTGACCCTGCCCATGAAATTGAGAGCAGCTTTGTAAATCAACTCTCTGTATAATCACCCCATCCCAAGCTTAACACAATCAATCAGTCGTCATTTTTTCTAGAAACCCTTACGGCTCTTGAACCTGACGATTTTATTAAATTCAAAGTGCGATTGAAGTCTCTTTAAGAAGATAAGTATTTAGGAAGTTCCTCTGTCCTATTTATCCACAGCAAAAAATTCCTGCAGCTTCGTAGTATAAAACAGTACGAAAGCGTCAAAAAAATATATCCAATTCTGTTTTAAATACGCCCTCAATTGCAATCACTTAAAATATTTGGGTATTATTTTGATCTCCCAATTTAAATAAAAATATTATCCAGCATATCATAAGATGTCTTAACTAAACTTTAATATAAATGACGAAGTTTATAGCTTGATCCGTGGACAGGCATTTCAAATCACGGACGGCAAGGCTATCGACCGGAGTTCAAAAAGAGATGTTCTCAAAATTAATGCATGATGCCTTGTACTGCTTGCAGCG